>JACCDQ010105770.1_pt1 | contig 21521 bp, 21 predicted proteins | sample 7446031 | NCBI WGS metagenome assembly JACCDQ01 (sample SAMN15323442, study PRJNA562643) | freshwater metagenome | isolation source: river surface water | place: USA:Blue River Watershed | collected 2017-08-17
AAGTACCACCAGGTCTACCTGGTGCTGCGCGAGCAATTGCATGAGGGCAAATTTGCCGAAGGCTTGCCCGGTGAGTTGGCCTTGATGCAGCAGTTCTCCGTGGCACGAGTGACCGTACGTCGCGCCTTGGCGCAACTGGCCCAAGAAGGCCTGATCAGCCGAGAGCCCGGACGGGGCACGCGTTCGCTGCTGAAACGACATGCACACACCACCGACGCCACACCGCATCCCACCCAGCAAGCCAAACTCACGGGCTTGTTGGAAAACTTGGTCAGCATGGGTCTGCGCACGTCCGTGAAGGTACTGTCCGTGCAACGCTTGGCATCTCCCCATGAAGTGGCGATGGCCTTGCAACTCCAAGACGGTGAATGGGTTCAAAAAGCACAACGCGTGCGCTTCACCAAAGAGGGTCCGCTGTCACACATCACCACCTGGGTGCCTGAACGGATTGCACGTGGTTTTGGACGCAAAGAATTGGCGCAAAAACCCATCCTGATGCTGATGGAAGAGTCAGGCGTGAAGGTGGGGCGCGCGCAGCAAAGCATTTCTGCAAAGCTGGCGGATGCCCAGATGGCCGAACACCTGGATGTGGCTGTTGGCTCGGCCTTGCTGGCCGTGCATCGCCTGATTTACGACGCCGAGGACAAGCCCATTCAGTGGTTACACGGCTTGTACCGGCCCGATCGCTACGAATACCAAATGCAGTTGTCGCGGGTGGGCAGCATCGATGCCAAGGTCTGGGTCAGCAAAGAGTTATCGGCCAACTTTCATTAATTTTTCAAAGGAGCACATCATGACTTCACGTCGTCAGTTTATGGGTCAGTCGGCAGCCGCAGCGTCAGCTTTGGCATTTCCGTTGGTGGGTGGCGCACAGCCCAAAACCGTGAAGGTGGGTGTGATTCACCCGGTCACTGGCGCACTCGCCTACTCGGGCCAGCAGTGCCGTGAAGGCGTGATGATGGCCATCGATGACATCAACAAAGCGGGTGGCATCAAGTCACTCGGTGGCGCCAAGATCGAGGCGTTGCTGGGTGATGCGCAATCTACCCCTCAAGCGGGTGCAGCCGAAGTCGAGAAGATGAACGAAGCGGGCGTGAGCGCCATCGTGGGTGCCTTCGCTTCCGCCATTTGTTTGGCCACCACCCAAGCCGCCGCCAAATACAACCTGCCCCATGTGGTCGACGTGGGCGTGGCCGATCAAATCGTGGAACGCGGTCTGAAAAACACCTTCCGCTTTGGCCCAGGCTACAAAAAATGCGCTGAAGTTGCGGTGGCCAATTTGCACGTGCTCAACACCGCTGCAGGCAAGCCTGCCCGCACGGTGATGATCATTCACGAAGAGTCCTTGTTTGGCACGGGCACCGCCAACCTGTTGGCACGCGAGTTGCCAGGTTATGGCTATGACGTGAAGGAAATCGTCAAACACGCCAACCCCACGCGCGACTTCAACAACATTGTGTTGCGCATGAAGCAAATCAACCCCGACATCGTGATTCCTGCCAACTATTACAACGAGTACGCCCTGTTGGTGCGCACCATGCAGCAGCAAAAAGTGGTGCCTAAGGCCATCTACTCGGTGTTGGGCGGTGCAGCGTCGAGCTACAAGTTTGTGAAAGAGTTCCCAGAGGCCGCCAACGGCATCATCGACTGCAACCATTGGTTCAACCCACGCGACAAGCGTTCGTTGGAATTGAAAAAGCGCGTCGAAGCCAAAGGCTTGTTCTTCAGCTACGAGGTGTTCATGGCCTACACCGCGATGCGTTTGCTGGGCGATGCCATCGAACGCGCCAAGTCAACCGACCGTGCCGCAATCATTGACGCCTTGAACAAGAGCACGTTCTCCGACCACATCATGCCCTACGGCACCACGCAGTTTGTCAACGGCCAAAACATGGGCGCACAACCTTTGATGACACAAGTGGTCAAGGGCGACATCAAGGTCATCATCCCGCGTGATTACCGCGAAGTCGAACCCGTCTTCCCCTTGAAAGCCTAAAAAGCGCAACCCCAGCACGCCATGTTTGATCTGTCTATTTTGTTTGCCTCGGTGCTCAACGGCATCACCACAGGTGCTGTGTATGCCTTGATTGCACTGGGGTTGACCTTGATCTATGGCGTGCTGCACATCATCAACTTCGCCCATGGGGCGTCGTTGATGGTGGCCTTGTATGGCGTTTATTTTTTAAAAGAACAACTGGGCATCGACCCCTACCTGGCTTTGCCCATCATGGTGCCGGCCATGTTTGCGTTTGGCTACCTTTTGCAGAGGGGCGTGATCAACCGTGCCAGCCACGGCAAAGATGAAAACATCTTGCTCGTGACGCTCGGTATCTCCATCATTTTGGAAAACCTGGCGCTGCTGTTTTTTAAATCAGACACACGCAACATTGAAACCGCTTACACCTTGACCACCGTCAGCATTGGCCCCGCCATGATCGCGTTGCCCAAGTTGGTGTCATTCGCAGGTGCCTTGGTGGTGTCCGCTGTGTTGTTGGGCGTGATGCGTTACACCGACTTGGGCCGAGCCATCCGTGCAGTAGCCAAAGAAAAGCAAGGTGCGCGCTTGATGGGCATCGATGTGGACCATGTTTACGCCATGTGCTTTGGCATCGGCCTCGCCTGCTTGGGGGCCGCCGCCTGCTTCTTGCTGCCCGCTTATTACGTCAACCCTTTGGTCGGCAGCGGCTTTGTGTTGGTGGCCTTCACCATTGTGGTGTTGGGCGGCATGGGCAGCTTTGTGGGTGCCTTGATCGGTGGCTTGTTGATCGGCGTGGTCGAGTCCATCGGTGGTTTGTATTTGGGTGAATCGCTGGGACAGGTGGGTATTTTTGCCATCTTCATTGCGGTGCTGTTGTTGCGTCCGCAAGGCTTGTTTGGAGCGCGTGCATGAAAGATATCCGCGCCATCGTGGTGTTTGTGTTGCTGGTCGGCAGCATTCCTTTTGTCACCGAGTCCGGGGTTGTCCTGAACTTTGTCATGATGGCCTTGTACGCCTGCTTGCTGGCGCAAGCGTGGAACGTGCTGGGCGGTTTTGGTGGTCAGTTCTCATTTGGACATGCGCTGTTTTTTGGCACGGGGGCTTATGTGCAAGCGATGGCCCAAATTCATGCAGGCTGGAACCCCTGGTTCACCTTGGTGCTGGCCATGGGCATGAGCGCCACCGTCGGTTTGTTCGTCGGTGCCGTGTCATTTCGCTACGGTCTCAAAGGTTCTTACTTTGCGCTGGTGACGCTCGCTTTTGCAGAAGTGTTTCGCATCGTCGCGTTGTCGGTGCCGTTCACAGGCGCAGGTGTGGGCTTGATGTTGCCCCTGCGCGAATCGGCCAGCAACATGCAATTTGCATCGCGTGCTGGTTATGTGTGGCTCATTCTGGGCTTGGTCGCACTCGCTCTGTGCGTCACAGCGTGGTTGCGTCACTCGCGCTTTGGCGCTTACTTGCAAGCCGTGCGTGACAACGAAGATGCCGCTCGCGCCATCGGTGTGAATCCTTTCCGTGTCAAGCTCTGGGCCACCGTGCTGTCAGGCGCTTTGATGGGGGCTGGCGGTGCGTTTTATGTGCAAGTATTTCAGTACATCGATCCTGGGTTGGGCTTTGGTCCTCACACCTCGGTCGAAGCCTTGGTCGGCGCCATCGTGGGCGGCATGGGCACACTGTGGGGCCCGGTGGTGGGTGCCTTGGTCTTGCATGTGTTGGCCGACGTGACGCGTAGTTTGTTCGGCCAATTGCCTGGTATCAACATGGTGGTTTATGGCTGCGTGTTGGTGGTGATCGTCATGTTTCTGCCGCGCGGTGTCGCGGGGCTGGGCGACCGATGGTTCAAAAAATCGAAGGAGCACGCATGATGTTGCAAGTCAGTCATGTGTCGCGGGCTTTTGGTGGTTTGCGCGCGGTGCAAGACGTCAGCCTCGAGGTGCCGGCAGGTAGCCTGACCGCATTGATCGGCCCCAACGGCGCAGGCAAAACAACTTTGTTTGCGCTGATGTCTGGCTTTTTGCTACCTGACACCGGCCGTGTGGTGTTTGATGGTGTTGACATCACTGGCCAAGCACCGCACCTCAACGCGGCATTGGGACTCACACGCACGTTTCAAATCGTCCAGCCTTTCGCCGCACAAACCGTGCGGGAAAACATTGCAGTCGGCGCGCATCTTCAACATACCAAGCGCAACGACGCGCTGCATGCGGCTGAAGCGGTGTCGGCACGCGTGGGTCTGGAAACCCAGCTTGACAAACCTGCCAGCGACCTCACCGTGGCATGACGCAAACGCCTGGAGCTCGCTCGTGCCCTCGCCACTCAACCCAAACTGCTGCTGTTGGATGAGGTGCTGGCGGGATTGAACCCCCAAGAAATTCAAGACATGCTGCCCGTGGTGCGCGGCATTGTGGCCAGCGGCGTGACTGTGCTGATGATTGAGCACGTGATGCAAGCTGTGATGAACTTGGCCGACCACGTGTGGGTGCTCGCCCAGGGGCAATTGATTGCACAAGGCGCGCCTGCAGAAGTCACCCAAAACGCGCAAGTCATTGAGGCCTATCTCGGGCATGGCACAGCAGCACGCTTGCGCCAAACACACGCAAAGGCCAACGCATGAGTCATCTGCTCACCCTCCAAGGCCTACGTGCGGGTTATGGCGCCGTCGAAGTGCTGCGTGGCATCGATCTTCACATCGACCCGGGCGAATTGGTGGCCCTGCTCGGCAGCAACGGCGCAGGCAAAACCACCCTCAATGCGGTGGTGTCGGGCCTCATTCCGACCTGGTCTGGACAGGTGTGGTTTGACGGCCAAGACCTGACTGGCGCCCACTACCGACGTGTGGTCCAAGCCGGTTTGATTCAGGTTCCCGAAGGCCGCAAAGTGTTTCCCAACCTGTCTGTCCTCGAAAACCTCGAACTCGGCGCATTCACACGTGCGCGTGCCCGACGCAGCGAAAACCTCGCGCGCGTGTTCGACACCTTCCCACGCCTGCGCGAGCGCCAAACGCAACTGGCGGGCACCATGAGCGGTGGTGAGCAACAGATGCTGGCCATTGGTCGTGGGTTGATGGCGGAGCCGCAATTGCTCATCTTGGATGAACCCTCGCTCGGCTTGTCGCCCTTGCTGGTGGAAGAAATGTTTGCCCTCATCGCCCAACTGCGCGCCAGCGGCTTGGCGATTTTGTTGGTGGAACAAAACGTGGGCCAGTCGTTGGAAATCGCCGATCGCGCTTACGTGATGGAAAACGGCCACATCCGTTTCTCAGGCACCGCGTCTGAGTTGTTGGCCAGTGACACGCTGCGTCAAGCCTACTTAGGCGTGTGAGGTTGCACATGCCCACTTCTCATGTGGCTCAGGCCACCACACCTGCAGTCCCCCCGCAAACACTGGCGCAAAAACTGATTGCGCGCGCAGCGGGCCAATCGCACGTAGCCGTTGGCGATGTGGTGACATGCCAAGTCGACTTGGCTATGTTTCACGACTCCTCGGGCCCGCGTCGTTTGAAACCCATGCTCGATGATTTGGGCGCCAAAATTTGGGACCCCACCAAGGTGGTGTTGGTGTTGGACCATTACGTGCCGGCCCAAGATGCCGATGCACAACGCATTGTGCAAATCACACGCGACACCGCACGTGAGTGGCGCCTGCCCCATGTGATCGACAGCGAAGGCATTTGCCACGTGGTGCTGCCTGAACGTGGCCACTTGCGCCCCGGCATGCTGTGTGTGGGGGGCGATTCACACTCCCCCACGGGCGGTGCGTTTGGAGCCTACATGTTTGGCATTGGTGCCACCGAAATGCTGGGCGTGGTTGTGACCGGTGAAATTTGGGTGCAAGTTCCCCGCACACTGCGCATGCAATGGGCCGGTCGACTGGCACACGGCGTGTGCGCCAAAGACATGATGCTGCACATGATTGCGCGTTTTGGCATGAATGGCGGTCAATACCAGGCGGTGGAATTTGCCGGCGACGCCGTGATGGCCTTGGGCATGCAAGAACGCATGACGCTGTCCAACATGAGTGCCGAAATGGGCGCTCAGGCAGGCTTGATTGCCGCAGACGACACCACCTGCACTTATTTAAAGAGCGTCGGTGTCTCTGAAGACGCCTTGCATCAGGCACATGACTGGCACACCGACGCCGGAGCTGCGTGTGAAGACGTTCACTTTGATGCTTCGCAGCTGAGCCCCCAAGTGGCTGCGCCTCACAGCCCCGCCAACACCCGACCTGTGACCGACTACGCACACACCCCCTTGGATGTGGCCTACATCGGCGCGTGCACTGGCGCCAAACTGGAAGACTTGCGCGCAGCAGCCCAAGTCTTACGTGGTCATCGCGTGGCCGCGCATGTGCGCTTGCTGGTTGCGCCGGCCAGTGCACGCGATCAAGCACAAGCCGAACGCGAAGGCGTGATGCAGGTACTGCGTGATGCCGGTGCCCAAGTGCTCGCCAACAGCTGTGGCGCATGCGCGGGCTACGGCGCCACGTTTGAAGAAGGCGCGCGCGTCATCTCCAGCACCGCGCGCAACTTCAAAGGACGCATGGGCCCTGCGAGTGTGCAGGTGTACTTGGCGTCGCCATGGACGGTGGCCGCTTCGGCGCTGCGCGGTCACATCAGCGATGTGCGGGAGATGCTATGACCCACGCCCGTGTTTGGAAAGTCGGTGCCGACATCGACACCGACGCCCTGGCGCCTGGCGCCTACATGAAGCACGGCATTGACGTGATTGCCCAGCACTGCCTGGAAGCCTTGCGCCCTGACTTTGCCTGCGCGGTGCGCGCAGGCGATGTGTTGGTTGCCGGCCCCAACTTTGGCATTGGCTCGTCGCGCGAACAAGCGGCAGGTGCCTTGGTGCATTTGGGACTGCGTGCCGTGATTGCCCCCTCCTTCAGTGGCTTGTTTTTTCGCAATGCCTTCAACTTGGGGCTGCTGCTGTTGACCTGCCCCGACGCCGAACACTTGCAAGAGGGCGACGCCGTCTCGCTGGTACCCGCCGGCGTGCAACGTGCCGATGGCACGGTGCTGGCTTGTCAACCGATTCCCGATTTTTTAATGCACATGGTCCATGCAGGAGGCCTGATGAATGTTTTGAAACAACGCAGCCAAGGAACACACCATGACTGAACACAACGCCGCTGCGGCCCTCGATCCGGTCACGCTGGCCGTCCTCAAAGGACGGTTGGAACAAATTGCCGACGAAATGGATGCGACGCTCTACCGCAGCGCCTTCAACCCCATCATTGCCGAAGCGCACGATGCCTGTCATGGCTTGTACGACGGCCAAAGCGGTGACACCTTGGTGCAAGGCAAATCGGGCTTGCCTGTGTTTGTCGGCGCCATGGCCTTTGCGGTGCGCGCGGCCGCGCGCGTGGCCCAAGCGCGCGGCGGTATGGTCGATGGCGACACCTGGCTGTTCAACGACCCCTACGAAGGCGGCACCCACGCCAATGACTTCAAACTGGTGCGCCCTTTCTTTCGCAACGGCCAACTGTTTTGCTACCTGGCATCTGCCGCACATTGGCATGACGTGGGCGGCGCAGTGCCCGGCAACTACAACCCTGCGGCTACTGAATGCTGGCAAGAGGCGGTGCAAATTCCACCCGTGCGCATCGTGCGCCAGGGTCAGTTGGATGGCGATGTGTTGGCAATTTTGCGTGCCAACACACGTTTGCCCGACAGCTTGTGGGGCGACTTGAATGGTCAGCTCGCTGCGCTCGAACTCGGTGTCAAACGTCTCGATGGTTTGCTGGATGAATACAGCGACGCCGTGGTGCTCCAAGCCATGGGCGAGTTGCGTAAACGCGCCTTGGTCTTGATGCGCGCCCATATTCAAAACTTACCCGATGGTCGCTACAGTTTTGAAGATGTGCTCGACAACGATGGCGTGAAAGACGCGTTGCTCACCATCGCCTTGGACATGACCGTCAAGGGCGACCGCATGACGCTTGATTTCTCACGCACCTCGCCCCAATGCGCAGGCCCCGTCAACATCTCGCGTGCCACTGCCGTGGCGGCTTGTTATGTGGCGCTCAAACACGTGTTCCCCGATGTGCCGGCCAATGCCGGGGTGTTGGACGCGGTGGACTTTGTCTTGCCCGATGGCTTGGTCATCACGGCCGAACGGCCTCGCCCCGTCGGTGGCTACACCGAAACCATTTTGCGCATGATCGATGTGATCTTCAGCGCCACCGCCTTGGCCGATCCCAACCGTGCCGTCGCGCATGCCTACGGCACCATCAACGCCCTGTCGATCGCCGGACACCGCACCGATGCGGCACGTCAAGGCCAGCGCTGGGTGATGTTCAGTTTCTTTGGCGGCGGGCATGGCGGCCACAGCGGCGGCGATGGCTTGAGCCACAGCAACGCGCCCATTTCAACCGCCACCATTCCGCCGCTCGAAATTTTGGAAGCCGCCTATCCCGTGCGATTCACCCAGTGGTCATTGCGTCCCGACTCTGGCGGTGACGGCACGCACCGCGGCGGTTTGGGTGCCATCTACGAAATCGAATTGTTGGAAGAAAGCGCCGAAGCTTTCATCTTTGGTGAACGCGGCAAAGCTGCGCCCAAGGGCATCGCAGGCGGTGGCAATGCACTGCCCAATGTGTTCTCGTACCAACACAACGGTGCTTGGCACAAGCCGCCCATGGTGTCCAAGATGTTGGGCATTCAGCTTAAAAAAGGTGAACGTGTTCGCCTTGAAACACCCGGTGGCGGTGGTTGGGGCCCAGCGGCAGCGCGCGACGTCACCGCACGTCAACACGACCAAGATTTGGGCTACGTCAGCCCCTCGACTCCCACGACTTCACAGGTGAAATCATGAGCCAAGCACACACTGACACACCCCACTTGGTGGTGGGCGTTGACGTCGGCGGCACATTCACCGACTTGTTTGTGTTGGACGAGCGTGATGGCTCGGCGCGCATTGTCAAAGTGCCCTCCACCCGCGGCGAAGAAGCACGTGGCTTCATGAACGGCGTGGTGCGTGTGAACGAGGGCCACGCGAGCGCGTCCCAAGGCGTCGCGTCCCGTTTGGCCACCATCGTGCATGGCACCACCGTGGGCACCAACGCCTTGCTCGAACGCAAGGTGGCGCGCACCGGCATCATCACCACCCGCGGCTTTCGTGACGTGTTGGAAATGCGCCGCCGCGACCGCCCACAAACTTGGGGACTGCGCGGCAGCTTTACCCCCGTGGTGCCGCGCGATCTGCGCTTAGAAGTGGACGAACGCGTGCTGGCTGACGGCAGTTTGCACACCGCAGTGGATGTGGCCCAAGTGCGTGCGCAAACCCAAGCCTTGCTCGATGCAGGCTGCGAAGCGGTGTGCGTATTTTTCATCAACGCCTACGCCAACCCGATCAATGAACAACAGGCCGTGGCTGCCGTTCGTGCCATGTGGCCCAACCCCTACGTGACCTCGGCCAGCGAGGTGCTGCCGGAAATTCGCGAGTTCGAACGCTGCTCCACCGCCACCTTGAATGCCGCCCTGCAACCCGTGGTGGGCAGCTACTTGGCCAAATTGGAAGACGATTTACGCAGCCAAGGTTTCAGCGGTGAGTTGTTGATCGTGCAAAGCAATGGCGGCGTCATGTCACGTGAAACAGCTTGCGATGTGCCTGTGCGCACCGCGCTCTCTGGCCCGGCTGCTGGCGTGATTGCATGCGCGGCCGTGGCACGCGCTTCAGGCTATCCCAATGTGATCACCGGTGACATGGGTGGCACGTCGTTTGACGTGTCCTTGGTGGCCAATGGCGAAGCCTCACTGGCCGCGCAAACGTCGATCGAATTTGGCCTGGTGGTGCGCTCACCGATGATTCAAATTGAAACCATCGGCGCTGGCGGCGGCTCCATTGCATCGGTCGATGCCAGTGGCATGTTGCAAGTCGGTCCCGAATCGGCGGGCAGCATTCCGGGGCCTGTGTGCTACGGACGCGGCAACACACGCCCCACTGTCACCGATGCCAACGTGGTGTTGGGGCGCATCGCCGCCGACCGTCCTTTGGGGGGCGGTCTGCTGCAAGCACTCGACAAACACGCGGCAGAGCAAGCCATCCAAACCCATGTGGCCACCCCCTTGGGGCTGGACGTGTTGGCTGCAGCGGAAGCCATGTTGACCGTGGCCAACGCCAAGATGGCGGGCGCGATTCGCGTGGTGTCGATTGAACGCGGGCACGACCCCCGTCAATTTGCCTACATGCCCTTTGGCGGTGGCGGTGCCTTGCATGTGTGCGCCATGATGCGTGAGGTGGGCGTCACCACCGGCATCGTGCCGCGCTATCCTGGTGTGACTTCTGCCTTGGGCTGTGTGATGGCCGACATGCGCCACGATGCGGTGCAAACCTTCAACAAGTCCTTGAATGAATTGGATTTGGCACAACTCAAAGCGCGCTTGGCCAGTTTGGCGGCATCCTGCCAGCAGCGCTTGGACTCGGCGGGCGTGCGCTTTGAACGCGTGCAAGAAGTGGTGGCACTCGACATGCTGTACCTCGGCCAAACCCACACCTTGCAAGTGCCGTTGAGCGCCGACGACATCAGCCGTGACAGCATTCAAGCCGCCTTTGAAAAAGCCTATGCCGCTGCATTTGGCCGCGTGCTCCAAGGCATGACGATTCGGGTGATGAACCTGCGCTATGCCCGCATCGGTGTGCGTCCCAAATTTGATTTGGCTGTTCTCGCCCCAAAGGGCGCAGGCAGCACCGCATCGCTGGGCATCCAACGTGTGTTCCATGCCGGTCAATGGTGGGATGCCAAGCGCTATGCTCGTCTGGATTTGCCCGTGCAAGCGCAGGTCTCGGGGCCCGCCATTTTGGAACAAGCTGACACCACCGTCTGGCTGGAACCGGGCTTCACCGCGCGCGTCGACACGCTGGGGAACTTGTTGGTGGAAAGGACCGCACCATGACCGCAAGCACACCGACACGCCTGGGATTGGTGATCGTCGATTTACAAAACGACTTTCTCTCTCCCCAAGGCGCCTATGCTCGCGGCAATACGGTGAGCGCAGAAGCCCTGCTGCTGCCTGATCGCGTCGCGCCTGTGGCCCAGGCCGTCAAACAACACCAAGGCTTGGTGGCTGCCAGCTTATTCACCCTGTGGCCCGATACGCAAGGCCAACCCATGATCTCGCCGCATTTGCTAGAGCGTCGCCCGTTCTTGCGCGCGGGCGACTTCGCCCCAGGGAGTTGGGGCCAAGCCAATGTGGAGGCCATCGCGCCTTGGGTCGATGTGGCCGTGTGCAAAGTGGCCTACTCCGCTTTTTTCAACACCCAACTGGATTGGCTGTTGCGCCGTGCCGGCATCAACACCGTGGTGGTGTGCGGCATCGTCACCAATGGTGGTGTGGCCAGCACCGTGCGCGATGCCCACATGCGCGACTACCGCACTGTGGTGTTGAGCGACGGATGTGCCACCTTCTCCGACGCCGCCCATCAGGCCGCGCTGACCGACATGGCGTCGGTCGCCGAGGTCATGACCTGTGCGCAATTGCTCGCCACGCTATGAAACCCGTCGTTGAACGCGTCGCCCACCTCGATGCACCGGTACACACGGCGGTAGCGATTGTGGGCGGTGGCGCTTGCGGCCTGACGGCTGCGTTGATGTTGAGTCAGCTCGGCATCGCGTGTGTCGTCTTGGAGCGTGATGCATCGCCCACGGGATCGACCGCTTTGTCCTCGGGCTTTGTGCCGGCTGCGGGCACACAAATACAAGCTGCACAAGGCATCACCGACACACCCGAATGGTTCGCACAAGACATCCAAGCCAAAGCCCACGGACGCGCCAGCCCCGCCTTGGTCAAGGCCTACAGCGAAGCGATTGGCCCAGCCATCGATGCACTGGCACAACACCACGGCATCGCGTGGCATGTGCTCGACACGTTTTTGTACCCCGGCCACGGCGTGCACCGCATGCATGCCGTGCCTGAAAAAACAGGCGCTGGTTTGATGACGCGGCTGCACCATGCTGCAGAAACGGCCGGCGTCGTGGTGCTGACCGAGGCGCAAGTCACCACGCTGTATGTGAATGACACCGATCTGGTGTTGGGGGTCGGCTTTGTGCGCCCCGATGGCCAGCTCGAGCACCTCAGCTGCGACACCGCATTGCTGGCCTGCAATGGATTCGGCGGCAACAGCGATTTGGTCAAGACCTTGCTGCCAGAGATGAAGGATGCGCTCTACGCCGGCCACCAAGGCAACGATGGCAGTGCCATTGCCTGGGGCCAACAACTCGGCGCACAACTGGCCGACTTGGGCGGCTACCAAGGACACGGCTCATGGGCTGTGCCACAAGGTGCCTTGATTTCTTGGGCCTTGATGATGGAAGGTGCGGTGCAAATCAATGCGCATGGCCAGCGTTTTCATGACGAGACACAGGGCTACTCCGAAGCTGCTGTGCATGTGTTGGCCCAACCAAACGGCAACGCTTGGAACGTGTTTGATGACGCCTTGCTGAGCTTCGCCCAAGACTTCCCAGACTTCTGCGACGCGCAAGCGGCAGGTGCGGTGCACCGCTGTGACAGTGTGGCCGCACTGGCCCAACACATTGGCTGCGATGTGGCGGTGCTGCAGCAAACGCTGGAAGACGTGCAGGCAGGTCCGGACACAAAAACCGGTCGTCATTTCAAGCGTGGACTGGTCGCGCCGTTTTATGCCATTCGCGTCACCGGTGCGCTGTTTCATACCCAAGGCGGGCTCGACATCAACGCGCACTGCCAAGTGCTGCGCCCCGATGGCAGCAGCTTGCCCAACTTGCTCGCGGCGGGCGGTGCCGCACGTGGCGTGTCGGGCGATGCGGTATGGGGTTATTTATCCGGCAATGGCTTACTCAGCGCCATTGCAGGTGGCTACATTGCTGCGCATACTGCCGCACAGCACCAAGGAGCGCATGCATGAACTTAAAGCAACGTTTATCTCAACCCCAGGTGTTACTCGCCCCCGGGGTGTATGACGCTTTCAGCGCCTTGATTGCCGAACAAGCAGGATTTGAGGCGCTGTATTTGTCGGGCGCGTCCATCGCGTACACCTTGCTTGGGCGATCCGACATTGGCTTGACCACCGCCACCGAAGTGACGAACACCCTGGCCCACATCACCGACCGCGTGCGCGTGCCCGTGATCGTGGATGCGGACACGGGTTTTGGCAACGCCTTGAACACCCAACGCACCGTGCGCGCGTTTGAGCGCGCCGGTGCTGCCATGATTCAATTGGAAGACCAAACCTTTCCCAAGCGCTGCGGTCATTTAGATGGCAAGGGCGTCATTCCTGTGGCAGAGATGGAGGGCAAGTTGCGCGCTGCCCTAGATGCCAGACAGTCGTCAAACACCCTGATCTTGGCCCGCACCGATGCCGTGGCTGTCGAAGGTTTTGAAGCGGCGTTGGAACGCGCCGAGCGCTACTTTGCCTGTGGTGTCGATGCCTTGTTCATTGAGGCTGTTCGCACCCCCGAACAAATGAACACCGCATGTCAGCAATTCGCCTCGCGGGTCCCCCTGCTGGCCAATATGGTGGAAGGTGGCAAAACGCCCGTGCAAAGCGCCGAGGTGCTGGGCCAACGCGGCTACAAAATTGTGATCTTCCCCGGTGGCACCGTGCGCGCCGTGGGACACATGTTGCAGGGCTATTACGCCAGCCTGCATCAGCATCAAACCACCTTGCCTTGGCAAGATCAGATGCTCGACTTCGATGGTTTGAATGCTGTCATCGGCACGCCCGAGTTGCTGGCGCAAGGTGCACGATACGATTGAATGACTGAGGATAATCGCGCGACATTCAAAACAGGAGCCTCTCGATGAACCGCTACCCTCATCCCGAACTCAACGACTTGCCCGAAGACATTCGCGCCAAAATTTTGGAGGTCCAAGACAAGGCGGGGTTCGTGCCCAACGTGTTCTTGGCTTTGGCGCGTCGCCCTGCAGAGTGGCGCGCTTTCTTTGCCTATCACGATGCGCTGATGGTGCCCGAGTCGGTGGGGCGCGACAGCCAGCTCACCAAAGGCGACCGCGAGATGATCGTCACCACCACCAGCGCTGCCAACTCTTGTTTGTACTGTGTGGTCGCCCACGGCGCGATTTTGCGCATTTACGAAAAGAAACCCATGGTGGCTGACCAAGTCGCGGTGAACTACCGCAAGGCAGACATCACGCCCCGCCAGCGCGCCATGCTCGACTTCGCGATGAAGGTGTGCCAACACAGCGACTTGATCGACGAGGACGACTTTGCCGCCCTCCATGCGCACGGGTTTGACGACGAGGACATTTGGGATATCGCGGCCATCACGGCTTTCTTTGGTCTAAGTAACCGCATGGCGAGTTTCAGCCACATGATGCCCAACCCTGAGTTTTATTTGATGGGTCGCGTGCCCAAGCAAAAGTAAATGCAATGTCGTTCGGGGTGTGGCGCGTGTTGCATCGCGCCCTCCATCACCAGCGCCTTACCAGGCATGCCCCATGGCAAACCTGCGGGGGTGCCCTGCGTTCAGCTCTTGCCAGACATGCGCTGTGCGGTATTCGGTCAACCTGAGCGCCCCGCATTTTGTGGTGGCTTACAGCCCGCGATCGACATGTGCGGCGTCGACCGCGAAGCGGCACTGGTGTGGCTGACGCAACTCGACGCCCACACCACGCCGCACGGTGTTTAAGGCGTGACGATTTCACGCAACCAAGTTGGCAAATCGACCGCCTTTTGTTTAGGAAAGTCCACCCAAATGGTGGTGGCGCCACCTGCGGCATAAATCACACCAGGGTTAGTGGCTTGCTCCATCGTAGCCCAGGTTTCGAAGGTGGTGCGTCCGGGGTCGCTGGCATACATCTTGATCAACACATCGCCAGGGTATTCGAGCTGTTTGTAAAAATTACAAAACGCATTCACGATGACTGGGCCTTCGCCCACCGGCTTGGGCTCGGCGTTGAACTGCCGCAACCAGTCGACACGTACAATTTCTAGGTAACGAAAATACGTGGTGTTGTTGACGTGGCCCATGGCATCCATGTCGCCCCAGCGAATGGGGATGGTCATCTCAAAGACCTGCTTTTTGAGTTCGGGGATTTCGTATCTCATATCGAAAACCCATCATCCGCAGAAATGATGGAACCGTTGATAAAGCCACTTTCTGCACTGGCCAACAACACCAACAACGCGTCTAAATCTTGCGGCTGCCCCACACGTTTGCGCGGCAACATGTTCACCAATTTCTGACCCTGTTCCGTGGTCCAGTGGTGGTGATTGATTTCGGTGTCGATGTAGCCGGGGCAAATCGCGTTCACGTTGATGCCAAAACGCCCCCACTCCATGGCCAACACCTTGGTCATTTGAATCACCGCCGCTTTGCTCATGCAATATGGGCCGATTTGTGGCAACACACGCAGACCCGCCACCGAGGCGATGTTGATGATGCGTCCGCCCGTGTAGGTACCCGGCGCAGCGCCCTTGGCACGCGCCAGCATGCGCTTGCCCACTTCTTGCGCCACAAAGAATGAGCCTTTGACGTTGGTGTTAAAGATGAAGTCAAAGTCTTCTTCTGTCACATCTTGCACACGTTGGGTGGTGCTGACGCCCGAGTTGTTCACCAAGATATCAATGCTGCCCACCTCGGTTTCAGCATGGGCGACGGCTGATTGGATGCTGGCGTGATCGGTGACATCCAAGCTCACCACATGGGCGTCCCCTCCTTCGGACTCAATTTCAACCCGCAAGTCATGGAGCTTTTCTTCGCGGCGACTGGCCAACACCACCGCAGCACCGGCACGGGCCAAGGTGCGCGCAAACTGCGCACCCAACCCACTCGACGCGCCTGTGACCAGGGCCACGCGCCCAGACAAATCCAAGTTGTATGCCATGACATGCTCCCGCTGAATTGAGTTGTTTCATTATGACAAGGGAGTCTATCGCTGCCCCTAAAATGTGTCTCAACACAGACAACCGCATGAGACAGCAGACATGACACAAGAAGATATCCTCGCCCAGTTCGGTCCACGCGAAGCCATGGAATACGACGTGGTCGTTGTGGGCGGTGGCCCTGGGGGTTTGGCCACTGCCATTCGCATCAAACAGCTGGCGGCAGAAAAAGGCAACGATGTTTCAGTGGTCGTGCTCGAAAAAGGCTCGGAGCCTGGCGCACACATTTTGTCGGGTGCGGTGATGGACCCCAAAGCCATGACCGAGCTCATCCCCAACTGGCAAGAACTCGGCTGCCCGCTGAACCAAGCAGTCACCGGTGACGATGTGTTGTTCCTCAACGAAACAGGCGCTACGCGTACCCCCGACTGGCTGGTGCCACGTAATTTGCACAACGACGGCTGCTATGTAGTCTCGCTCAGCAACGTGGTCAAGTGGATGGCCGCGCATGCGGAATCGTTGGGCGTGGAAATCTTCCCAGGCTTTACCGCCGCTGAAGTGATTTACAACGAGGACGGCAGCGTCAAAGGTGTTGCCACGGGCAACCTCGGCATTGGCAAAGACGGTGAACCCACCGAGAACTTCCAGCTCGGCATGGAACTGCACGCCAAGTACACCATCTTTGCAGAAGGCGCACGCGGCCATTTGGGCAAACAAGTCATTGCCAAATACAAGTTGGCCGAAGGCCGTGATCCACAAAGCTATGCCATCGGCATCAAAGAGCTCTGGGAAGTTGACCCCAGCAAGGCCAAGCCTGGTTTGGTGGTGCACACCTCTGGCTGGCCCATGCAAGACGATGCCTTTGGCGGCGGATTTTTGTACCACCTCGAAGACAACAAAGTCACCCTCGGCTTTGTGCTCGGTCTCGACTACAAAAACCCATGGCTCAGTCCCTTTGAAGAAATGCAGCGCTGGAAAACACACCCAGCCATTGCCGCTCACTTGGAAGGTGCCAAGCGCATTGGCTATGGTGCACGCGCCATCAACAACGGCACACCCCAAGCCTTGCCCAAAACCGTGTTCCCTGGCGGCGCACTGATTGGTTGCGATGCAGGTTACCTGAATGCTGCGCGTATCAAAGGCAGCCACGCCGCCATCAAGAGCGGCATGTTGGCTGCTGACGCCGCATTCGATGCCGTGGTCGCAGGACGCGCCCATGACGAGCTGAGCGCCTACCCTGCTGCGTTTGACAAGAGCTGGCTGAGCGAGGAGCTGAACCAATCACGCAACTTCAAGCTGTGGTTCAAAAAGGGCAAGTTGGTTGGCATGGTGATGACCGGCATCGAGCAATGGCTGTTGCCCAAGCTCGGCATCGACAACCCACCTTGGACCCTGCATGGCCACAAGCCCGACCATGTGAACTTAGAGCCCGCCGCACAGCACACCCCCATCAACTACCCCAAGCCCGATGGCAAACTCACCTTCGACCGCTTGAGCAGTGTGTTCATCAGCAACACCAACCACGAAGAAAACCAACCCGCACACCTGACGCTCAAAGACGCGTCGGTCCCCGTGAACATCAACCTCGCCACCTACGCAGGCCCCGAGAGCCGCTATTGCCCTGCCGGTGTGTATGAGTACGTGAAGAACGACGACAACAGCGATCGCTTGCAAATCAATGCGCAAAACTGCGTGCATTGCAAAACCTGTGACATCAAAGACCCCACACAAAACATCGTGTGGGTCACGCCTGAAGGCGGTGGCGGCCCTAACTACAGCGGCATGTAAAGACTATGAATAAATACCACGCAGAACACACCTGGGTGCGCCAAGAAGGCGACACCGCCCTGGTGGGCATCACCCAACACGCACAAGACACCTTGGGCGACATTGTGTTTGTTGACTTCGCTGACGTTGGCAAATCTTTCGCGCAAGGCACAGTGGCCGGTGTGGTCGAGTCGGTCAAAGCGGCGGCAGATGTACACATGCCCGCCAGTGTGGAAATTTTGGAACACAACGAAGCGCTGCGTGCTGACCCATCGTTGGCCAACTCAGACCCCGAAGGTGCGGGTTGGTTTTACAAAGTAAAGCTCAGCAACGCAGCTGAGTTGGATGGCTTGCTCGATGATGCAGGCTATCAGGCCATCACTGGCTGATTTTTTTCGTTGACGATGCGCTGCTTCTGAGTGAGGCAGCGCCGCCCTCCTCAGAGACTTCGTCACGATTGCGTCGATCGGCGCTGCCCCACTCAGAAGCAATTGGTGCGCGTCACGTTCAAAGCGCTGTACCCAAACGTGCAATCCCCTCATTGATCTTGCCCACGTCTGCCGTGGCAAAGCTCAAGCGAATTGCCGTTGTATCGGGATGGCTTGCAAAGAATGGTGCACCCGGTACAAAGGCCACACCTTTTTCAATCGCACGTTTGGCCAATTCGCTGCCGTCTTTCACCTTGCCACCTGCGCCTGTGAGGTTGGCCCAGAAGAACAAGCCGCCTTGCGGTTGGGTGAATGTGAGGGCATCGCCCAACTCGCGCTTCAAGGCTTCTCCCATGGTTTTGGCGCGCTCCGCGTAAACGCTGCGCACATGCGCCAAAGTAGCGGGCATGCGTCCCGCCTTGAGGTAATGCGCCGCTGTGGCTTGGGCGAAGGTCGAGGTATGGGCATCGCTGAACTGCTTGCACATGGTGGCGCGCGCCAACAACTCAGGCGGTGCAATCATCCAGCCCACGCGCAGGCCGGGCGACAGCACCTTGCTGAGTGAACCGCAGTACACCAACCATTCTCGGCTGCCGGGCACTTGGTCACTCAACGCCAACAACGACGGGGGTGGCGCGTCGCCAAAGTACAGATCGCCATAGGGGTCATCTTCGACCACCACGGTTTTGTATTTCACCGCGAGCTCCAGCACGCGCAAGCGACGCTCAAGACTCAAGGTGGCACCACTGGGGTTGCCAAACGTGGGAATGAGGTACACCAGCTTGGGCTTGTGTTGCACCATCATGTCTTCGAGTTGGTCCACTTGAACACCTTGCGCGTCGATGGGTACGCCGACGACTTGGGGGCCGTACAAACGGAAGCACTGAATGGTGGCCAAAAACGTCGGGCCTTCGACCAAGGCCACGTCCCCCGGGTTGAGCAAGGTTTTGGCAATCAAGTCCAACGCTTGCTGGCTGCCGGTGGTGACGATGAGGCCGTTGGCGTCTAAGCCCGTCACGCCTTTGCTCGCCATGAAAGCGGCGAGTTGTTCACGCAAGGGGTTGTACCCTTCGGTGGCACCGTACTGCAAAGCGGCACCTGGCTCCTGCGTCAATGCGGCTTCGCTGGCCTCACGAATGCCTTGAACATCAAACATGGCGCTGTCGGGAAAGCCGCCGGCAAAGCTGATGATGCCGGGCTTGCCCAACAGTTTGAACAGTTCACGAATGGCCGAGGTTTCGACGTTGTTGAGGCGGTCAGCGTATTGCATGGTGGGGATAATGAGCGAATGAAAACACAGCACATTGAGCCTTTTTTTGCGACGCTGAAAGCAGCCAATCCGCAGCCCAATACCGAGTTGGAATATACCAGCGTGTTCGAGTTGTTGACTGCTGTGCTGCTCAGTGCCCAAGCCACGGATGTGGGTGTGAACAAGGCCACGCGCCGCTTGTTTCCTGTAGCCAACACGCCGCAACAAATTTTGGATCTCGGCCTCGACGGCCTAGAGCGCTACATCCAAACCATTGGTCTGTACCACAGCAAAGCCAAACACTTGAGACAGACCTGCCACATCTTGGTTGAAAAACACCAGGGGCAAGTGCCCCGCACTCGGGAAGCCTTAGAAGCACTGCCCGGCGTCGGTCGCAAAACCGCCAACGTGGTGCTCAACGTGGCGTTTGGCGAGCCCACCATGGCGGTGGACACACACATTTTTCGGGTGGGCAACCGCACAGGGTTGGCACCAGGCAAAACACCGCTGGCGGTGGAAATGCAGCTGATGAAACGCATTCCTGCCGAGTACTTGGTGGACGCACACCACTGGCTCATCTTGCATGGCCGCTATGTGTGCCAAGCGCGCAAGCCCTTGTGCTGGCAATGTGGGGTGTCTGAGTTTTGTGGCTTCAAACCGAAAACGACAGCGTCTTGATGCGCCCACGAAAAAGGCCACCCTTGAGGTGGCCTTTTTCGTGAACGGTAGGCGTCAATCTGCAGACACGCCCGCTTTGCGGATGATGGGGCCCCACTTGTTGATTTCCAACTTCAGGTGATCTTTCAGTCCATCTGGCGTCATCTTGTCAGCGGGTGGAATGTCAGAGCTTAAATCCGTCAAACGTTGCTTGATGCTGGCGTCTGCCATGGCAAAGCGCAATGCCGTGTTGATTTTCTTCAACACAGGGGCTGGCGTCCCTTTGGGCGCGTACATGCCGTGCCAAACCTTGACTTCAAAGCCCTTCAACCCTTGTTCATCCAGCGTCGGAACGTTCGGCAATGCGGCCAAACGCTTCAAGGTGGTCACGCCAAAAACTTTCACGCGACCGTCTTTGATCATGGGAACGGTCTGGGTGGTTTGATCACACAAGATGTCCACTTGACCGCCCAACAAATCATTCATGGCAGGACCCGTGCCTTTGTAAGGGATGGTGTTGATGTTGACACCAATCGCGCTCTTGAACATCAGGCCACACAAATTAGAAACAGCGCCTAAACCTGCATCGGCCAATGACACTTTGCTTTCGTTGGCCTTGATGTATGCAATGAGCTCTTGCAAGTTATTTGCAGGGATGTCTTTGCGAGCGAGCAAAGTCATGGGGACATCCAAAACCTGACCGATGTACTCAAAGTCGGTCAGCGGATCAAAGTTGAGCTTGTTGTAAAGCGCAGGCGCTGTCGACATGCCCATGTGATGCAAAAAGATGGTGTAACCGTTGGGGGCGGCACGGGCCACCTTGGTAGCACCGATCGTGCCGCCTGCGCCGTTGACGTTTTCAACCACCACCGGCTGACCCAAGGACGCGCCCATGGGAATGGCCATCATGCGGGCCACCACGTCTGTGGGGCCGCCTGCAGCAAATGGCACCACCAAGGTGATGGATTTTTCTGGGTACTTGCTGGGTTGGGCTTGCGCCCAACCTGCGGCAAGTGCGGTGGTCATCATCAAAATTTGTGCAAATCGCTTCATTCTTGTCTCTCCTTTTTTATCAATCAAAAATTCCACATCTATTGTCACCTCAGCGGCGTCTGCGTCAAGGCGATGTCCTCATGGGGTGCATGGATACATATGGGCTTGTGCAAGAACGGACTGGGCTAGCATCACCACCGGGCGATCGACCATTTTGCCGTTGAGTTGCACCACCCCCCCATTGGCCGCTTTGTCTGCGGCCACCACCGCTTGAGCATATTCAACTTCTTGCGCAGAAGGCTGAAAGCCTTCAATCACGCCATCCACCTGCTTGGGATGGATGCACAACTTCGCGCGAAAACCCAAACGTTTGGCGCGCAAGATGTCTGCGCTGAGCTGCGCTTGCGATTCAATTTGCACCGTCACACTATCGATAGGTGCCGCTATTTCAGCCAAACGACTGGCCAACAAAATTTGATGGCGCACGGGCAACAACTCCAACTCGTCCGGCCCACACTGCAGACCCAAGCTCAATTGCAAATCGATGTTGCCCAAGGACAAACGCAAAGTGTTCGGATGGGCTGCGATTGCTTTGAGCTGATCGACACCTTTGGCACTTTCAA
>JACCDQ010610682.1_pt1 | contig 21518 bp, 26 predicted proteins | sample 7446031 | NCBI WGS metagenome assembly JACCDQ01 (sample SAMN15323442, study PRJNA562643) | freshwater metagenome | isolation source: river surface water | place: USA:Blue River Watershed | collected 2017-08-17
CGATTACTTTGCGCTGCTCGTTCTTAGCGATCTTGCTCTTCTTAGCCATTCTTAGCGCTCCTCGCGGAATTCAACGTGCTGACGTACAACTGGGTCGTACTTCTTCAACACGATGCGGTCTGGGTCGTTGCGACGGTTCTTCTTGGTTACGTAGGTGTAACCAGTTCCGGCGGTCGAACGAAGCTTGATGATTGGACGGATGTCCTTGTCCTTCTTAGCCATTTGCTAGCGCTCCTTAGATCTTCTCGCCACGAGCTTTTAGCTCAGCAACTACGGCCTCGATGCCACGGACGTCAATTACCTTGATGCCACGAGCTGAAAGGTTAAGGGTTACGTTGCGCTTCAGTGAAGGGACAAAGTAAGTCTTCTTCTGGATGTTTGGGTTGAAGCGACGCTTGGTCTTGTTCTGAGCGTGCGAGACGTGGTGGCCGAACTGAGGTCCGGTCTCTGTCACCTGGCAATACGCAGCCATTTGGTTCTCCTTTAGAGGGCAAGCCACTAGAACAAGATTTGTTTCATGGGCTTGTATATCGAAATTTCGGTTGCTTAGAGCAACTTCACAAGTTTAGGTGAAAATCGGGGCCTTAAGCAAGTGGGATATTTCCTGATTTTTCGGGCTTTTCGGCCTGATTTCCAGGGCTTGGCTTAGTGCTTGTGGTCGTGATCGTGGTCGTCGTGGCTGATGTTGTGCTCCTTGTCGAATTTGGCGTGGAGCCTAGGCAAGATCAGCTTCTTCCAGACTGTTCCGTAGAGCAGCCAAATCAGGATGACGTCCTGGATGATGGTCCAGCCCAATTCAGCCATGATGTGGGATGGGTCGGTGAAGATGCTCCAGGCTTCTTCCCAAACTGTCAGGCCGCCGTGATCGTGATCCATATTTCTTACCTAACTAATCGAGTAGTAGAGCCGGCTCTTCGATTACCGAGGCTACGTCTTGCACGAAACGTGATGCCACGTCACCGTCCACTACACGGTGATCGAAAGTGGCACCAATTGTGGTGACCTGTCGAATAACGATTTCGTTGTTGACCACCCAAGGCTTTGGACGGATCGAGCCGAGGGCAACGATTCCGACTTCGCCTGGGTTCAAGATTGGTGTTCCGGTGTCGACACCAAATACACCGATGTTAGTGATGGTGATGGTTCCATCTGACATGTCGGCCGGTGTGGTCTTGCCCTCACGAGCGGTGGCGGCAAGTTGCTCGATCGCCTTGGCCAGTTCGAGCATCGACATCTTGTCTGCGTCTTTAATGTTCGGCACGATCAAACCACGCGGAGTCGCAGCAGCGATTCCGAAGTTGACGAAGTTGTGCACGATGATTTCTTCATCGGTCCAGGTTGAGTTCACGGTCGGGTTACGACGCACCGCCCAAATCATTGCCTTGGCCATGATTAGCAATGGTGTGACTTTGACGCCAGCGAAGTCTGTGCTTGCCTTCAAGCGCTTGACGTATTCCATCGTGCGGGTGGCATCGACGTCCACGAAGATACTCACGTGCGGAGCGGTGAAAGCTGAACGAACCATCGCACTGGCGATTGCCTTGCGCACACCCTTAACCGGAATGCGCTCTTCGCGTTCGGTCGGTGCCTCAGGTGTGGTTAGGTTGCGGAATACGCTCGCCTGCTGTGCTCCACCGAGCACGTCTTCGCGAGTAATCTCGCCGGCCATTCCGGTAGCGATGACGTTGTTGAGGTCTACGCCAAGGTCCTTCGCGAGCTTGCGAATTGGCGGCTTGGCGATGACCGAGTTCTCAGGTGAGACCACAGAAATCAAGCCCGTGGCTGGAGCCCCCGGAATTACTGGGATTGCCGAGGTCATCGGGGCGACGACAGGGACCGGGTTGATGGCACGCTTTGCTCTGCGCGAGGTGCCGTGGGCCGAGGCCACGCCGTAACCGACAAGGTTCGGCTGCTTTTCCTCTGAACCCTCTGAACGAATATCTGCGAGCGCTTCACTCGCTGCTGCTGCGACCTCGGGTGAAATCACCGGGATCGAAGATGTTGCCACTGCACCAACCGCACCGTCGGCGACCGTCGCCGCGATGATTGGCTTGCCAACCTCGACGGTGTCACCTTCTTTATAAAGAAGTTCTGTGACGATTCCTTCGAATGGGCACGGAAGTTCGACGAGTGACTTTGCAGTTTCGATTTCGACGATGACTTGGTTGACCGCAACGCGATCGCCAACATTTACTTTCCACGAAACAATTTCGGCTTCGGTTAGACCTTCGCCAACATCCGGCAAATTAAAGTACGCGACTTGACTCATGTTTGCTCCTAGAAGGCCATCACTCGGTCAACCGCATCGAGAATGCGATCGGCATCTGGCAAGAATTTTTCTTCAAGCTTCGCTGGTGGATAAGGTACGTCGAATCCGCCAACTCGAATAACCGGAGCCTCGAGGTGATAGAACGCGAGCTCAGAAACGCGCGCTGCGATTTCTGAAGAAATAGAAACGAAGGTGCTGTCTTCGTGTGCAACAACGCAGCGTCCGGTTTTTCTTACCGACTCAATAACGGTTGCAAAATCAATCGGAGAAATCGAACGCAAGTCGACTACTTCAATCGAGCGACCTTCTTCTTGTGCGAACTCTGCCGCCTGAAGTGCAACGGTAACCATCTGACCGTATGCAACGAGTGTGACATCTGTACCCTGTCGCAACACGCGAGCCTGGTGCAATGAACTCGAAGCTCCGTCGAGATTAACCGGACCCTTCTGCCAATAGCGACGCTTAGGTTCGAAGAATAGAACTGGGTCGGTCGATTCGATGGCCTGCTGAATCATCCAGTAGGCGTCGTTCGGGTTACTCGGAGTGACCACGCGCAAACCTGCGGTGTGCGCGAAGTATGCCTCCGGGCTTTCGCTGTGGTGTTCGACAGCTCCGATACCGCCACCGACCGGCACTCGAATTACCACCGGCATCTGCAGGAAGCCTTCGCTTCGGTTCTGCAGTTTTGCCAACTGAGTGACGATCTGGTTGAAGGCAGGGAAGATGAATCCATCGAACTGAATCTCGGCCACCGGGCGGTAACCGCGCATGGCAAGACCGATTGCGGTTCCGACGATGCCTGACTCGGCGATTGGTGAGTTGAAGATTCGACTCTGACCGAACTCAGCGTGCAGCCCTTCGGTCACGCGGAATACGCCACCGAGCTCGGCAACATCTTCACCGAACAGCAAGACTTTTTCGTCTTTGCGCATTGCCTCGCGAAGGCCAGCGTTGATTGCCTTGGCGATTGGAAGTTCAACCGAGTTACTCACTATGCCTCACCGCCAAACGACTCTTCGTAGTTCTTTAGCCAAGCCATCTGCTCATCGATCAGCGGGTGCTGCTGAGAGTAGACGTGCTGGAACATGTTTTCGATTGGTGGGTTGCCAAGTGCAAAAGTCGCTTTGCGAATTTCTTCACTGAGAACTTCGCCATCGTGTGCAACCTGATCGAAGAAGTCTTGGTTGATCCCGTTTTTACGCAGGAACTTTTCTAGGCGATCTAGCGGATCGCGTGCCTTCCAATATTCGACTTCTTCATCATCGCGATACTTGGTCGGGTCATCTGAAGTTGTGTGTGCACCGATGCGATAAGTCAGCGCTTCAATCATGTAAGGACCGGCACCTTCGCGAGCGTCGTCCATGTGCTTTTTGGTCACAGCATAAGAAGCAAGTACATCGTTACCGTCAATACGAATACCAGGCACACCGAAACCTGCGCCGCGCTTGTAGAGCGGCACCTTGGTCTGACTTCCAACCTTTGAAGAAATTGCGTACTGGTTGTTCTGACAGAAGAAAACAATTGGAGCGTGGTTGATCGCAGCGAACAAGAAAGATTCGCTTACGTCACCCTCTGCAGTGGCGCCATCGCCGAAGTACGAAATAACCGCTAGGTCGTCTTCGAGATTTCCGTTGCCGACCTTGCCGTCGAACTTAACGCCCATCGCATATCCGGTCGCGTGCAGTACCTGAGTACCCAAAACAATTGCGTAGAGGTGGAAGCGTGTTTCATCCGGATTCCAACCACCGTGGTTTACACCGCGAAGCATTTTCAAAATCGACATCAGGTCGATGCCGTGTGTGATTGCTACACCGTGTTCGCGGTAGCTAGGAAAGATGTGATCGTTTGGTCCCACACCAAAACCGGAACCGATTTGTGCGGCCTCTTGGCCGATGGCAGGAATCCAAAGTCCGAGCTGTCCCTGGCGCTGGAGTGCGGTGGCTTCGTTATCGAAACGACGGCAGCGTGCCATCTCGCGGTAAAACTTTAGGTAGTCGGCTTCGGTAAGAGTCTTGAGGTATTCGCCATACTCGGCCCACTGAGCAGGCACACGAACATCGCCCTCCGGAGAGAGAAACTGAACCATTGGTTCCGATGCATCGAGACTCACAGGGTCAAATCTACTTGCTTGTGGCACAATCTGAACATGGTTCGCTTCTTGCTCAATACCGTAATCAATGCAATTGGCCTCTGGCTCGTGACTTTGATTGTTCCCGCCATCAAGCTCGCGCCTTACGGTCGCGACGAATTTTGGATGACTGTCCTCTCCTTTCTATTGGTTGGTTTGGTCTTTGGACTGGTGCACGCCATCATCGGCCCGATCATCAAGATCATTTCGACACCGCTCTACATTCTGACTTTTGGGCTAATCAACCTCGTCATCAACGGTGCGCTTCTCCTATTTGTGGCTTGGCTGTCGCAGCTAATCGGTTCACCGATCTTCAGCATTGACGGCTTCACCCACGAGGGACTGGCAGTTTCATCGATGGGTTGGGCGATTCTGGGTGCACTAATCATGAGCGTGATTGGCTTCATCGGTCGCAAGCTGTTCAAGGTGCTGCTCTAGCCTCGAAGGTCCATGCCCTGAGTCAGCTCGAAATAGCTGACCGTGGCTTTACCCTCGGCAAAGTTCACGAAGGCGCTCGCCTTGCCGCTTTGATCAATATCGGTGGCTATTTCCCGATATGACTCCATTAGATGCGCGGTAATCGGGTCACCCTCCACTTGGCCCTCCAAGGTGAGCCAATTTGGTGCATTCGGGTTTGCTTTTAGGTCCAGTTTCGGCACTAAATCGGACCTATTCTCCACAGTCAGAATTTCTGTAAGTAAATCAGGATAGTTACTCCCCACTGGGCTGCCAAAAGTGACAACTCTGTCAACTAAATATGGGAACTTGCCCGTTTTTGAGCGTTCCGCAGCCGATATCGCCACCAAACCGCCCTGCGAATGACCCACCAGCATCACCCGATCCGTGGGCTTTACCCCAGCCGCGGCTAGTGCCTTTTCCAAGCCAATCTCGACATTGCTCACCCGCCCGCTCATTTCTTGCAGATTGGTTTTCATGTCCATCGGATTCGAGTTCCAGCCGAAACTGCCGGTTCGGGTGCCGGGAAGGTAAACGATCGCGGCATTTGCATACTTTTCTATGCGGATGGTGGGGGTGCCGCGATTATCGAGATACATGAGCCGTTCGGCCAGCGTGGTCAAAGTAGCTGGGGCAGAAGTCTTGCCAAGCACCTGCGCGGCCGATATTTGCACAGGTGGGTTGATAACTAAACCGGTCGTGATACCTATGTCGAGAGCCATGCCGGCAAGTAGGCGATTCTCGGTCGTGGTGATTCGATCAAGCATCGCCTCGCAGGCCACGATCAGCCGCCGGAGTCTCGTAATCACCGCCGGCAACCGAATAGCCAGGTGAGCAAGCTTGATCGGCGAGGCCTGTGCCACGTCAATCACCAACTGCGCGGCAAGCACCTCGGCGGTAACCACCAGCGAATTTCTAATCCGCTCGATTTCGGCGCGACTACTCAACAAGGGTTTTTAACCCACCGACTATTGATCGAAGATCATCCGCCAGAAGTTCCAGCTCGCGAGCACAGGCCGCAGCTGCCGGGCCGTTCCAGTGCAGCGGGTTGGGAACGGCAAGCAACAGATGCGTGGCCGCCCGAAAAATCAGGTCCTCTAAGAAATCCATGAGCGAATCCTTGCTCGATTAACTGCTCGAAAACCGGCCGCCCCCGATTCTGTGGACTAGATAGGGCAGAATATCCCTGTGAGTAATCTTTCAAACCAGCCCCTAAGTCCCCTCGATGGCCGCTATCAGCCAGCCGTCGCCGGCCTAGGCGAGTTCCTCTCAGAAGCTGGCTTGAACAAGGCCCGCGTGCACGTGGAGGTCGAGTGGCTAATTCACCTAGCCAATCGAAACCTACTCAAGAACAACGCCCCGTTAGATCTCACCGAGATTGAGCGCCTGCGCAACGTGGTAATCAACTTCTCAGACGCCGACGTCGCCACCCTGGCTAAGACCGAGGCGGTCACCAAGCACGACGTTAAAGCCGTCGAGTATTTCGTCCGCGAGAAACTTGCCGAAGTTGGTCGCGCAGATCTAGCCGAGCTCACCCACTTCGCCTGCACCAGCGAAGACATCAACAATCTTTCATACGCGATCACCGTGCGCGACTCAATCCAGCAGGTTTGGTTGCCTCGCGCGGAGACTCTGCTCACCAAGCTTCGTGAACTTGCTGCCAAGTACGCAGAGGTTGCGATGCTGAGCCGCACACACGGACAGCCAGCAACCCCGACCACCATGGGTAAAGAGCTTGCGGTGTTTGTCTATCGTCTCGAGCGTCAGCTCACTCGCATTCGCAGCAACGAGTACCTCGGAAAATTCTCTGGCGCGACCGGAACTTTTTCTGCGCACGTAGTTGCAGCACCTCAGGTCAGCTGGGCAATCGAATCAGAATCATTCGTTACCTCGCTAGGACTTAAGTGGAACCCACTTACCACTCAGATTGAATCGCACGACTGGCAGGCAGAGTTGTACTCGGCGGTTGCATTGTTTAACCGAATCCTGCACAACCTCTGCACCGACATCTGGACTTACATCTCACTGAATTACTTCAAGCAGATTCCGCAGCCTGGCGCAACCGGTTCGTCGACAATGCCGCACAAGATCAATCCGATTCGTTTCGAGAACGCAGAGTCAAACCTCGAGCTCTCAAATGCGATTCTCGATTCACTCGCTGCTACTTTGGTCACCTCACGCATGCAGCGCGACCTCACAGATTCGTCATCACAGCGCAACATCGGTGTGGGACTGGGTCACTCTCTACTTGCCATTGACAACGCAACTCGCGGCCTGGGTGAAATTGAATTGTCGCCTGCAGTTCTCGACGCAGATCTTGCAGAGAACTGGGAAGTTCTTGGTGAAGCAATTCAGACCGTGATTCGCGCAGAAGTTGCCGCCGGTCGTTCTTCAATCGAAGACCCATATCAACTGCTTAAGGAACTCACCCGCGGCAAGCGCATCGGACACGATGAGCTAGTTGCGTTTGTGAATGAATTGGATATCTCGGCGGAGGCCAAGGATCGTTTGTTGGCGCTGCGTCCGAGCACCTATATCGGAATCGCGACTGAGCTCGCGAATCGCATCAACTAGTTGTTGAGCAGTTAGTCAAGCCGCGGCTTGGTCGGATCGTCTTCCTGATCTTTCACAGTCAGAGCCAGCGTCGCAATCGCAACTAATACAACGATGAAAGTCACACCGGCCCAAATCAAGGCTTCAACCACTGCAACATAGTGAGTGGCCGCCAGCACCATGATGCCGACGAAAAGCGCAGCGATAAATGAAAGTGTCAGGTAGTTGCGCAGTGAGTTTTTCTTGTTGGCCATGACTAAAGCCTACTTCTTAGGCCCAATTATTTCTTAGGAGTGTAGGCAGCGATACCGAGGTGCACACCGGAAACAATTAGATAGGCGCCAAAGAATCCAACTGCAGAAACTATATCGAGTGGTACCAACGCAAACAATGCAGCAAGCAAAATCGCCAGGGTCGCGCTAATCGAATCCTTGTTTAGCAAGTCGATTGATGCCTGAGCGACACCCCAGAGTGCGACGAGTATTAAAAAAGTTTCATCCGAGTTGTCCTGCAAACTTGTGGCAGCCAAAAATGCGGTGACCAATGCAACTAGTGCAATGGGAAAATATTTCGCCGAACCAAACAACGTGCGCAGGCCGTAAAGAATAGTGAAAAGTGCGAGAGCAACTAAACCGACAGCTGCGTGGTGTGATTGCCAAAAAGTTACAAACAGTCCAACGGCAATGCTGGCGAGAGCTCGCAAAGATTTAATTCGACGCACGAGTTAAACCTAAGTGGTCTAGGCCTTTGGATCTTCGAATTTACTGAATTGACCCAGGAAGTTAACCACGATGGTGCCGGTAGGTCCGTTACGCTGCTTCGCCAAAATCAAGTCGGCTTCTCCGGCACGTGGGTGTTCCTTTTCGAACATCGCTTCGCGGTGGAGCAGAATCACGACGTCGGCATCTTGCTCAAGTGATCCAGATTCACGCAGCTGCGAAATTTCCGGAACCTTGTTGTCTGACTTTTCAGAGTTACGGTTTAGCTGCGAGATGGCAACTACCGGCACATTCAGTTCCTTGGCAAGCAACTTGAGGGCACGAGAGAACTCCGAAACTTCCTGCTGACGAGACTCGACCTTTTTACCCGAGGTCATTAGCTGTAGATAGTCGATGACAATCATTTCGAGACCGACGCGCTGAGCCATTCGACGGCACTTGGCACGAATCTCGACCAGGGTAAGGTTCGGGCTGTCGTCGATGTATAGCGGCGCCGAGTTGATCTCGCCGCGCACTCCCGCCAGGCGCTGCCAGTCGTTGTCGCTCAGGTCACCTTTACGCATGTTCTGAAGCCAGATGCGTGATTCTGCGGAAAGCAGGCGCATCGCAATTTCGGCGCGGCCCATTTCGAGAGAGAAAAAGATCACCGGCTTCTTGTGCTTGATGGCTGCGTTGCGTGCAAAGTCCAGTGCCAGGGTCGACTTACCGACCGCAGGTCGGGCAGCCACAATGATGAACTGTCCGCCGTGCAGGCCGTGAGTCATCGAATCGAGCTCGCTGAATCCGGTAGGCACGCCAACCATGTCGCCACCGCGGCTCTGAGCTCGCTCCATTTCCTGGACTGCGGCCTCAATTGAGTCGAAAAGCGGCACATAGTCTTCGCCGGTGCCGGCGCGCGAGACCGCGTAGACGTCTTCCTGGGCACGGTTGACCAGGTCGACTACTTCACCCTCGTTTGAATAACCCATCTGGGCAATACGAGTACCAACTTCAACCAAGCGGCGAAGGGTGGCCTTTTCGGCAACGATCTGCGCGTAAAACGGTGCGTTAGCGGCAGTCGGCACGATTGAGGTGAGCTGGTGCAAATAGTCGGCGCCACCGGCACGGACAAGTTCGCCATTTTTAGTGAGCTCGTCGGTGACCGTGATTACGTCGGTCGGCTCACCCTTGCTGTAGAGCGAAAGGATGGCGTTAAAAATTGTTTCGTGCTTTGGCGCGTAGAAATCGTCGGCCTTGACGAATTCGAATACCTCAGCGATCGCCTCCTGGGATAGGAGCATGCCGCCGATGGTGCTCTGCTCTGACAGCAGATCGTTCGGAAGGGTACGACCCTCGCCAATGCGAGCCGGCTCAATTGGTGTGACCAGCGACATAAGACCTCCGAACTTCTTTGAGTGTATGTCTAGCATCGGCTACCGACACTCAAGCGGCAAAACGAGTTGTGCACCAATCTGGGGATAACTTGTGGAACACGCCCGCGATTTGTCCCCAAATCTGTGGATTAGCCTGTGGACAAAACTGGCGCTTGGGGGCTGGATGTCAATGATTTACAGCATTTTTGCCTGTGCAAAAGAATTGTTTAAAAACCCTAAACTTGTGGCTCAAGGTTGTGCATAACTCTCAACTTCCGGCTGAAGATATCCCCAGTTATCCACAGGTTATCCCCAATGTGAGTGTTATCCGTAGGTGTCTCGAGGCCCGCGACCCGGAACCGAGCGCGGCCCCTTCTTCCAGGATGGGGCGTCGGGACCGAGCAGCTTCAGGCTCGTGATGCCCAAGTCTGCGTAATTCTCCGTTATTTTGGCCAAAATCTGATCGTGCATCAGACGCAATTGCGTGGCCCATGCCGTCGACTTGCAGCGAATGGTCAAAACTCCGTTGACCAGAGTCTCCGGGTGAGAGTTGAGGCCGTTGACCTCACCGACCAATTCGCCCCAGCGATTGAACAGCTCGGCTTCGGCCATTCGGGCTTCCCAGCGGAAATCCTTCAAAATTCCATCGAGCGAGGAGCCGACCGACACCGGGTCGCGCCCCTTGTCGAAGGGTTGCGAATTGTTCTTGGCCGCCTTTGCCTTAATTCTTTTGGCGTCGCGAGAGAGTCGACCGGTTACTGCCTCGCGCATTTTCCAATAAAACTCCTGCGCAAAATCATCAGCCATTGTCGATCACCCCCGCCTTCACGTTGAAAACCTTAGCCTGCAATTCGACCGGAACATCCTCAACAACCGCTGCCGTGATTAGTACCTGCTCGTTGTTGCGCACCAACTCGGCCAGACGCGCACGTCTGCCGGCATCGAGCTCTGCAAACACATCATCGAGAATCAGAATCGGATCTCCGCTACGAGTCTCCGACTTGAGAAGTTGAATCGAAGCCAGGCGAAGCGCGAGAGCGTAAGACCAACTTTCACCGTGGCTCGCGTAACCCTTTGCCGGCAAGTTGGAAAGTAGCAGAACCAAATCATCTCGATGCGGCCCAACCAACGTGATGCCACGTTCGAGTTCTTTACTGCGAACGCGTTCGAGTTTCGCGCGATACAAACGACTGACCTCTTCGAAGTCAGATGTGTCGATGTATTCGAGATCATCGGCTTCTTCGCCATCTGGGATTAACGAACCTAGTAGCGAGCTCTTAACCAGAATGCGTGGTTCGTTGTTTGCAATTGCAATCGATTGATATGCCTCTAGTACGAGTGGTCGCAGTCGCTCGACTAGTGAAACGCGTGCCGCGACTATTTCGCTTCCGAACTTAATTAGGCTTTCGTCCCAGGCATCGAGTGTGCTTAGTGAAGTTCCCTTTGCACCGGTCTGGCGAGCGGTTCGCAGCAACGTGTTGCGTTGTTTCAGAACACGTTCGTAATCGCTAAAGACTCCGGCGAAACGAGGTGCAACCTGAACCAGCAGCGAATCGATAAAGTCACGACGGTTGGACGGATCTTTCTTTACGATATCCAAATCTTCTGGAGCAAAAATAACGGTATTGACATAACCAAGAATGTCTCGCACTCGATTGACCTGAGATTTATTTACTCGACCGCGATTTTGCGCGTCACGATTTAGTTCCAGTTCGACGAGCGCATCGCGATCATCATGTGAAACCATCGCTCTGATAACAGCGCCGGAAATTTCTGGCTCGGCGTTTTTGATTAGCGGAAGGTAACCGGCTACTCGATGGCTGCGAAGAGTTGACAGGTAACCAATAGCCTCGACGAAGTTAGTTTTACCCTGGCCATTCGGCCCGACGAGTAGGTTCACACCCGGCGCGAGTTCTACTTCTGCGTTGCTGTAATTGCGGAAGTTACTTAGCGACAGATGCTTAACAAACATCCGAACTACTTAGCGAAGAACTAGAAGATTTGGCTGCAGTAGGTAACGGTAGTTGTCGGCCTTGTCCTTGGCACCGTGAGAGGTGATCAAAACTGGGCTCGGCTTGTTTGGGTTGTCCGCGTTGCGTGTGAAACCGATCTTGACGAATTCGGTGTGAACACCGGCAAGTCCGTCGATCAAATACTGTGGCTTCAACGCGAGGATGTTGTCTTCACCGGTTAGTTCTGCCGGAATGTTTTCCGAAGCCTGAGCGGTTTCGTTACCCATTGATTCGAGTTCGATAGAAGTTTCACCGAAGGTGTACTTCAGTGCGTTGTCGCGCTGCACCACCAACATCACGCGGCGGGTTGACTCCAGTAAGTCAGCCTTCGAAACCACGGTGTAGTTTGCTAGCTCGGTCGGGAACATTGACTTGATTGGCGGGTAATTTCCCTTAATCAACAACGCTGTGACCGAACGGTTGTTGGCCTGGAATGCAATCATCTGACGCTCGTCGTTGTTGATGATTGAAACTGAGATCTCACCCTGGTTTGCGAAAGTCTTAGCTACTTCGAGAAGTGTGCGAGCAGGAACCAAAACGCTTTGGCCCTCAGCACCCGAGTTTGCCTTCCACGGCAATTCACAAAGCGCCATGCGGTACTTGTCAGTGGCAAGAAGAGAAATCTCTGAACCGGTGGTCTCGATTTGAACAGCGCTGTAAATCGGCTGGACGTCATCCTTCATAGCGGCACTTGCAACCTGCTGAACGGCGGTGGCAAATGCTTCACCGGTGACAGAACCAGAAATCACTGGGATTTCAGGAAGGGTTGGGTAAGCCGCAACGTCCATGATGGCCAACGCAAACTTGGTTGATCCACAAGTCACGTGGACTTTTGAACCATCGAGGTTGAATTCGACAGGTGCGTTTGGAAGTTTGCTAGCGATGTCACTTAGTAGTCGACCAGAGACTAGGGCGCGACCCGAGGTCTCGACTTTGGCGATGATTTCGGCCTGGGCTGATACTTCGTGATCAAAAACTGAGAGACGCAATGCGTTGGCGTCTGCCTCGATGAGAATTCCACCGAGGATTGGGGTGCTGGTGCGCTGTGGTAGCAGTCGAACTGCGAATGAAACAGCTTCACTCAGAACATCGCGATTTACCTGAAACTTCAAGGTGATTGCCTAACTGGATTGGTACGGAGAACTAATCTTGGCACATAACCGCGGACAAATTGACTAGGCGGTTTGGTCCTTCGACTAAGCGTTATCAAACTCTCAAAATATCTTTTTAAATATAAAAACACTAATAAGCACTGTGGAAACTGTGGACAAGCCGGTTGAGGCCAATTAGAAAAAGGAAACTACAACGGTGAAAGATGTTTATACACCTGTTGATAGATCTGTGGATAACTTTGGTACTTGTGGAATTGATTTCTGAATCCCACAGCCAGGGGCCAATAATTCACTGAATATCAGAGAAACTGACAGTTATCCACAGGGGTTTGAACAGGGGTAAAACCGAAGGTATTTAGCGTGAAACCTTAACGCGGTTGATGATTTCGCTGACCTGGTTGTATAGCTCGCGGCGGTTTTTCATTTCGTCAGCGATCTTGTTGTAGCCGTAAAGCACGGTGGTGTGGTCGCGGTTTCCGAAGATCTGGCCGATCTTTGGGAGTGAAAGGTTGGTCTGAGTACGGCAGAGGTAGAAGGCAATCTGACGCGCTGTGGCTACTGCCGAGGTGCGTGACTTACCGTAAATCTCATCAGAGCTAATCCGGTAATAGGCCGAAACCGCGTTAACGATGTCAACCGCAGTAACCACGGTGTCTTCGCCGAGGTTTGTGGTGTGTTTCAAAACAGTCTGAACCAGGGCCATATCTACTGGGCTGCGGTTTAGAGCGGCAAACGCGGTGACCTGGATTAGCGCACCTTCGAGTTCACGGACGTTCTGAGACACTCGGGTAGCCATGAATTCCAGGACATCCTCCGGAATGCGGAGTTTCTCGTTCTCTGCCTTCTTTCGAAGGATCGCGATTCGAGTCTCTAACTCTGGGGTGTGGATGTCGGTGCTCAGCCCTGATTCGAAGCGGCTGGTTAGGCGTTCCTCAAAACCGGTTAGCATCTTTGGCGGCAAGTCAGAGGTGATTACGACCTGCTTGTTGTGGTCGGTCAGAGTGTTGAAGGTGTGGAAGAAGGCTTCCTGGGTCTGATCCTTGCCCTGCAAGAACTGGATGTCGTCGATCAGGAGGATGTCTACCTCGCGGTATTCGGCCTGAAACTGGGCGGTTCGGTTGTTCTGAATCGCGTTAATGAAGTCGTTGGTGAACTCTTCGCTGGAGACGTAGCGGACCTTGATCTTTGGGTAAAGACTCAGGGCGTAGTGGCCAATGGCGTGTAGCAGGTGGGTCTTGCCAAGTCCCGAGTTTCCGTAGATAAACAGTGGGTTGTAGGCCTTGGCCGGGGTCTCGGCCACGGCAAAAGCCGCCGCGTTGGCGAATCGGTTTGAAGAACCGGTCACGAAGTTATCGAAGTTGTACTTGGGGTTCAGGCGAGTCTCGTGACTGCGGCCGACCGAGGTGCTGTTCGAAAGGTAGCTCGGCACACTTACGGCTGGCGCAGGTTCTTCCACTGGCTCAGCTGCGGCCGGCACCGAGATCTCCGGGTTCACAAATACGGCGAAATTGCCGGCACCCTGGTTATCCACAGCCGCGTGTAGAGCTTCAACGATGGCCGGGCGGATGCGAGTGTCAAGCATTTGGCGGGTTAGCTCGTTGGGAACCTCGATGTAGAGCGTGTCACCAAGGACACCCTTTGGTTCGGCAAGTCCAAGAAAAGCTAGGACGTTTCGCTCGAGACGATCGTCGGCATTGACCTTGTTAGTTATTTCTTGCCACAAAGTTGCGACGGTATCAGCTGGTGCCATCATCGCTCCTTTGCTTCCCCTAGATGACTGGGCTCTAGACAGTTTTACACAGGTTCTCCACACCGTGGATAACTTGTGGATAAGTCTGTAGGCCCCCTGTGGAAAATTTCCACAATCGCTATTTTGATTAACACCCTGTGGAAAAAGCAAATCGGCTCAGCGTGTCGAAAAAAGATTTCCCAAAAAGCCGCAAATAACTTGACCTTCAGGGGCAAAAGCCCCTAAGTTTAACAGGTTGCTTTGCTTTGGAATCGGCGGCAGCTTTTCAGTCGAAAGACACCAACTAAGGTTCTGAAATTTTTTCATTGGAGTAGATCTATGAGCAAGCGCACTTTCCAGCCAAACAACCGTCGTCGCGCAAAGACCCACGGTTTCCGCGAGCGTATGAAGACCCGTGCCGGTCGCGCTATCTTGGCTGCCCGCCGTCGTAAGGGCCGTTCAGAGCTTTCGGCTTAATCGAGTTTCACCATGCTGGCTCGCGAGAACCGGCTGATCTCAGCCGATGATTTTCGCTCGACCATGAGAAATGGTCGAAAAATTGCCAGCAACCACCTAGTCACATACCTTAAAAAAGACGCACCCGAGGGTCCGGTCAGATTTGGGTTCGTAGTGGCTAAATCGGTAGGGGGAGCTGTCAGCCGAAACCTGGTCAAACGCAGACTTCGAGCCGTGGCCAGGGAACTAATGGCAGAAATCAACCCAACCGACAACATCTCGATCGTAGTCAGAGCCCTTGAGGGAGCCGCAGACGCCAGTTTCGAGACGTTGAAAACCGAGTTTCAGTCATCGGTGCAAGCCGGAGTCAGGAAATTGGCTGGATGAGCTGGTTGTTACAGACCATCTGGCTGGCACCAAGAAATGCAGAAATCTTGTTGCTGAAGGGTTATCGCAAGGTAATCTCGCCGCTATACGGCGATGTTTGCCGCTATTACCCAAGCTGTTCAACCTACGGGTTGGCACAGGTTCAGCAACGAGGCTTAGTTTTAGGGTCGTTGCTAGCAGTTTGGCGGATCCTGCGCTGTAACCCGTGGGCTCAAGGTGGAGTCGACGAGGTAAAGCCGTGTTCGGGCAAGTTTCTAGTAAATAAGGCCGGCTTTGTAGTACCGAAACCTAAGAAGGGTTAGTTCATGGACTTGTTGTTTCCGGTCAAATGGGTAATTGAAGCGATCCTGGTGGCCTTCCACTGGGTATTCACCACCATCGGCATGCAGCCGGATGCGGGTGCCACCTGGGTGCTCTCAATCGTCGGCCTCGTTCTAGTGGTTCGCGCCGCCCTGATTCCAGTCTTCGTTAAGCAAATCAAGTCCCAGCGAAACATGATGGTCATGCAGCCTGAGCTGCAGAAGCTGCAAAAGAAGTACAAGGGTAAGACCGATCGCGAGTCACGCGAGAAGTTTGCCAAGGAGCAGATGGAGCTTTACAAGCGCACCGGCTCAAACCCGATGAGCTCATGTTTGCCACTGCTTATCCAGATGCCGATCTTCGGTGGTCTGTTCTTCACCCTCAACGAAGCTCAGCACGACAAGGCCGGAGTCTTCTTCTTGACCAAGGATTTGGCGGAATCTTTCAGCAAGGCAAACTTGTTCGGAGCCAAACTATCTGAGACGTTCTTGAGTGCGACCTCAGTAAACGTGCAGGTTCTAGCCGCGATCATGGTTGTGACCATGACCATTACTCAGTTCATCACCCAGAAGCAGATCATGGCTAAGAACCAGAACCCTGAGTCGATGAACAGCCAGTACATGATGACCCAGAAGATCATGCTTTACGTCTTCCCGCTAATTTTCATGATCTCGGGTGTCTCATTCCCACTGGGCGTGATGTTCTACTGGCTAACCTCAAACTTCTGGACCATGGGTCAGCAGTTCATCGTTATCCGCAACATGCCAACCCCAGGTTCGATCGCCCACAAGCAGCGCGAAGCTCGCTTGGCTAAAAAGGGCAAAGTGACCAAGACCAACGACGAGCCTGAAGCCGTCGAAGAAGCCACCCCAACCACGACCCAGCGCCAGCAGCCGACCGGCAAAAAGCGCGCAAAGAAGAAGTAGACCATGTCAGACGAAATCAAGAACGAAGAAGTAGTCGAAGAGACCGTTGAGGTCGCCGAGACCGAGACCGCAGAAGACTCAAAGGACAGCATCAAGGCTCTGGAGGAGGAGGGCGACATCGCCGCCGACTACCTAGAGGAACTGCTGGACATCTACGACCTAGATGGCGACATCGAGATCGATGTCCGTCAGGGCCGCGCTTACCTCGAGGTTTCAGCCTCCGGCGACAGCAACCTCAAGCTGATTTCTGACCCGGAGACCGTCGAGGCCCTCCAGGAGCTGACCCGTCTGGCCGTCCAGGTCAAGACCAACTCATTCAGCCGCCTAATCCTTGATGTGGGTGGCTCGCGCCAGGCTCGCGTCAACGACCTGACCCGCATTGTCAACAAGCTGGTCGCCAAGGTCAAGGACACCGGTGAGGCAATCCCAATGAAGCCGATGAGCTCATACGAGCGCAAGATCGTGCACGATTTGGTGTCAGAGGCCGGGCTTACCTCGGAATCTGAGGGCGAGGGCAAGGAACGCCACATCGTCATTAAACCGGCCTAATCGCGTAATTGTTTCACGTGAAACATCGCTAAATGGACGAGTTTGCCCCTGAACTAGAGCCTGCCCAAGCGGCAGCCATTTTTGGCGCCCAGCTTGACCAGGCCAGGGGATACTTCAAAGCCTTAGTCCGAGATGCCGACCTTTTGGGTCTGCTCGGACCCCGCGAGATGCCTAAACTCTGGACCCGCCACATCCTCAATTCCGCCGTCGTAGCCGAACTGGTAAACCCAGGTCAGACCGTGGCAGATGTTGGATCCGGGGCTGGATTGCCTGGAATTCCTATGGCTTTGGCTCAGCCAGAAGCCCATTTCACCCTGATTGAGCCGATGGAACGCCGTTCCGATTGGCTCAAGCAGATGGTTGACGAGCTCGGTCTCAAGAATGTCACTGTAAACCGAGCACGAGCCGAAGAGGTCGGCGATGTCTTTGATGTGGTCACCGCCAGGGCGGTATCGGCATTGCCAAAGCTACTGAAGATGTGTGTGCCGCTTACTCGTCACGGCGGAGAAATTATTGCTCTAAAGGGAAGTAAGGCCGGCGAGGAAATCGAGGATTCCAAGAAGCTTCAGAAGAAGCTCGGAATTGACAGTTTTGAGATCATCCGCTGCGGTCAACAATTTTTGGCTGAGCCGACTTTGGTGGTTCGGACTAAGTTAGTCTGAATTTCAGTATGAACGAGATTCCAGAAGCCGAGAAAACTTCGGTCACCAAGGCAACAGTGGTGACCGGTTTGGGCTACCCAAATGGTCGCGAGGAAACTTCGCCGGAACCAACGGGCTGGGTCGGGGGAGATGTTTCACGTGAAACAGTTTGAGTCGAATAACCCTGCGGGTGGATTCATGGACACCCCGCTCGCTCGCGAATTGAGTGAGAACAATCAGCGCCTAGCCAACGTCAAAGCCTTGCGCTTGCCTAAGCCAAACCGCACTCGAATCTTCACTATCTCCAACCAAAAGGGTGGTGTCGGTAAGACCACCACAGCGGTCAACCTGGCTGCAGCCCTTGCCAGTAAAGGCCTCCAGGTCCTTGTCATTGATTTGGACCCTCAAGGTAATGCGTCCACGGCACTAAATATTGAGCACCGCTCGGGTACCAAGAGCATCTACGACGTTCTGCTAGACAACGTCAGCATCGAGGATGTTTTGCAGATCAGCAGTGAGGCTCCCGGCCTCACCTGCGTACCGGCGACTATCGATTTGGCTGGTGCAGAACTGGAACTTGTTTCAGTGGTTGCTCGTGAAACCCGACTCAAAATGGCGCTCGAGACTTACATCAACACCTCGATGACACCTCCGGACTACGTCTTCATCGACTGTCCTCCAAGCCTTGGACTCTTGACCGTTAACGCGTTTGCGGCAGCCAACGAAGTTTTGATCCCGATTCAGTGTGAGTACTACGCACTTGAGGGTGTGAGCCAGCTCATCAACAACATCGGTCTAATTCGCAAGATGCTGAACCCAAGCCTGGAGCTATCCACCATTTTGCTAACCATGTATGACAGTCGCACCAAGTTGGCCCAGGGTGTGGCCGACGACGTGCGTGCTAACTTCCCAGACATCACCTTGAACGCCGTGATTCCGCGTTCGGTAAAGGTTTCCGAGGCTCCGTCGTATTCACAGACCGTGATTACCTACGACCACACCTCGCCTGGAGCAATTTCTTACCTTGAAGCAGCAGCCGAGATCGCAAACCGAGGAGCAGCAAATGGCAAGTAAAAAGGGTGGACTAGGACGCGGCATCGGTGCGCTAATTCCAACGCCGGAGCCAGGCGCAGCACGTCCGGTGGATGTCTTCTTCGGTGGCACAAGTCCTAAGGACGAGAACCTCGCTTTGGTTCAGGTGCCGGGCGCAAGCTTCGCAGTATTGGACCTCGACCAGATTCAGCCGAACCACAATCAGCCTCGTACCGAATTCGAACCTGCTGCGATGGAAGAACTGGTTCACTCGATTCGCGAATTTGGTGTGCTTCAGCCGATTGTAGTTCGTTCGCTTCCAAACGAATCTGGCAAGTATGAATTGATCATGGGTGAGCGTCGTTGGCGTGCATCTCGTCTTGCCGGCAAGACCAACATCCCAGTGGTTATTCGAGAAACATCAGACGAGAACATGTTGCGCGATGCACTTCTCGAAAACTTGCACCGCAGCGATTTGAATCCGCTCGAAGAAGCGTCTGCGTATCAGCAGTTGATGTCTGACTTCGGAATTACTCAGGATCAGTTGTCTGCAAAAATCGGACGTTCACGCCCACAGATTTCAAACACTATTCGTTTGCTTAACTTGCCGAAGGCAATTCAGCTGAAGGTTGCCGGTGGTGCAATCAGTGCAGGACAGGCTCGCGCGATTCTCTCTGCGAAAACCGAAGAGCGCATGCAGCACTGGGCCAACAAGGCGATCAACGAAAACCTAACCGTGCGCAATCTTGAAGAACAGATTGCAATCGATGTTGAGGGTTCAAAGCCAAAGGGTGGAACCATTAAGCCTGGCGGACGTCAGGATGCGTTGAAGGAATTGGCGCAGCGCTTGGGTGATGCACTTGACACTCGCGCAAAGATTAAGTTGACCGCCAAAAAAGGTGAAATCAAAATCGAATTTGCAACCATGGCGGATCTATTCCGCATCCTCGACAAATTTGGTATCGAGAGAAATATCTAAAGCGAGTTACGCTCAAGAATTATTTCTGGCGGTACGCAGCTTCTGCGAGTGAGTAGTAGACGTCACCCAAGCTTGAACCCTCGGCGATAACCGCCTGCGGGAGCAATGAAGTTTCGGTGAGTCCAGGCAATACGTTTGCCTCCAAGAACCAAACAGTTCCCTTCGCATCAACGATTACGTCGACGCGTGACAGGTGACGCAAGCCCAGTGCCTCGTGCGCGGAAACAGCAACCTTGGCGGCACGATCGGCCACCGTGTGCGTAACGCGAGCGGGCACGTAGTAGTTGGTTTCACCGGCAACATAACGTTCTTGATAACCGTAGCGACCAGACACCGGTTCGATCTCAACTGCAGGAAGTGCAATCGGACCGCTACCCAAATCGATAACCGAAATGGCAAGCTCGGTACCTTTAACAAATTTTTCGATGATAGCGACATCGCAGTAAACGTATGCGTCGATCATTGCGCGAGACAATTCATCGGCTTTGTTGACCACGGTGATACCGAGAGCTGATCCACTGCGCGCAGGTTTCACAACCAACGGGAAATTGATTACCGAAGTAACAGCTTTGAGTACGCCGTCTGCATCGAGTTCGCGGAAGGTGTCCTTGGGCAAAGTGATTGAGGCGGGAGTCTGAATTCCGTTTTGCTCGACGATGATCTTGGCGATTGATTTGTCCCAGGCGAGACGAGATGCACTCGCAGTTGCTCCAACGAATGGAACTCCGGTGAGCGAGAGGATATCGCGAAGCGCGCCGTCTTCTCCAGAGGCTCCGTGGAGGCATGGCCAGATTACGTCGGGCTTGTCCTTCTTGATGTTGCTAAGTAGTTTGTCGTCCGGTTCGCGAATGACTACCTCGGCACCAACTTCGAGAAGCGCATCGGCCACTCGACGACCAGACTTGAGTGATATGTCGCGCTCGTGCGAAATACCGCCGGCGAGAATTTGAATCTTCAGTTTGTTTTTTGCTTTGCCCTTGGAAATCATCTTGGTTTCTTTCCTTAGTGATTGGACTATTTACTGAAAGTTTCGAGCAGCTCGGTCTGGTGATTGATCACATTCGCGAGACGCTTGATGCCGACCTTGATGTTTTCTGGAGTCGGGTAGCTGTAGCAGACACGTAGGTAGTCGTGACCAGTGCCGTCACCGAAGAATGCGGTGCCAGGTGTGTAGGCAACCAATTCCTTCACGGCCACCGGCAACATTGCCTTCGAGTCAATTCCCTTTGGCAGAGTCAGCCACAGGTAGAAGCCGCCATCCGGGGTGGTGGTCTTCACGTTCGGTAGGTACTCGCGCACTGCGCTGAGGGCGGCGTCCTTGCGCTCACGGTATACGCCACGGAAGGTGTCGACCTGCTTGCGCCAGTCTGCGACCTCGAGGTATTCGCTGATCATCATCTGCGAGAACATCGATGGGCAAAGTAGAGCGGATTCCTGGGCTAGGACGATCTTGTCGCGAAGCGCAGGCGGAGCCAAAACGTAGCCCACGCGGAAGCCGGGAGCCAAAATCTTTGAGAATGAGCCGAGGTAGATGACGTTGTCGTCCATGCTGCGCAGGGCATACGGTACCGGCTTGTCGAAGTAAAGCAATCCGTATGGGTTGTCTTCGAGAATCAGGATGTGCTCGCGCTGGCAGATTTCTATGATCTTCGGGCGGCGTTCCTTGGCCAGGGTCACGCCAGATGGATTGGCGAAGTTCGGCACTAGGTATAGGAACTTGATGCGGCGCCCCTGTGCCTTCATGTTGTCGATGGCTTCCTGAAGTGCCTCAGGCGAGATGCCGTTGTCGTCGGTGTAAACGTGCTCGATGTGAGCCTCGTAGTGACGGAAGATACCGATGGCACCGACGTACGAAGGCCCCTCGGCCAAGACCACATCTCCCTTGTCGAGGAACAAGCCGGCAACTAGGTCGAGTGCG
>JACCDQ012103343.1_pt1 | contig 21502 bp, 21 predicted proteins | sample 7446031 | NCBI WGS metagenome assembly JACCDQ01 (sample SAMN15323442, study PRJNA562643) | freshwater metagenome | isolation source: river surface water | place: USA:Blue River Watershed | collected 2017-08-17
AGATTTTGAAAAAAGCAAAGGCATAACACCTGTAGCGTGTATGGTTAACTTACAAGCTAACTTTATGGGGAAAGATTATGCTCCATATTTTTCAAGAAGACCATTTTTGGCAACCTTTAAGTCTGCAACTAAGATTTATTCCTTGTTAACTTCACACGTGGTTTACAATTATAACGGTTCAGATGAAGAAAAGGCCGATCTTTTAAAAACTATTTTTAACGTTGAAGATGTCAGTGATATTGGCGAAGGTGTAGATGAGGTAAATTTCGCTAGATTTGCTGAAATGAAAGTGATTGTTGATTTCATGAAAAAGTATAAAAAGAAGTATTCTTCTAATAATTTAATTTACTCTGCGGATACCAATTTAAATTTTGAACTTCCGTATTGGAATGTGCTTTTAAAAGAAATTCCTGATTATGTTTTAAAGATTAAAGATCCTTCTTCACTATCAACGCAAAAATCAAATAGCAAAGACGAAGAAACAGAAGGAAAAGCTAATTCTTATGATCACTTCTTAATGAATGCACAAGAATTCAAAAATTGTGACAATGGAAAAGTTTATTATTATCAAAATGAAGCAATTAATAAACTTTTTGAGCAAAAGTATTCAATGTGGAAAGTTTCTCCATTGGTTAGCTCAAAAGATAAAGGATTGAATGAATTTGATGGAGAATTTAATGATAATGAAGATCCAGGATCAATTAAATTAGATTTCCCTATGTCTGATGCTGCTAAAAAGAAAATGGAATCATTTGCTCTTCAATTTAAAAAATATTTAGAAACATTCAAAGCAATTAAGAAAAACAAAATAGAGTTAGATGACTTTGAAATTCAAACTAGAGTTGATGGTTTAAAGCGTAGAGTGTTCTTAAACCAATTAACCATTTCACAATATTATCGAGGGTACCAGGAAGTGTTTAGTGACCACTACCCAGTACTCATGAATTGCAAAAACTAAGCTAGAGCATTTTTAACTAATTCTGAAGCTAATTTTCCGTCAAATTGACCTTTAATTTTTGGAGATAATTCTTTCATTACCATTCCAGCATTGGCAGCAGGTTGAGATGCAATAATTTCTGAAATCATTTTTTTTACATCATCCTCTGAAAGTTGCTTTGGTAGATAAGGTGATAAAATTTGAATTTCTTTTTCTGTTTTAATTCGAATGACATGACCTTCTGGAAATGTTTCCAATGAGTCTTTAAGTTTTTTTACGCATTTAATAGCAACGTCTAATTCTGCAATTGGAGCTTTGGCTGTTTTATTTTCAATCAGAGCACTTTTTAAAGCGCGAAGTGCATCTAGTGCATCTTTATCTTTAGCAAACATTGCTTTTTTAATATCTTCTGTAACTTGATCTAATAAAGACATAATTCCCCCTCTAAGATTAGAGGACATTATAAAAAAATAAGAATTATTGATCAATGAGAATTAAGCGTAATAAAGAATGGTTTTATCATTACAGTCGATAATTTGGAATCCAGCACCTTTTTTGTCTTCAATAACAGGTATAATATCTTTGATATCGCCTTTAATAGCGACAGACAGAATTATTTTACGAATGGCTACTTTGGCATCTTGAGCCGCTTTAGCACGCTCTAAATCGCCTTCGCGAAGGTTTTGCTTATATTTCTTTATAAGCTCTACCAAGCCTTGTTCAACTAAAATGAGGTTTTCTTCATCCATATTATATAATTTTAAACCAAATACTAGATTCAATGTGACTATTTATTAGAGTCGTTAAAATATTGTTTAAAAATAGGGACTTGGTGACAATTCAAAGAAAATATAAAAAAGCTTAATTTAAAAAGACCCTTAAAAAGTGACGATATTTTGAGGCAGGATTCAATTTCTAGAAGCTAGCTATTGGTTTTTATCCAATTTATTAAATTCATTTAAAAGCTTCTCTGCGACTTCTTCGAAGTGACGATAATTGTCTCCTTCACGAAGTTTAAGTGAACGACGTTGACCAGAAAGTAGATCTTCAACAAATTTTTCAAAAGCAAATAATGGGCCGGAAGTTTTTTGAGAGAGAAATAAACCTGCCCCAAATACTAAAAGAATGAATAAAACAGATATAGCTATAAAACTATATAAGTAGGCTAGGATGGTGGAAAATTGATAAGCGTGAAATTCCTTTAAAGTCAAAGTTAGAAACGAAAGTGAAAAAATTCCAAGTACAAAAATAGATGAGAAAGAAATAATGGAAAGTTTTATTGAAAACTTAATTTGCTCTTTGGGATTTATTAGACCAAATCCTCTTTGATTTTCTGGAAACCAAATATACTTTTCTTTGGTAATAATCTCAAAGATGATAAATAGGGCGCCAATCCATTGCACGACATCGGCAAAATTAAAAACGATTGAAGTAGTACTAAGATTTATAGGAATAAAATCAGTTGTTCCACCATGCATGGCCCGGTCAACAACATTGCCCAAGATTCCTCCAACTAAAAAACTTAGACCAAGTTTGAATTTAAATAATTTCTCAGATAAAACAATTAAAAAAATGAAGTATAAAAATGCGATGATGCCACCAATTGTTGAAAGGGTGACTAAGGTTAAACTTTGAGGTAGTTCTTGCAAACTCCCAAAAATAAAGCCTTGATTGATTAAATGATTGTTATTTTTCCCAAATACAAATTTAGTATATAAGTCTATAGCAATTGTAATAAGTAAGATTAGAAAGCAAATGATTCTTTTATTCTTCATTATTCTGCTTCTAGTACTTCAAAACTAAATGAAAAATAATCAGCATCATTACCCTTATCTTTTAAGACAATCATAGAGTAGGGAGATAAAAGCGAGTCAGTTGAAGTGACTGTTTTATTGACTATCGTAAATGTAGAATGTTGTGGGTTAAATGATTTATTGACTAAAATTTTTAAGTTTTTTACTTTCAAGTTTTGCGGAGTTTTAATTTTGGGATTCGTAAATTTATAACTAAAACTATCAAAATCTTCTACGTCTATTTCAAAAAATGAATTAGCAACTTTACTAATATCAGAAATTGGAATTGAGATCGTCGCTTTGTTGGACACCTCTGTTCCCATTGGTGAGAACATTGGGTCACTACTAATGGCAATTTTTGAAATTTTAATTCCATCTTCTCTTTGTTTTAATTCAAGCTGATATTCTTTATCGGCCGGAATATAAAAGATGGATTCAATATTGCCGGTCGTATGCTTGACCTCTTTCCAAGTGAAATTTGCTGACACACCAGTATGAAATTCTTTGTATTCAGAATTGGCGGCTTTGACAAAAATAGAATCTGAGCCCGTATCAGGAGCTGCAACTAAAAGAAAAATTTTGTAATAATCAGAAGTGTTGACTCTGATAGAGTAACTAGCTGATCCACTATCAGTAGCGGTTGAAGCTTTTGCAGCGGCACCGGCCTCTGGTATAGTAATAAATGTTGTATTGTTTAAAGTAGATAAAGCCATTGGCATTTTTAATGAACCACTTTCGGCCATAACATAGATCGTATCTTGACTCGATTGATTTTTTGGATCAAGAATTTGTGAAAAACTTAGTGTGTCTTTGGTTGTTAAACCTGTGACTTGAGTGTTTTGAGCAACAGGCATTAAAAGTTTCCATTCATTTATTTTATTTAACATTTCAGTCGCATTGGCATTACAGTCAGACCAACAATTGTGACGGTCATTTTTTAATTTTAAAACCATTCGAGAGTTTTCAGGATTATTGAAGTCAATTTTTGAATTATTAACAATTGCATCGTGAGCAATTTGTAAATTGCTTGAAGCGTGAAGTGGTGATTGGCTGGTTCCATGGCAAGAAGCACATCTCGCAGTCGTAATTTGATAAACAGTATCTTTAAAAGCTTGAACCGAATTGGCATTGCTTGGAGATTGGGTAGATGTCGTAACACCACTCTCACTAAAAGTTAATCCATTTTTGGAATTGGTTCTTTTAGGTGCCATACATTGATTGTAAGTGAGAAGAATTGTTCCAATCATTGCAAATGAGATGATTTTATATTTACTTGATCTTTTCAAAGTTTGCTCCTAATTTATTTTATTGAAAAATAAGTAGTCATTAATGTTGCCGCCAAAAATATTATCACCTACAACATTAACGAGTTTTCCTTCTTCACCACTTAATGCAAGATAATTTGCCACAACTGCTTTTGATAAATTGGTTACCGAGTTACTTATCAAATTGGCATTTGATACAACACCACCACTATCGTTAAAATGACCAATTTGTCTGCGGTTGGCATTTCTTAATTGAGCACGTCCAGCGTTTCGATAGACAAACATGGCACTTGAAGAGCGCGATGAACTATCTCCGGCCCAAGGAATTTTTCCTCTGCCACCAACACTGTCATCAACAGGACCAGATGAGGAGACTCCTCCATCTGTAAAAACGTAAATCATAATATTTTTTTGTTTTAATGCTGCTAATTCTAATACTCGGCCAATTAAATTTCCAAGTTCAAGATCTCTGGCTTCTCCGGTTGCTCTATCGTTGGTGTGATAATCAAATCCACCCAATTCAACTGTTCCTACACCGATATATCCATCTAGAATAAGTTTTGCCATGGTGGCAAATTTTCTTTGGTTACCATTGTTAAGATCATTAAAGGTCGCTCTTACTTGAGTGTCCATTGAAGCATCAATATTAGTGGTTGAAAACTTTGTTAAGATATCTTTTGATTGAATATAGCCACAACTCATTAAGTCTTTAATTTGATCCGGAAGCGATTTTGAAGATAATTTTCTGATTTTCGATTCAGACAAATTTTCAATGGATTTAATAATTTTCTCAGATTTATCTGCTCCAAACAATGTTCCTAGTCGACCAATATTCACTAAGCTTAGTGCATCTTGCGGGCGACTGATTACAACCGGTCTTAATGTAGCTAGTTTTGATTCGACTGGAATGGTAGAGTTCCCACCTGATTCTGAGTTTGTTGTACCCGCTAGAGTTGCGAGTTCTCCGATTGCTCCAGCTTTTGCTAACCAATAGCTCGGATTGTGTGGGTTGTTTCCGGTATCATCGTTTGAAATTGCACAAAAAATTCCACCATCAGTTTTTGATCTAGTATTCACTGAGGCCGTTTGTTTTAAACCCATGAGTAGAGCTGAGTCGGCATGAAAAACAAGTCCTAATTCATTATTTGTTTGACCTGCATTTCTAGGATGCATACTACTTGGTAATCCGAGGGTTTCATAGCTATTAATAAAATCCATTTGCCCCCCGGCTTTTCCTACCATGATATTTGAACCAGGAATATTTCCACCGCCGGCAAGATCAATGATTAAAATCGGTATGCGATTACTAGTCATTTGAGTACTTGAACCACATTCAAGTGCATAACTTAAATTTGAATGAAGCATACTTAAAACGCTTGGAACGAATACATAGCTTAATCCCGCCAACATTCCCTGCGAGAGAAAATCTCTTCTTGAATTCATTTTATGTTGGTTTAAGTGTTCGAGTATTTTTTTGTCATTTTTATTAGTCATATATTTTCCTAAATTAAAGCATCATGTTTTGAGCGTTCGCTAGAGCGCCAATACATAATCCCTTCATGATTTTTCTTGTGTTCGCACTATTGTTTACGTCTTCGCCGACAAGTAATGAATCTAACAAGGTTAAGAATTCATTTTTCAAACTGGTTTGAATCATTTGCGTAGAAGTTGTTGAAGTCGTCGGTGCAATGAGTGTTTTCCATTGTTGTATTTGGTTCTGCATTTCAGTGGCATTGGCATTACAATCTGACCAGCAATTATGGCGATCGACTTTTAGCTTGAGAACCATTCTCGAATTAGCTGGAGTGACCAGATCCACTTTAGCCGTGCTTATTAAAGCATCGTGCGCGGTTTGAGCACTATCAGATGCATGAAATGGGTTTACCGAATTTCTATGACAACTAATACATCGAGCACGAGTCACGGTGTAAACAGTTTGTGTAAAGGCTTGTACACTTGAAACCGTACTAGGAGTCGTTGTCGTGGTACTTGTATTTAATGTGACTGCTTGATCGCCTTCTTCACCTTTTAAAAAGTGCAATAAGGTTGTATCAACGATTGTTCCTTTATTCGTTGTCGTGAAAACTCTAACAGGGGTGTCACTGAAATTAAGATTCGGCCATATTCGACTTCTCAAAGTCGCATTCTCCATTAAGACATGGCAATATTCAGCTGCTAGTTTAGTGATAGCAACTTGATGTGAAGGGAGAAAGGTTTTGATGTTGTTGTCATTTGGAAGTTGATATTCAACTTCTGTATACACGCGAGCAACATTGGTTTCAGTGGTGCTAACTCCGGTGAGATCAGACATGGTTTGATTTATTTGTTCAAAGTTTTTTATCCCCACATCAACAATTTCCGATTCAGGAAGATTCATTGCAGGCAATGTTAAATTATCTGGCAATTCTTTTTCTGCATCTATGTCGGGTGTGTCGCTATCACCAGGAGCAGGGGCACTTACTCCTAATGAGGAACTGGTATTAGTCTTTTTTCCTAAGTTTTTTACTACACATTGATTAAAAGATAATAAGACAGCTATAAGTAAAATGATGGAAGAATAGACTTTTAATTTAGGAGATTTTTCATTTAAATTCATATTATTCTCCTAAACAGCTGATGGCTGTTTCCGCAATCAAGTTTTTCATATTATAGTTTTCGTTTTGTTGAAAAAGATCCGCGAGTCTTTTTATTTCAGATCTTTCAAAAGTAGTATTTGGTCGGTGAAAGCAAACCGCTTCATAGGCTCTAAAAGCCATGCATTCAGAAAAAGCCCTTGATCTAGAAATCATCATTCCAAATTGTCTTGCGCCATTTCCACTTCTAACTTCTGGCCAACCTAAATTAGCATTTTGTCCTTCAGCCCATAAGTTTTCAAATGAGTCATCGGCAGTTACCCAGCCTTCACTATATTTATTGTTCTTATTGATCTTTGCTACAACGACACCTGGAGTGTATTTGAGTTCATTATTATTAAAATCAAAATAAGCAAAAGCTCCTCCTAGAGCATCTTGACCTGCATGGCAACCCACACATTGAGATTTATAAACTCGACTATCTCCACCAGGATTTCTCTCAACATCTCTGCGAACGTGATAATCAGGTACGTTTACATCATGAACGGCTTCAAAATCTCGACATAAAAAATTCATGAAAGTAAATCGGGTCATTCTTCGATTAGTTCCAGCTGAGAAAAAAGCACTACCTGCTGCTCGAGTAGTTAGAACTCCCGCGGTATCGCTAATTCCAGTTGTTTGAGATTGAGAAACCTTTACTAAGGTATCTTTCAAAGAAAGTTGATTACGATCGATTTCTTCATAATGCTTGTTATCGGTTTTACTATAAGGAGTCAGTGTTACAGTAGTTGTACTACCAATGTAGAGATGATCACCATATAGTACTTGATCAAATGGAATGTCATCTTTAATGATTCCAATTGCCGTTGCCACATAATCGTTTAAAGGAACTCTTGCAGTACGTTCAACATTGGACCAGCTTTTAAACCAATTTTTTAAAAAAGTATTATAGAAGTGTTTATCTTCCATCGCTTTTAAAGCGGCGCCTTTAGGGTTTTTTACAGCGATCATAGATTTCATTTCATCTAGTCTCGCTTTTGTTGGAGTGATTCCATTTAAGCGAGAGTAGAGACGATAGGCTTTTGATGTGTCAGAGGCATAGGAAGTTTGCATTCCTAACAATAAAAGAGTCAAAATGTAACGATTCATGATTTTTGTTCCTTCTTAAATAAATCAGATCAATCTGCTAAATTTTATCATTGTTTTAAAATATTTTAATTTAGGTAAAAAGGTTTCAATTCTTGAGTGTTTCTATTTGGTAATAAATGTTTCTGAATTTTTTAATTTTGATATATGCTTAAATATATTAATTTTTTGGAATAAATGTTTTGAAGTTATTTATTTTTTTTAGCTTATTTTTATTAAATACAACCGTACTTGCTTATCCAAATTTTATTGGGCATGGGTATAACTCCTGCTTAACATGTCATTATAATCCACTTGGTAATGGACCTATTAATGATTATGGAAGAGCAGTCGGGGCAACTTTAATAAGTTCTAGAGGTTTTTATAACTCAGCTAAGCCTGAAGAGTTAATAGCAAAAGAGTCGGGTTTCTTTTTTAAGGAAAATCAAAACAAGAATTTTCGTCCTTCAGTTATGTATCGCGGTCTCTTTTTAAAAAGAAACTTTGGAGAAAATAGCGAGCAAAATGAATTTATTCACATGCAAGCAGATGCAAACCTAGTGGTTAAGTTTGGAGAGAAAGATCAATTTTATTCGAGTGTAACTTTCGGTTATGCCCCGGTACCAAGAGCACAAGCAAACTCCACTTCGGCAAATGACATTGAGAAATATCGTTCCCGTGAGCATTATTTAGCCTATCGTATTTTTCCAAGCTTAGGCATCTATGCTGGCTTAATGGATAAAGCTTTTGGAATTCGAGTCGCTGAACATACTTCATATAGTAGAACGACTACGCAATTAACCATGAATGATCAGGCCCATGGAGTGCTGATACATTACGCTGGTGAAACTTTAGAATACTCTTTAAATCCTTTTGTAGGAAATTTAGCTCAAAGTAGTGATTTAAGAGCAGTCGGTGCTTCTTCAATGTTAGAAATGACTTTATTTGAAAAAAATCGTTTGGGCCTTTCCGTTTTAAGTCAAAAAAATGATTATTTAAAAAATCAATCCTATGCAGTTCATTTAAGATCAGGATTTGGAGATGGAACGAGTATCCTTTTTGAAGTAGGAAGATCAGATAAAAATGCACCAATAATTGGAACGAAAAATAAAGAGTATTATTCACTTTTTCAAAACCATATTAAATTTAATCGTGGAATTTATATTGTAAATAATATTGAATACTTTAAAAAATCTTCAGATAAAAGTTATAAGGTTAGATTTGGTCCAAGCATACAATTTTTTCCAATAAACCGACTTGAGATAAAATTTGATTTATACAACACGAGAAATTTTTCTAGAACAAGCAGCACAAAAGACAGATGGGATTTTTTGGCTCAAACACATTTGTGGTTTTAAAATGAAGAGTATAAAAATATTCACAATTCTTTTCGCTCTTAGCTTTCCAATTTTTGGGGGAGAAGTGAGTCGAAGAATGCAAATGGCACTAGATAAAAACCAAATGGAGCTAGTCGAAGATATCTATGATGAAAATGAAGATGAATTAAAAAAAGATCCTGAAGCATTAGAAAGATTAGCGATTAGTTTTGAAAGAAGAGAAAAAATTAAAGAATCGATTGAAGTATATCGAAATCTTATTATCAATTTTAATAAAAAAAATCACGAGTCTGTTTTACAAGATAAAAACAATGAATTGAATGCATCGTTTTTTTCAGGCACCAAATTACCTTATTATTATTACAAATTAGCCTATCTCTATGGCGTTTTATATTTCAAATCGAGCAAATACACTTCAGAAATAGAAAGACAAAAATTTAAAGTATCATCAGAAAAATTTTTGGAATTATCAAAAAAAGTTGGCGTATCTCCTTCAGATGTTAAACAAGTACAAGATATTTTAAGTGAAAAGGTGAGTCTTGATTTAAAAGAAGAATATAAAACTTCCTTTTATTTATTCTTAGATATAGTGAGTTGGCAAGATCGAGTCTATTTAATTAATAAGACGACTAATACCAAATATGTTTTATTATCAACTAGTTTAGGTTCAGGAGTTGGTATTGGTCTAAAGAGAGAAAATGCTAATTATGAATTTACACTTGAAGGAAGTTATATCGAGGGAAATTCTTCGATTAGTTCCATTTCATCAGGCACCACTTATCAGCAATCATCGATTGGAGTTAGATCCTTAAATTCAGGTGTGGGATTTTATTATAAGGGCTTATCAAATAATGTCATGGTAGGTTTTGATATACCTGTTATGTATCGAGTGGGAGATTGGGAATTACCTGCAGGCAATTATGAATTCGAAAGGGATCGATTATTAGGTGTAGGTTACTTTTTGCAAACAAAATTTAAAGTTTATAGTTTATCAATAAGAACGCGGATGGGAAAAATATTTCCAAATCCGGGTACATATTGGACAGTAGGAGCAATGTATGAGTTTTAGAATGGTCATTTTAAATTTATTTTTATTAACTCTTTTTAATTTAAATGCACATGAATTGATTGTTAAAGTTAGCTTGTCTCCTGCTGGAAGTTTTGAAGCAAAAAATTTAAAACTTAGAGGCGAGATTAAAAAAGATGGTGCTGGTTTTAGTTCAGATCAACTTTGGTTAAAGACGCAAGATTTTTCAACTGGAATTGACCTACGTGATGAGCATTTTAAGAAACACTTAGAAGTAGAAAAATTTTCAAAAATAACTTTAACTAATGTAAAAGCTAGTGGTGGAAAAGGAACAGGTGAGTTGACTGTTAGAGAAGTGAAGCGGCCAATTACTTTTACTTACAAAAATCTTTCAGAGAAAAAATTAGAGGCCAGCTTTAAAGTAAAAGCTGTGACGGAGTTTAAATTAAAAGAAGCAAAATATTTAGAAATTGGTGTTGATGACGAAGTTGAAATCGTTGCAACCTTGGATATTTAATCAATGAAATTTTTTTTAATATTGATAATATTATTGAGTCTGTTTGGTTGTGGTCAAGATTACAACAGCCAATCAAATGATATTGGCCAATATTCGCAAAGTCCAATTGATCGCTCTACTCCGGAAGGAGAAAGGCTTTATTTGGTATATAGATCAATGCAAACCAATTGCTTTTCCTGCCATGGAAGTTGGAGTTCCTATACCACAAGTAATCAATGGGTCAGTGCCGGTTTAGTTGTTAGGGGAAATCCTAATACATCAAAAATTGTTTATCGATTAAAAAACATGGGCAGTAATATGCCTCCAGACCCTAGCTCGCAAATTTCTGATGATGATTACAGTGCCTATTTAAATTGGATCAATAATCTTTAAACAGTTTGAGAGAAAATGTTTTTATTCTCACCTTTGTTGAAAGATTCATCTAAAGTCATACAAATATTTCGAATGAATTGCTTTCCTATCTCAGTGACTTTAATTTGATTTTCACCCAAAGTAATTAATTCGTCTGCAGATAATGATTTGAGCAAATTATTTTGAAAATCAGATAAATGAGAAAGAGAAATATTAGTTTCAAAGTGACACATTAAATCCAAAATATTTTGTCGCCGAGACAGATCTTCATTTTTTAATTCATGGCCATGAATAATGGCATGCCCATCAGCTAAAACTTTTTCACGCCAAGTTTTGTATTCTTTGGCGTTTTGAGAAAATGCGGTCCATGAATCAGATAAGCTTGAAGGGCCAAGACCTAATAAAACTTTAGATTTTTGAACAGTGTATCCCATGAAGTTTCGATGAAGCTCACCCTTGGCATAAGATTGATATAAGGTATCTGATTTAAGAGCGAAATGATCCATGCCGATTTCCACATACCCATTTTCTACTAACTGTTTTCTGGCACTTTCTTGAATCATCATTTTTTCTTTAGCTGAAGGCAAACCACTTTTTTCTAAAATCTTTTGCGCTGGTTTTAAGCTAGGAACATGAGCATAACTATAAAGCGCGATTCTCGTCGGTCTAAAAACTAAAATATCGTTGATAGTTTGAGTGAAAGTTTCTACAGTTTGAAAAGGTAATCCGTAAATTAAATCCATGTTGAAAAGTTCAATGCCATTATTTTTTAAATTATCTACAACATTGGTAACTAGACTTAAGGATTGCTCTCTTCTAATCGCCTTTAATACAGTATCATTGGTATCTTGAATGCCCATGCTGATTCGATTGAAACCGAGCTTTTTTAATTCTTTAAAATGCTCTTTAGTTGTTGTCCGCGGATCCATTTCTATTGATTGTTCTAAAAAGTTAGGATCGAAAATTAATTTTTTAGAATTTAAAATAGGTTCAAGTAAAAATTTTAATTCCTCTGGTTTAAGCCAAGATGGTGATCCACCACCAAAATGAATTTCAGAAACTTTAACCCCTTCTGGTAACATTGATTCATAATAGGCAAATTCTTTATGAAGAGCTTCAATATAGAGTGATGCTTTAGAGTAGTCTTTAGTAATTTCTTTGGTGCATCCACAAAAGGCACAAAGAATTTCACAGAAAGGTACGTGAATATAAATTGAAAGAGTTTTGTCTTCATGCAAGCTACTTTTAAAATGCGAAAACCATCTCTCGGGAAGAATCCCTTTCCAAGACGGATATGTTGGATAACTTGTGTACCTTGGCCCCGGTACATTGTACTTTTCTAATAACTTAAGACTTATTGATTCACTCATACATTCACCTATTTTTTCAAATGTAGTATAGTTTAAAGAAGTGTCACTTTTGTCATAAGAATGTAGAAAAGGTTAAAAAATGCAGCTAATTCGCTTTGAAAATATAAGCCCGAGTCATTGGAAAAATGGGCTAGGGATCACTTATCAAATAGATATCTATCCAAAAGAAGCGGACTTTTTCGCGGGTAGCTATCTTTACCGTTTGAGTATGGCCAAAGTCACTTGTGACAACGATTTTTCGGTTTTTGAAAAGAAGTGGCGATTTTTAAAAATCATTGAGGGAAAAGGCTTGTATTTAAATGATGAAAAATTGTTAAATGACGAAGCTCTTTTTTTTAATGGAGAAGAAAAAATTCACTCACGCTTACTTGATAACAAAGAGACGGTTTTAGATTTAGGTATTATATATGATCCCAAAAAAATTGTATTAAGTGAAATAAAAGAAATTGAGAAGATCAATGATTCATTTTTTCGTTTTTATTTTATTAATTTAAAAGAAAATAAAAAAATATTTAATTTTGAAGTAAATTATTTAGATACATTGGTTTTTGAAAATGAAGAATGGCCAATGTTGAAATCACATTGGCCTATAATGGATACAATTATAATTGGATTAAAAATTATTGGTTAGGAAAGCGATAGGTCTGATGACAAGCTAAGCATTTATTGGTGATAGCTCCCATGCGCTTTAAAGTCTCTTGTTGACTCATCCCTTTTTTAAGATCAAGTGCCAATTGATCAAAATCTCCATGAACGCTCATTCCTAGTTTTTTAAATTCCATAGGAAGTTTCGCCATCAAAGCCGGATTTACATCGGCCGCCATCTTCATACCAGATTGTTCTGCAGATAGAATCATTTTAGCTTGATCATTTTCAGACATTCCTACAATGACACCATTAACGGTTTTTAAAAGCTGTCTCATCTCGCTTAATACTAAATCCCGCTCAGAGGGAGATAGTAAAACGGCAGTTCTATTATCGGAACTTTTTTCAGTACTACCTGTAATAAAAAACTTGGCAAAAACACCGATCGTAATCACCCAAAGAACAATAGAAATTATGGCTAGATTTTTCATATAAAACTCCTTATACTTTATTATTATACGGCTGTTTAGTAATGAGATCAATATAATTATACGAGTGTATAGTTCTTTAAAGGAAAGTTGATAAATGTCTAGAAAATCCAGGGACTTAGATAAAAAACTTATTGACGTTGGGGTGAGACTTGTAAAAAAAATTGGAGTCTCAAAAATTTCTTTTCGTGAAGTGGCCAGACTTTCCAACGTGAATCTTGGGATGCTTAATTATCATTTTAAAAATAAAGATGAATTTCTAAGCCTCGTGCTTGAACAAATTTATGGCCCATTTGTTTTTGATTTAGAAAAGATCGCTTCTGAAGAAAAAGGATTAGAAGATTTTCTTTTCAAATTAGCAGTTTTCTCACGTAACAATCGCAAGTTAATTCTTATGATATTAAAAGAAGTAGCCGATAAAGATTCGATGATTGGAAAATTTGCTAAAAAAAACATGCAAAGACATATTCAACTACTTTCAAATGAAATTAATAATTATCTAGTTAAAAATAAAATTACTAAAATTTCTAATCCACAAGCATTAAGATTGGTTGTTGGAATAATTGGAATGCCCAATATTATTTTGGGGGTGATGGAATCATTAAAAATTAATGAATCTGAAGATAGCGATGAAGATTTATTACTTCGAGTAAGGGCCGCTGTGGCGGCCTTGTCAGTTTATAAAGCATAGCAGTGTTTTAAGAATTGTTAGAAATGGTTAGTTGAATATAAAAATAATACTGATAAGATTAAAAAACTGGTGGTTTTCGAAAAAAACTTGCAGGCTTATTTCTCAGCCACCAGAAAACTTCTCAAATTCTTGTTAAGCCTTTTCAGGCTAAATAACATAGTCAAGTTAAACTAATATAAAAATACCGAATATTTTTAATCTAATTTTCAAAAATGAAATTTAGTATAAAGAAGCATTTTAAGCTTTCGGTAATTCAATTTTTGGAAACAGCGGTTGAGGTTCTACTAAATCATAGCTGGTTCCAAATTTTACTTCATCAAAACTCGTAACAGTTTTTCCAATTGGTTTTAAAGCTTCCACTGCTGTATTTGGCAGAAATGGTGACATTAAAACTGAAAGAGCATGAATAGAGTAAACACAATTGTAAACAACTGCGCGTAAAGCTTCTTTATCTTCTTTTAATTTCCAAGGCTCTTTGGTATTTACATATTGGTTCATCGAGTTGACACCTTCCCAAAGGGCTTCAAGCGCTTTGTTGTGTTCACGATGATTCATATGTTCTTTCATCTTGGTAAAATACTCATCAAAGAAAACTTCTTGCTTAACGCCTTCTCCAGATAAATGCGGGTCATTGGCTTTAAGATAAAGTTTTAAAACTCGCATGATTAAGTTTCCAAAACTATTTCCAAGTTCTGCATTATGTTTGTCTATAAGTTCTTTTTCAGAAAATCGTCCATCTGATTGAGCAGGAATTGCGCGAAGTAGATAATAACGGAAAGAATCAACAGAATATTTATTGAGCATTTCAAATGGATCAACCACATTACCTAAACTCTTACTCATTTTCTTTCCATCTTCCGCAAGAATCATTCCGTGAACATAAACTTGCTTATGAATTGGTAGTTCAGCTGCATGAAGCATGATGGTCCAAATAACTGTGTGAAACCAAGCGATGTCTTTTCCGATAACATGGACATCAGCAGGCCAGTATTTTTGAGTGTTAGAATCAAGGGCAGAATAATAATTAATTAAAGCATCAAACCAAGTGTACATGACAAATTTAGTATTGCCTGGTATCGGTATTCCCCAACCTTCATTCGGACGAGAAATAGGTAGATCGCGAAGATCATCGCCTTCTAAACGCGAAAGCATTTCATTATATGATGATCTTGGGACAATAAAATCTGGATGACTTTTGATATGATCGACAATCCATTTTTGATATTTTGAAAGTTTGAAAAAATATCCCTCTTCTTCTTTTTTAGAAAGCTGGGTTCCATGTGCTGGACAAATATTTTCTGGGGCTTGAGTCTCCGTGTAGAACGACTCACAAGCAAGACAATAATTTCCTGAGTAAACACCAAAATAAATATCGCCTTTCGTTTCTAGTTTTTTCCAAAGACTTAGGCAAACATCTGCATGACGAGTTTCAGTCGTTCTAATAAAGTCTGCATAGTTCATATTTAAATCAGTACAAAGTTTTTTAAAGATAACGGCATTTTGATCAACGTAATCTTTTGTTTTCATTCCGGCTTTTTCAGCAGCTTCAATTAACTTTTGTCCGTTTTCATCTGTCCCAGTTAAAAGTCGCGAGTCGTAGCCTAAAAATTTGTACCAACGAGCATAGGCATCGGAAACGACTTTTTCAAGCGCGTGGCCCATGTGAGGATTTCCATTTGGATAGTCAATGGCTGTTGTTATATAAAATTGTTTTGTCATAATAATACCCATTATCCTTTCACTACGAAGTTTACAATTTTTCCTGGAACGTAAATTTCTTTTACGATTGTTCCCACTAGAAATTTTTGAACTCCATCATGTTCTTTAGCAAGAGCGATTGCAGCGGCTTGATCAATTGTCGGCTCAACATCAATTGTTCCTCGTAGCTTTCCATTTACTTGAATCGCAACTGTGATTAAATCATCTTTAGCTAAAGCTTCATCAAATTTAGGCCATGCTTCATAAGCTAGAGTCGTTTTTCCACCATGAAGTTGCCACAGCTCTTCCCCAAGGTGTGGTGCCATTGGAGATAAAATAAGTGCAAAAGTTCTAGCGGTTTCAATATTTACTTTTTCTATTTTGTAACAATGATTCACAAAAACCATTAGGCTAGATATGGCGGTATTAAATCTCATACCCTCAATATCTTCGGTTACTTTTTTAATCGCTTTGTGAAGTGCTTTTAAGGTTTCATCTGACTCGACTTCATTAGTGATGCGATTTTTATCAGCAAAAAATCTGTAAGCTCGATGAAGAAAGTTTGAAACACCTTTTACGCCTTCTTCTTTCCATGGTTTTACTTTTTCAAGTGGACCCATAAACATTTCATAAAGTCTTAAAGAGTCTGCACCAGATTCTTTGACAACGTGATCAGGGTTAACAACATTCCCACGGGACTTACTCATTTTTTCGCCATCAGTACCAAGAATTAATCCTTGGTTAACTAATTTTTGAAAAGGTTCAAGTGTAGAAACAAATCCTAGATCGTATAAAACTTTATGCCAGAAACGTGCGTACAATAAATGCAGAACTGCGTGCTCAACTCCACCCACATATAAATCAACTGGAAGCCAATATTTTTCTACGTCTTTACTCCATGGCTCCAATTCATTTTTAGGATCACAGAAACGTAGATAGTACCAACAACTTCCGGCCCAGTTAGGCATAGTGTTGGTTTCTCTCTTGGCTTTTTTTCCCGTTTTTGGATCAATCACTTCTAGCCACTCAGTTGCATTAGCCAGTGGAGATTCACCAGTACCAGAAGGTTTAAATTCTTTGATCGGAGGAAGGGCAAGAGGAAGTTCGTCAGCATCAAGGCATCTGATAGTTCCATCTTCATATTTTAAAATCGGAAATGGTTCTCCCCAATATCTTTGACGAGAAAAAATCCAGTCGCGAAGTTTATAATTAATTTTCTTCGTTCCTAATTTCTTTTCCTCTAACCATGAAATCATTTTTAAGATTCCATCTTCTTTATTTAATCCATTTAAAAAATCTGAATTGATGTGCTTACCGTCTCCTGTATGAGGAGCTTCTTGAACATCCTTTTCTCCACCTTCTAAAACTTGAACGATAGGTAGATTAAACTTAACTGCGAATTCGTGATCGCGTTCATCGTGACCAGGAACGGCCATGATCGCACCTGTTCCGTAGCTCATTAAAACATAGTCAGCGATCCAAATGGGAACTTGTTTGTTGTTAGCAGGATTCACGGCATATGATCCAGTGAAGACACCGGTTTTTTCTTTGTTAAGTTCCGTTCTCTCTAAATCATTTTTTGCCAGTGTGGCTTTTTGATAAGCTTCAACGCTTGATTTATTTTCAAGAGTCGTAAGCTTCGTCACAAGTGGATGCTCAGGCGAGATCACCATGTAAGTGGCACCAAAAAGTGTATCTGGTCTTGTTGTGAAAACTTCTAATTCATCTCCACTTACAGTTTTAAATTTTACAGTGGCACCAACTGATTTTCCAATCCAGTTACGTTGCATTTCTTTTATGTTTTCTGGCCAATCAAGTGTTTCAAGATCGTTTAGTAATCGTTCAGCATAGACAGTAATTTTTAACATCCACTGCTTCATTCTTTTTTGAATAACCGGATGTCCACCCACTTCACTTTTTCCATCGATCACTTCTTCGTTGGCGAGAACTGTTCCAAGATTAGGACACCAGTTAACAGAGATCTCATCTTCAAAAGCTAAACCTTTATTGTAAAGTTGCACAAAAATCCATTGTGTCCAACGATAGTAATCAACATCACTGGTTGCAATTTCTCTATCCCAATCATAAGAAAAGCCTAGCGCTTTAAGTTGACGAGTGAAGTTTGCGATATTTTTTTTAGTAGTGATATCTGGATGAGTATTGGTTTTCATCGCATAGTTTTCAGCGGGAAGACCAAATGAATCCCAACCCATAGGATGAAGAACATTAAATCCCTTCATTCTTTTGTAGCGAGACATGATGTCAGTCGCAGTATAGCCTTCTGGGTGACCCACGTGTAATCCATCGCCCGATGGAAAAGGAAACATATCTAAAGCATAATACTTTGGTTTGTTCGAAGTATTTGGTGTTTTGAAAGTTTTATTTTCCTCCCAAAATTTTTGCCACTTTGCTTCGATGTCCGTGAAGTTGTAAATGATTTGATCTGGTGTTTGATTTTGATCTTGCATGAATTTCCTCTGGTTAATGAACCATAATTGAAAGGGAATTGTAGCAGAAGTAGATGATTTTTTGAATTTATTTTTATACTAAGTTTTTAGTGTGCGACTCGTTATTATCTCTTAAATTTTACTATTTTTTCATAGAGTTTAATGTCATAATTAAAATGATTCTATCGGTATAGGTTTTATGGGAAAAGCATTCAATAGCAATCAAAACAAAGTAGATATTTTAACTTTAAATAGGTTAAAAATTGTCGATGAAAAAAATCGCGAGATATTAATTTCCTCTTTATGGAAAGATAAGCCAGTCGTGATCGTTTTTATCAGACATTTTGGCTGTATTAGTTGTCGATCTCAAATTGATCAAGTGCTTGCACTGAAAGATGAAATTCAAAAAAATGGAAGTAGGATCGTCTTTATCGGAAGTGGATCTCCTTATTTGATTTCAGAATTTAAAAAAGATCTAAATTTAGGTGAAATTCAAATTTTTACCGATCAAACATTAGAAACTTTTAAAGCTTCTGGTTTAATTCATACGAATACAGAAGTTCTAGATGCTAATAGTCTTCGAATGATTAGCGCATTAGAAAAAAAAGGTTATGCATTAAAAATAATTAAAAATGATGGTGATGATACACAACTTGGCGGTGTGGTGGCGATAAAACCTCCTGGCTTAGTTACTTATCATTACATCTCAGAATGGATTGGGGATTTTGATGAATCTTTGTCTTCTGAGAGGATAGAATAAACATGAAGACAAAAAAGGTGAGTCATATGAAAGAAAAAATAATTGTTTATCCAATAAGTGGAAACCCTCCAACTTGGGGACATGCAGATATTATGATGCGAGCTTCGAAACATTTCGATAAGCTTTACTGGGTAGCTGCAACAAATCCTGCAAAGCAGTATATGTTTACGGAAAAAGAACGTTTAGAAATGATGCAGGCCTATGTTAAATACTACAAATTAAAAAATGTTATTGTTTGCAGCCACACTGGAACGATTGTTCGATTTGCTGAAGAAAAAGGTGCACAGTTTTTACTTCGAGGTCTTAGAAATAGTTCTGACTATCAAATGGAGCTTGAGCTTTCAGTCGGTAACCGAGGTATTTGTAAAGAAATAGAAACAATTTGCATGTTTTCTAAACCGCATTTTGCGACCATTTCTTCTTCATTAATTCGTGAATTGGCTCAATTAAATGAAAGAATAGATCAATATGTGATGCCATCGATTGCCGAAAAAATATTAAAAAAACTTCATGGTAAAAAAGCAATTAAATGGAAGCAAGAAGGTTAGTGAGATAGTTAATGAGAACACTCATCATCAATGGCCATCCCGATAAAAATTCATTTTGTAAAAAAATTACAGATGAATATGAAAGAGGGGCATTAGAAAAAGGTGGAGAAGTAAAAAGAGTTGATTTAATCAATCTTCGCTTTGATCCAATTCTTCGAAATGGCTATCGAGTGATTCAACCGCTTGAACCTGATTTATTAGAAATGCAAAATTTAATCAAATGGTGCAATCAAATTGTATTCATTTATCCCATATGGTGGTCAGCTCCACCGGCCCTTTTAAAAGGTTTTCTAGATCGCGTTTTACTTCCAAGTTATGCTTTTAAATATCGTGAAGATTCCGATCTTTGGGATAAATTATTAGTGGGGCGAAGAGGGCGAATTATTGTGACCAGTGATGCTCCAGTTTGGTTTTTGTATTTAAATTATTTTCATCCAGCAGTTAACATGATGAAAAAAGCTGTGCTTGAATTTTGTGGTATTAGTCCTGTCAGTGTCACGAGTTTTGGCGGAATAAAAAATACAGATCAAAAAAAGCGTGAAGAAATTCTTTATAAAGTTTATCGCATCGGCCTTGATGATAATTAAGCATAAATATTAAAATTACACAAATTTCATTTTTGAAAAAATAGAAACCAGAAAAAGAATACAAATGGTAACTATTAAACGGATGCTGATAGAGAGATTGAAAAACTTTTCAAGAATTTGATAAGCTTTCTAGCAGTTGAAGAAACAAGCCTGCAAAGTTTTTCTCTCCAGCTGCTAGTTTTATTATGATAGCAAACTTTAAGTTCTTTTCAATAAGTTTTTCTAACCCAAGTTCTAAGCAATGTTCTTTTTAGATTTCCAGGCTTATTTTGTTTGTATTCTTCAAAAGTAATGGTATCGACGCCATCAACAAAAGACCGGCGATCATGCATAATTTGTGAATCATTAGCGATTAAAATCTCGCCTTTATTCAAGCGATAAATTAATTGGAAGCGACTCATTCCGAGCGTGGCATCTAATGCATCTAGTGCCCTTATTTGTACGTCAGATAAAGGTTTATTGGCACGAGTATGTGCTGATTCCATATAAGTTCTAAGATGGCGATAAAGCGGTTCGCCTAATTGATTTTTGGTAATAATTGGAGCTTCATAAAGTTCTCTTGAAATTCCACGATATTCCCAGCAAAAATTTTCCATGAGTACACTTAACTCAACTGATGCATTCTCTTTAAGGTAATTGTAAACAGATTGACCTGATACAATAATATTTTCTCCACCGATCATCGCTGGACTCACGCAACCAACCAGTAAGTATTGGTAGTTTTCTGGAATATTAACATTGTCAGTGTGAATTGAACCCGTTTCATGGGTTTGATGGTATCTTGCTCCATCTTTAATTCTTCTTTTAGGGTCGCGATCATAAATATGAATGAGATGTCTTCCTTCTTCATTTTGAACAATCGTTTCACCTAAAAGATTTGATAAGACCCAATGGAAAATCTCAATTTCACTTTCATTCAATTCAGGGATGGATTTTGTAACAATAAAACGCTGTCCAGAGTCAGTTTCTTCCGTCACTTTTAATAAATCGGCATTTAGACTTGGAAAATACAAGCGATCTATTTTTAGTTCATCAACATGAGTAAATGCTGGGATTAATTTGAGATAATTTTTAAATTCTAAAACGGCAGAATCTGAAAAATGAAAAAACACACGATTAAGATCAATTGTCTCTGCGGTCCAGTTAGTATTTTGCATATTTGTCCTATGTTTTTAAAGGTGTCGCAATAGTTTTTGTAATTTACTATAGGCAACAGCCCTAAAAATATGACAAAAGTCGCATTTTGAGGTGTTTAGTATTATGTTTTTTTATTCTAGGGTTCTAATTTACTTTTTGGATTAGAATTGTTTTTAGGAAATTTAGAAATAAAACCAATAATCGAAAGTGCAAATAAAATTGCGCTGATTAGATTGTTGTGTCCCACGATTTTAGCCACCAGAGCG
>JACCDQ011091068.1_pt1 | contig 21499 bp, 22 predicted proteins | sample 7446031 | NCBI WGS metagenome assembly JACCDQ01 (sample SAMN15323442, study PRJNA562643) | freshwater metagenome | isolation source: river surface water | place: USA:Blue River Watershed | collected 2017-08-17
AAAAGGGTTTGAATTTAAACGCGCAAGATACGTTCACCGCGGCCAATGCCACATGCGCCCGTGCGAACGGTTTCAAGAATTGCGCTGCGGTCAATCGCCTCTAAGAACGCATCGTTCTTAGACAGGTCGCCCGTCAACTCAATGGTGTAGCTCTTCTCTGTGACATCGATGATGCGACCACGGAAGATATCAGCCATGCGTTTCATCTCTTCACGCTCTTTGCCAACGGCACGCACCTTGACGAGCATCAACTCACGCTCGGTGTAAGCACCTTCTGTGAGGTCCACCACCTTCACCACCTCGATGAGGCGGTTCAAGTGCTTGGTGATTTGCTCGATCACGTCATCCGAACCATGGGTTTGGATGGTCATGCGCGACAAACTGGCGTCTTCGGTCGGCGCCACGGTGAGCGACTCGATGTTGTAGCCACGGGCTGAAAACAAACCCACCACGCGCGACAGTGCACCGGGTTCGTTCTCGAGCATCAGGGAAATGATGTGTTTCATGATCTCATCCTCCCTGTTAAAGGTCTTCGCTGCCAAGCAGCATTTCGGTGATGCCCTTACCAGCTTGCACCATCGGGAACACGTTCTCGGTGGGGTCCGTTCGAAAGTCCATGAAGACCGTGCGATCTTTGAGCTTACGGGCTTCGCGCAAAGCAGGTTCGACATCTTCGGGGCGTTCAATCAACATGCCCACGTGGCCATAGGCTTCTGCCAACTTCACGAAGTCAGGCAAAGCATCCATGTAGCTGCTGCTGTAACGACCTGAATATTCAATTTCTTGCCACTGACGAACCATGCCTAAAAAGCGGTTGTTGAGCGCCACGACCTTGATCGGCGTGTTGTACTGGAAGCAGGTAGAAAGTTCTTGGATACACATCTGAACAGAACCTTCGCCCGTCACACAAAACACCTCGCTGTCAGGCTTGGCCAGTTTGATGCCCATCGCATATGGAATACCCACGCCCATGGTGCCCAAACCGCCCGAATTGATCCAGCGGCGCGGCTCGTCAAAGCCGTAATACTGAGCAGCCCACATTTGATGTTGCCCCACATCAGAAGTGATGTAGGTATCCGTGCCCTTGGTTAACTTGTGCAAGGTTTCAATGACATGCTGTGGCTTGATGACTTCTGTGTTGCCACGGTCGTACTTCAAACAGTCGCGCTTGCGCCAAGACTCAATTGTTTCCCACCAACTGCCCAATGCCGCTGTGTCAGGCTTGAGAGCAGACTCTTTGATCATGTCGATCATTTCAACCAAGACATCTTTGACATCACCAACGATTGGGATATCGACTTTGACGCGCTTAGAAATGCTAGAAGGATCAATGTCGATGTGAATGATCTTGCGTTCGTTTTGTGCGAAATGCTTGGGGTTACCAATCACGCGATCGTCAAAACGCGCGCCCACCGCCAGCAAGACATCACAGTTTTGCATGGTGTTGTTGGCTTCGATCGTGCCATGCATGCCCAGCATGCCCAAAAACTTGGGGTCGCTTGCGGGGTAGGCACCCAAGCCCATGAGGGTGTTCGTGACGGGGTAACCCAACATATCAACCAGCGTGCGTAACTCTTGCGAGGCGTTGCCCAACAGCACGCCGCCGCCTGTGTAGATGTAGGGACGCTTGGCAGCCATCAACAACTGCAACGCTTTACGGATTTGACCGCCATGCCCTTTACGGACAGGGTTGTAAGAGCGCATTTGCACTTCAGCTGGGTAGCCTTCGTAGACTGTCTTTTTGAACGAAACGTCTTTTGGAATATCTACAACCACCGGACCGGGACGACCACTGCGTGCGATGTGAAAGGCTTTTTTGATTGTCAAAGCCAAGTCACGCACATCTTTGACCAAAAAGTTATGCTTGACGATCGGGCGGGTGATGCCCACTGTGTCGCACTCTTGGAAAGCATCCAAACCGATGGCATGCGTTGGCACTTGCCCGGTAATGATCACCATTGGAATACTGTCCATGTAGGCAGTCGCAATCCCGGTAACAGCATTGGTTACACCAGGACCTGAGGTAACCAAGGCAACCCCAACATCGCCAGAGGCGCGCGCATAGCCATCCGCTGCATGCACAGCCGCTTGCTCGTGGCGAACAAGCACGTGCTGCATGGTGTTTTGCTTATAAAGCGCGTCGTAGATATATAGAACTGAGCCGCCTGGGTATCCCCAAATGTATTGAACATTTTCGGCTTGAAGGGCCTTGACGAGAATCTCGGCGCCCATTAATTCTTGCGTGTGGCTGCCATTGGCAGCTGCGGAATGCGATTCCGACTTGATGTGATCCATTTTTTACCTTTTTAACCTGAGTGAATTTCGTCAACGAAAAACCTTGGGTGCTTCTTGGCAGACCCTTGTGGGGCAGCATCGAAACTTTGGACCTTCAGCCATGGACGCATGGTTCGCGCCGGACCCAGACCCGTTTGCCTTTTTTGTCGAATTGCAGCCTTAGATTATGACACTAACCTGCAGGTGTGATGGGCGACATTCAAGAAAACTCGGCTGAAATGCCATAATCGCGCCGATTCATTCATGGACCCTTTGTCAGTGGCCACCGAACACGAACTGTCAGACTTTCTCAAAAATGCGGAAAAACGAGCCTTCAAACGTTCGTTCTACCACGTTCGTGATGAAGAAGCTGCACTTGACATCGTGCAAGACAGCATGATGAAGCTCGCGGAACACTACGGTGACAAGCCCGCGTCAGAGTTGCCTATGTTGTTTCATCGGATTTTGTCCAACACAACCTTGGATTGGTTTCGGCGAAATAAGACACGCAAAGCGCTGTTCAGCAATTTCAGTGATTTCGACTCCGACCCAGAAACTGATGAATTCGAGCTTTTAGACGCTTTGACGCTCGACAATGACTCGCAAACCACCCAAAGTGCTGAAGCCAACTTCAGCAGCATGGCCAATGTCCATGAAATCGAAAAAGAGATACAACTTCTTCCCGCACGTCAACGAGAAGCCTTCTTGCTGCGTTATTGGGAGGATCTAGACGTTTCTGAAACTGCCGCCACCATGGGTTGCTCAGAAGGCAGCGTCAAAACACATTGTTCAAGGGCGGTGTTAGCCCTCAGCAAAGCACTCAAAATAAAAGGAATTCAACCATGACATCTACCGTGAATGCCCAAGACCAATTTGGTTTACGTGTCGCTGCTCAATTGAATTCAGCCGCGCTTGATTTGCCCCACGACATATCTGAGCGTTTACGGGCAGCAAGGGCCCGTGCCGTTGCGGCTCGACTTCAACCCAACCCGTCGGTGGCCAACCAAAATGGTGCGGCAATTTTGCACTTTGGAGAGGAAGGACTTAATCTTTGGAGTCGATTAGCCTCCGTCTTGCCACTCATTGCACTGGTTGCTGGTTTAGCCTTGATCCAAAACGTCATGGATGACAACCGCGCCAACGAATTGGCCGAGGTCGACTCTGCCCTGCTGATCGACGATTTGCCACCCGCCGCCTACGCTGACCCTGGTTTTCTGCAATTCTTGAAAAACCCCCTCGCGATCGAACCCAAGGAATAAAACTGCGCATGTCCTACCGCCCCACTAACATGGCTCGTGTTGCCCAAATTTTGGTCAGCATTGCCGCACTGTTTGCTTGCCATGTGGGGCATGCTCAAACCGCACCTGTTGCCGTCACAAAATCCTCTCCCAACCTGCCTGGACGGCCACTGTGGATGGATCTTTCAGAATCTCAGCAACAAGCACTGGCGCCTTTGGCCCAACTCTGGCCCACGATGACAGAGCCACACAAACGCAAGTGGTTGGCTGTCTCGCAAAACTTTGCGCAACTTTCAACTGATGAGCAAAGTACTGTTCAAGGTCGCATGCGCGAATGGGCCGCACTGAGCCCACAACAACGCGCGCTTGCCCGTTTGAATTACGCGGACGCGCAGCAACTGTTACAGGAAGATAAAAAAGCGAAGTGGGAGGCTTACCAGGCACTCTCCCCAGAAGCCAAACAGAAACTTGCCACCCAGCAAGGCAAGGTGCCCATGGGTGCAGCACCAGCCGTCAAACCAGTCCCCGCAGCAAAACTGGTAATACCCCCGGGCGCCAGCAGCAACAAGGCGCTGCCACGAATTGCAACAGACCAAGTTGCACCCACGACGCTTCTACCCAATCCGGTCAATACGACCAGTGCACCTCAGACGTCTGAGACGTCTGAGGCCGAAAGTACAGCCGCGCCCCAATGATTTCGGATTTCACCGCGCCAAGCCTGCGTCGCCGGATGGCTTGTTGGACCTATGAGGGCCTTCTTTTGTTTGGCGTGTTGTTTATCTCGGGCTATTTGTTCAGCACGCTCAGCCAAACAAAACATGCACTTGACAATCGACATGGCCTACAAGCCTTTTTGTTTCTCATTGTTGGGATTTACTTCACCTGGTTTGGACACAAAGGCCAGACCTTGGCGATGAAAACATGGCATATCCGTGTCGTCGACACGTCTGGGCAAGCGCTTTCCCAAAAACGTGCCTTTTTGCGCTATGTGCTGAGTTGGGTTTGGTTTCTCCCCCCCTTGGCTGTGTTGGCGCCGTTTAATTTATCCGGCGGTGAGAACGTAGTGCTCTTTTTAGGATGGGTGGCTGTTTGGGCGCTGCTGAGCAGATTTCACCCGCAAAAACAGTTTTGGCATGACGTACTCGCAGGGACAAGACTGGTTCATTTCAAACCTCTCAGCCCTGAAAGCAAAACGAATGGAAGTTAACCCGCAAAAAAAACGCACAGGGCTCAACCGTGTCTGGCACGCCTTGGGCTATTCCCTCAGCGGACTGCGTGCTGCTTGGTATGAAAAAGCATTTAGGCAAGAGGTGCTGATCGCGATCGTTCTCATTCCTTTTGCCTTTTGGCTAGCGAAATCTTGGATCGAAACTGCGTTACTCGTGAGCACCGTCGTCTTGGTCATGGTGGTTGAATTATTGAACACGGGCATCGAATCAGCCATTGATCGAATTGGCCCCGAGTGGCATGAGCTCGCCAAGCGCGCCAAAGACATCGGCAGTGCCGCTGTGCTGCTGAGTCTCGTGCTGTGTCTTGGGGTTTGGACTGCTGCCATCTGGATCAACCTGCTGCACACATGACCACGCCACCTGCCTTTTCTATTTGTGTTTACTGCGGCTCACGCAACGGCACGCTACCCGCCTACACAGATGTGGCACGTGAAGTCGGCACATGGATTGGCCGCCACAAAGGCCAACTGGTTTACGGTGGCGGCAACAACGGCTTAATGGGTGTGGTCGCGCAAGCCACTGCCGATGCAGGCGGTCGCGTTGTCGGCATCATTCCTCATGCGCTGCAAACCCAAGAAAACACGCGCACCGCGTGCACCGAATTGCATGTGGTCAACACCATGCATGAACGCAAACACATGATGGCAGAGCGCGCCGATGTATTTTTGGCCCTACCCGGGGGGATTGGTACTTTTGAAGAGCTCTTCGAAGCATGGACATGGCGACAGTTGGGCTACCACGACAAGCCCATTGGCATTCTCAATACCGCGGGCTACTACGATGGCTTACTGAGCTTTGCGCAGACCAGTGTGAGTGCAGGATTTTTGAGCGATTGGCAAATGGACTTGATCCGCAGCGGCACTGAAGTGTCAGCGTTACTGAGAGAGTTGGTCGAGGCAGCCGGTTTTTCACCAGACTCACAGCTCCGCGATATTTGATTTAGATCGCGGTTTCGTCCAACTCGCCGGTACGAATACGCACCACACGTTCGACCGGTGTGATGAAGATCTTGCCATCACCGATCTTGCCGGTGCGCGCAGCACGCACAATGGCCTCTACGCAGTTGTCCACGTCAGAAGACTTGACTACCACCTCGACCTTCACCTTAGGTAAAAAATCGACCACGTACTCAGCACCACGGTAGAGCTCGGTATGCCCTTTTTGACGACCAAAACCCTTCACCTCCGTCACGGTCAAACCCGTAACGCCGCACTCCGCCAGCGCTTCACGCACTTCTTCGAGTTTGAATGGTTTGATAACGGCAGTGATTTGCTTCATGGTCAAAGTCCTTGGATGCAATGGAAAAGCACCTAATCAGGCGCGAAACTTATTGGTTATAGGATACCGCCAATCTTTGCCAAAACTGCGGTGGGTGATGCGAATTCCAACCGGTGATTGACGGCGTTTGTATTCATTGAGTCGGATCAATCGGGTCACCTTCTCCACGTCGGCACGGTCAAAGCCTGCGGCGATGATTTCCTCCGAGCTTTGGTCGTTCTCCATATAACGCGAGACGATCTCATCCAGCACCTCGTAAGGAGGCAGACTGTCTTGGTCTTTCTGATCGGGTCGCAACTCCGCACTGGGTGGGCGCGTGATGATGCGCTCTGGAATCGGTTCAGCACCTGTGCCGAAAGGGTCATGGGCATTGCGCCAACGCGCCAGCTTGAACACCAAGGTCTTCGCCACATCTTTGATGACAGCAAAACCACCGGCCATGTCACCGTACAGCGTGCAGTACCCCGTCGCCATTTCGCTCTTATTGCCCGTCGTCAACACAATAGACCCAAACTTGTTGGACAAGGCCATCAACAAGGTGCCGCGAATACGGGCTTGGATATTTTCCTCCGTGGTATCAAGTGGCATTCCTTCAAAGTCAGACTTGAGCGACCCCAAAAAGGCCTCGAACTCCGGCACGATGGACACCTCGTCGTAACGCACGCCGAGGCGCTTGGCCATCTCGCGCGCGTCCACCCAACTGATTTCGGCGGTGTAGGGCGACGGCATCATGACCGTACGCACCTTGTCAGCGCCCAAAGCATCCACAGCAATCGCCAGAACCAGCGCAGAATCAATGCCACCAGACAAACCGAGCAAGGCCCCTGGGAAACCGTTTTTACCAATGTAGTCACGTACACCTAACACAAGGGCATGCCACAAATCTGCTTCGAGTGAGCCGTCTTCTGCCATTTCGCCAGACACATGAAGTGGGCTGAGCGATCCCGTCCCAGCTGCTGGCGTCACAGTCACCCCAAAGGAAGCCACGTCAAAACTGGGCGCACGCGCAGCCAATGCGCCATCGGCTTGAAGCGCGAACGATCGGCCTTCGAATACCACCTCGTCTTGACCCCCAACCAAATGCGCGTAGACCAAAGGTAACCCTGTTGCTTGCACGCGGCGACGCATGGCTTGCTCACGTTCGTCGCCTTTGCCCACATGAAACGGCGACGCGTTGATGACTGCCAACAGTTCAGCCCCAGCCGCTTTGGCATCCGCTGCAGGGATATCAAACCATGCGTCCTCACAAATCAGCAAGCCAACTTTGATGCCTTGCACCTCAAACACACAAGGCTTGTTGCCCGCCATGAAGTAACGGCGCTCATCAAACACTTGGTAGTTGGGCAGTTCGCGTTTGGCGTAAGAGATCAGCACACGCCCCTCAGACAACACACTCGCCATGTTGTAGCGCCGCTGCACGGAAACCGAGCGCGTGCGCTGGTCATCCCCCGAGGGATGACCTACCACCACATGCAAGCCCTTTAACCCGCTGAGTGCCGAGGACACCGTTTTCAAGGCATCATCACAGGCCTTAATGAATGAGGGACGCAAGAACAAATCTTCAGCGGCATAACCGCACAGCGACAACTCAGGCGTCAAGACCAAGCGCACACCATCTTGGTAGGCGGCAGTTGCGGCATCGATGATTTTTTGGGCGTTCCCCGCCATGTCGCCCACCACGAAATTCAATTGAGCAACACAAATTTTGAGAGTCATGGCAGCAGGCACATCGTCCAAAGTAATACAGGTCTAACAACAAAATGGATTATGTCATTCGCGTCCACACGAGCCCACACGATATCCCTGCTGCGTCATGGAATACCTTGCTGGCTCAGCAAGACGCGCCCTCGCCTTTCATGCAGCATGCGTATCTGGCCGCCTTGCACCACAGTGGCAGCGCCACGCCAGAGACGGGTTGGATACCTCAATTCATCACACTTTGGCTCAGTGACGCCCTCGTCGGCGCAAGTGCGCTCTACATCAAAGACCACTCCTACGGCGAATACGTGTTTGACTGGGCATGGGCCAATGCCTATGCTGACCACGGGTTGAAGTACTTCCCTAAAGCAACCTGTGCCGTGCCCTTCACGCCCGTGCCCGGCTCACGCTTGCTAGCCACGGACGCCAACGCCCGCCAAGCGCTTCTGCGAGCCATGCTGGACTTGGCCAAACAGCACCAACTGTCCTCTCTTCACTTGCTGTTTACCAGCCCAAATGACCGTGCAGCCTGCGACGCACTCGGGTTGATGCAACGCCAAACCGTGCAGTTTCATTGGCACAACAGCGATCTGCAGGGGGCACGCTTCAAATGCTTTGACGATTTTTTGGCGAGTTTGTCACAAGAAAAACGCAAGAAAATCAAACAAGAACGCCGTCGTGTGAGCGATGCGGGGGTCCGCTTTCATACCGTGGTTGGCAAGGCCATTCAGCCCGAAGACTGGGATTTTTTCTACCAGTGTTACGAGCGCACCTACCTCGAACATGGCAACGCCCCCTACCTCACCCGTGCTTTTTTTGAGGCCATGCAACCAGAGATGTCTGAAAACTGGGTTCTGTTTGTGGCCCAGCGTGAGGGTCGGGCCATCGCCAGCAGTTTGGTCGCATGCCAAGGCCTGGGCACTGACCAGCCCGTTGCTTACGGTCGGTATTGGGGCGCACTCGAACGCGTGGACTGCCTGCACTTTGAAGCCTGCTACTACCAACCGCTCAATTGGTGCATTGCCAACGGTGTTCAGCGCTTTGAAGGTGGCGCCCAGGGTGAACACAAAATGGCGCGGGCCCTCATGCCCGTGCCTACCTACAGCGCCCATTGGCTGGCCCACCCAGCATTCGCCGATGCGGTCGAGCGCTTTCTAGAGCGCGAGTCAGCTGGCGTCGAGAACTACCTCGACCACTTGGCCCAACGCAGTCCGTTTAGGCAATACGAGTCGCAATGAATTCACCCATCACACCACCGCAAACAAAAAAACCCGCCTAAGGGCGGGCTTTTTGGGGTTTAAAGCAAAAATTACTTCTTGTAGTTGGCGATGCCATCCAAGATTTCTTTGTGGGCAGACTCAATGCCTTCCCAGCCCTTGACCTTCACCCACTTGCCCTTTTCGAGGTCTTTGTAGTGCTCAAAGAAGTGGGCAATTTGTTGCAACTGCAACTCGTGGATGTCAGCCAACGATTTGATGTTGCTGTAACGTGCCAAGATTTTTTCGGTGGGCACAGCCAACACTTTGCCGTCCATGCCACCTTCGTCTTCCATCAACAAAATGCCCAAGGCGCGGCAAGGCACCACCACGCCAGGTGGCAGGGGGAAAGGTGTCATGACCAACACGTCCACAGGGTCGCCGTCACCCGCGATGGTTTGTGGCACATAGCCATAGTTGGTGGGGTAATGCATGGCCGTTCCCATGAAACGGTCCACAAACAGAGCGCCAGACTCTTTGTCGACTTCGTACTTCACGGGGTCTGAGTTCATCGGGATTTCGATGATCACATTGAAGGCTTCAGGAACTTTGCTACCGGGGGTGACTTGATTCAGGGACATGGTGTCTGGTGATAAAAGTTAAAAGAAACGCAAGGATTAACCCTGATTTTACTTTCATGGGGCTTGCGTCTCTCAATCGCCTCTTCACCGTCATTCGTGGGTGCTTTTGCCGGTTTCGTCCATCAACCCCAAAAAGACACGCAAAAAGTACACCGCCATCACCAAGACAAAGGCAATGACAGCGATGCTCATCAAACCATAGTCGGTGGAAAAAAGATCAATCCAAGCTTTCATCAGAAACTCCTAACAGTGGTGGATAGTTCGACTATGCAAGCAACACGGCCCATATGCTCTGATCTACATCAATGCTTAGGGGAATCGCTGCTCAGGCAAAATCACGGCACATGTCTGAACGCGTCATTCCACTTGTTGATCAAAGGCTATTGGCAATGCCCGCTGTGGCGCCTCAGCATCCGATTGCGGCCAACGGTTTGTTGAGCGACCGCCTGGGGCGGCCACTGCACGATTTGCGCATCAGCGTGACCGATCGTTGCAACTTCCGTTGCAACTACTGCATGCCCAAAGAGGTGTTCAACAAAGATTACGCCTACTTGCCGCATGGCGACTTGCTTAACTTTGAAGAAATCACACGCCTCGCCAAAGTGTTTGTGGCCCATGGCGTGCGCAAAATTCGCTTGACTGGCGGCGAGCCGCTGCTGCGAAAAAACCTTGAAATCTTGGTCGACCAACTGGCCAACATCCCCACACCGGATGGCAGCCCGCTCGACCTCACGCTGACCACCAATGGCTCGTTGCTGGCCCGCAAAGCGCAAACACTGAAAGATGCAGGCTTGAACCGCGTGACCGTCAGCCTAGACGGTTTAGACGACACCGTGTTCCGTGCGATGAACGATGTGGATTTTCCAGTCGCCGATGTCTTGGCAGGCATTGCCGCAGCCAAAGAGGCAGGTTTGGGGCTCGACACCCACGGTCAATGGACGGGTCTCAAGGTCAACATGGTCGTGAAGCGCCGCACCAACGTTGACCAAATTTTGCCGATGGCACGCCACTTCAGGGGCAGCGGCATCACGTTGCGTTTCATTGAGTACATGGACGTGGGCGCCACCAATGGTTGGTGCATGGACGACGTGTTGCCCTCTGCCGAGGTCATTCAACGCATCCAACAAGCGTTTCCCTTGGTGCCACTCGAGGCCAGCGCCCCGGGTGAAACAGCACAGCGCTGGGGCTATGCCAACGCAGCAGGGAGCTTTGACCCCAGCTTGGGCGAGGTCGGCGTGATCAGCAGCGTCACCCAAGCTTTTTGCCGTGACTGCAACCGCGCACGCCTGTCCACAGAGGGCAAGCTCTACCTGTGCTTGTTTGCCACGCAGGGCTATGACTTGCGCAGCCTGATGCGTGAAACGCAGGCCAACGATGCGGACATTGCGTCAGCGATCGGACAAATTTGGCATGGCCGTGACGACCGCTACTCAGAACTGCGCGCCTCCCTGCCTGCCGACAACAGCCCCACGGCCCGTCGCGTCGAGATGAGCTACATCGGCGGCTAAATTCAGATATCGCTCACACATGAACGACACGATTTCTCCTCAGGACATCACCGGCTTGATCTTGGCCGGCGGACGCGGCAGCCGCATGGGCGGCATCGACAAGGGCTTGCAAAACTTCAACGGCATTCCCCTCGCCCTGCACACCCTCATGCGCCTGGGGCCTCAAGTCGAAAGCGTGATGGTCAACGCCAACCGCAACCTCTCGGCCTACGAATCTTTTGGCGCCTCGGTATGGCCCGACGCCTCGGCTGACTTTGCGGGTCCCTTGTCTGGTTTTTTGGTGGGACTCGAACGTGCCGAAACTCCTTATGTGCTTACCGTGCCATGCGATACACCCCGCCTGCCCCTGGACCTGGCCGAACGATTGGCACAGGCCATGACTCGGGAAAACGCAGACATTGCCATGGCCGCCGCCCCTGAAACCGATGCCCACGGTCAAGTTCACCTGCGTCCGCAACCGGTGTTTTGCCTACTCAAGATCGAACTCTCAGAAAGCTTGGTCAAGTTCACCCACGCCGGTGGTCGAAAGATCGATGCATGGACCACCCAACACCACACCGTGCTCGTGCCTTTTGACACGCCCACAGACGACCCGTTGGCTTTCGCCAACGTCAACACCTTGAGCGAACTCCAAGCGCTTGAAAACGCGGGATCATGATGAAAAGCATCGACGACATCGCCGCTGCGCTGCAAGGCTACGACCCACAGGCCTTGCGCGTCGACCAAGTTAACGCGTTTTTGCACGCGCTTGTGCAACCCGTGTCTGCTGACGAATCGCAAGACGTGTATTTGTTGGATGCACTCGGCCGCGTGCTGGCGCAAGATGTCATCTCGCCCATCAGCGTGCCCGCGCACAACAACTCGGCGATGGACGGGTTTGCCTTTGATGCCGCGCAACTGCGCAAGGATCAACCACTGACCCTGCGCGTGGTTGGTACAGCGCTGGCAGGCAAAGCTTGGCCCGGCAAAGTCAATGCGGGCGAATGCCTCAAGATCATGACGGGCGCCATCCTTCCCGACGGCCTAGACACGGTGGTGCCGCAAGAGTTCTGTGAGGTCAACAACGACCACGATGTGACCCATGTCACCCTGCCCCCCAATCTTTTGAAAGCGGGCGATAACCGCCGGCTTGCAGGGGAAGACCTGATGCGAGGCGAACCGGCGCTTCACGCGGGACAAACCATCACGCCTGCTGCCTTGGGCCTCATTGCCAGCCTGGGGCTGTCGGATGTGCGCGTGCATCGTCGCTTGCGCGTGGCCTACTTCTCAACAGGCGACGAGGTGTTAAGTCTGGGCGAATCACCGCGTGAAGGTGCGGTGTACGACAGCAACCGTTACACCGTGTTTGGCTTGCTCACCCGCATGGGTTGCGACGTCATCGACATGGGCGTGGTGCGTGACGACCCGACATTGCTCGAAGCTGCGTTCGTCAAGGCGGCAGCTCAGGCAGATGCCATCATCACCAGCGGGGGGGTGAGCGTAGGTGAAGCCGACTTCACCAAGGCCATGATGAAAAAGTTGGGCGATGTGGCATTTTGGAAAATTGCCATGCGTCCGGGGCGCCCCATGGCGGCGGGACGCATTGGCCGCTCAGTATTGTTTGGCTTACCCGGCAACCCTGTGGCGGTGATGGTCACCTTCCTCGCCTTTGTGCGTCCTGCCCTCTTACGCATGATGGGCAGCACGGCACAGCCAGCGCCCTTGTTGCGCGCCAAATGTATGGAACCCCTGCGCAAAAAAGCTGGTCGAACCGAATACCAACGGGGTTTTGTTCGCCGTGGCGACGACGGCAGCCTGCAGGTTTGCACGACTGGTAACCAAGGCTCAGGGGTACTGAGCTCGATGGTGCAAGGCAATGGCCTCATCGTCTTGCACCACGCACAAGGTAATGTCGCGGTGGGCGACGAGGTCGATGTGATGATGTTTGAAGGTGCGATCTAAGCGCCAAGCCCACCCGAAAGGGTGTTAGGCACCCACATCCTCATCTTCGTGACGAATGGTGATGGCGCCTGGCACTTTGTTGCGAGCCAACAAGGTGTACATGGTGGGGACGACAAAGATGGTGAGCAAGGTGCCCAAACTCATGCCCCCCACAATCACCCAGCCAATTTGTTTGCGGCTTTCAGCGCCTGCGCCAGTGGCCAGGGCCAAGGGAATCGCACCCAAGACCATCGCACCCGTGGTCATCAAAATCGGACGCAAACGCAACGTGGCCGACTTTGTCACGGCCTCAAACAACTCCATGCCTTCTTCGCGCAATTGATTGGCAAACTCCACAATCAAAATGCCATGCTTGGTGATCAACCCCACCAGGGTGATCAAGCCGATTTGACTGAACACATTGAGCGTGCCTCCGCTGAATTGCAAGGCCAGCAACGCGCCCACCATGGACAAGGGCACCGACAACATGATCACCAACGGATCAATGAAGCTCTCAAATTGCGCTGCCAACACCAAGAAAATGAACAACAAGGCCAGCACAAACACGATCGCCAAGGATCCCGAAGATTTGACAAACTCCCGCGAGGTGCCGTTGAGGTCGGTCGAATAACCAGGTTTGAGCACTTTTTGCGCTGTGGCATTCATAAAGGTGATGGCCTCACCCAGCGAATAAGTGGGGGCTAAGTTGGCGCTGATCGAGGCACTGCGCCGCTGGCTGAAGTGATTCAATTCACGCGGAACCACCACCTCTTTGATTTTCACCAAGGCAGACAGCGGAATCATCACGTCGCCTTTGCCGCGCACGAACACCCGGTCAATGTCGTCAGGCGTGTCACGCCCTGTCGGTGCAGTTTGCACGATCACGTCGTATTGATCGCCCTCACGCTTGTAACGCGTGACTTGGCGGCCCCCCATCATGGTCTCCACCGCCCTTGCAATTTGGTCCACAGGCACGCCCATGTCGGCGGCGCGCTCGCGGTCGACTTCCATGCTGATCTCAGGCTTGTTCAATCGCAAATCAGTGTCCACGCTCACGATGCCTGGATTCTTGGCAATTTCCTCCTGAAAACTACGCACCACTTGCGCCAAGTTTTGATAGCTGTCCGAAGTCAAGATCACAAAATTCAAGGGGCGCTCACGGAACGGTTGCCCCAGCGAAGGTGGCGTGATGGGGAACGCCGTCACACCTGGCAAACCCGCCACCGCAGGCGTCATTTCACGTGCGATCTCAAGTGTGGTTTTCTTGCGTTCTTCCCAAGGTCGGGCCCGGTAAAACACGTTGCCTTGTGCCACCGTGGGGTTGCCCACAACCGTGAAAATGCGGTCAAACTCGGCGTACTTGTCCGCCATTTTTTCGATGGCTGCGGTGTAGCGCCGGGTGTAGTCCATGGTGGCACCGTCGGGGCCATTGATCACGGTCAAGATCACGCCACGGTCTTCGATGGGCGCCAATTCGCTCTTGGTGGTTTTCAACAGCGTCCACGTACCGATACCGGCCAACACCATAATGCCGACCACCAACCAGCGGCGCGACATCATGCGGCCAAAGACCACACCCCGTGCCCATGTCCATTGCAACAGGCGACCGTAAGCGTTGGACAGCCGCTGGAGTTGATGCTCCATCGTGCGGTCAAACCAACTGGGGTTGGGGTTGTGCTTGAGCATGATCGAGCACATCATGGGCGTGAGCGTCAAAGCCACAAAGCCAGACACCACCACCGAGCCCGCCAATGCCAGGGCAAACTCCGTAAACAACTTGCCGGTTCGACCTGGTGTGAATGCCAAGGGCGCATACACCGCTGCCAATGTCATGGTCATGGCGACCACCGCAAAGCCCACTTCTTTGGCCCCTTTGATGGCCGCATGAAAAGGCGACATACCCTCTTCAATGTGACGGTAAATGTTCTCCAACACCACAATGGCATCGTCCACGACCAAACCAATCGCCAACACCAGCGCCAGCATGGTGAGTGTGTTCACCGTGAAGCCAAACATGGCCATGAGCGCAAAAGTGCCAATCAAGCACACGGGAATGGTGACCAGCGGAATGATGGACGCGCGGAATGTTCGCAAGAACAAAAAGATCACCAAGGCCACTAACACCGCCGCTTCCACAATGGTTTGATAAACCGCTTTGATGGAACGGTCGATGAACACCGAGTTGTCGTTGGCCACCTCGATGTCCACACCAGGGGGCAAGTTTTCTTTGATCTTGGGGATCATGGTGCGCACCGCCGCACTCAAGTCCAGCGGGTTGGCCGTGGCGTTACGGATCACGCCCAAGGTGATGGCATCTCTGCCGTTCAGTCGGGTGGCCGTGCGCTCCAGTTGCGGGCCTTGCTCGACACGGGCGACATCGCCAATACGCACTTGCGTGCCGTTGACAGACTTGATCACCACCTGCGTGAATTCGCGCGGCGTTTGCAAGTCGGTGGCAGCGGTCACGTTGAATTCGCGCAACTGGCTCTCAATGCGACCTGCAGGGACTTCGACATTGGAGCGACGCAAGGCATCTTCGACATCTTGCGTGGTGAGTTTGTAGGCGGCCAACCGGTCGGGGTCGAGCCAGATGCGCATGGCGTATTTGCGTTCGCCGTACACACGCACATCGGAGGCACCGGGTGCTGTTTGCAGCATGGGCTTGGCGATGCGGTTGGCATAGTCAGTCAGCTGAAGCACATTGAGGGTGTCGGCCGTGAAAGACAACCAAATGACGGGAAAGGCATCGGCCTCTACTTTGGCGATCACTGGCTCGTCGATGCCCTGCGGTAACTTTTGACGCACACGACTGACCTTGTCGCGCACGTCCGCGGCGGCCGAATCGGCATCGCGGGACAACACGAAGCTGACCGTGATTTGGCTTTGTTCTTGGCGGCTGATGGAGGTGATGACATCCACCCCTTCAATACCAGACAACGAGTCTTCCAGCACCTTTGTGACTTGTGACTCCACCACTGCACTGGAGGCACCGGTGTATTTGGTTTCGACTGTGACAACAGGGTTGTCAATCTTGGGGTACTCACGCACGTTCAATCGCGAGAAGGACACCACGCCGACCAACACAATGAGCAGGGACAGCACGGTGGCAAACACCGGGCGACGAATGGATATCTCAGGCAGCTGCATGTGATTTTGTATGTCTGGGGTTTAGCGGCTGGCCGTTGAACTGGCGGCACTGGCGGCCGAACTGGCCGACTGACTCGCAGGCGCGGAAGCAGCGCTCGCAGGGCCACGGCCCAGCTCCACCACACGCAAGGGCGACCCGTCTTTTTGAAGGCGCTGTTGGCCTGCAACGACGATGGCATCGCCCTCATTCAACCCCTCGGTAATTTCTACTTGTCCGCCGCGTCGAATACCCAGCTTCACCTCCACACGCTGAGACACCAACTTGGTGTCGGGTGGCAATACGGGCGCGCTTGCCGCAGCGCTGGCCGCAGGTGCAGGCAACGCATCTGGTGCAATCGCTTTGATCACAAACTGCTTGCCCGCCTGCGGAACGATGGCCTCTTCGGGCACCACCAAGGCATTCGGTTTGACAGCAAAGACCGCCGTGACACGCGCAAACATGCCAGGGCGTAGTGGCCCTGTTTGCTCACCGCCAGCGCTGACACGTGTCCGATCAAACATATTGGGCGCACAACCCAAGCTTTGCGGCGAAGGCAGAGTGGTCCCGCGATTGGCAGGCGCTGAATTCGTTTGGACAGATGGCGCACCGGCTGACGACGATGCAGTATTGACAGCCGGCGCACTGCTCGCTGGCATCCCAGGCCCCGACGCTTTACCACCTGCAGCAACGATCGGCTCACCTGCGGTATTAGCCAACACCGCACGCACACCGATGGAACGGCCATTGGCATCGATCAAGGGGTCAACCGCCTCGACCTTGGCTTTGAACATGCGTCCCGCAAATGCATCCAACTTCACTTCAATGGTTTGGCCAGGCATGACCTTGGTTTGAAAACGCTCGGGCAAGCGGTAATCCACATAAAGGCTGCCAATGTTTTCGAGGTTGATCAGGTCAGCCCCATCTTTGACGTAATCACCCACGTTGACGTTGCGAATGCCCACCACGCCATTGAACGGCGCGATCAAACGCATGCGCTCCAAACGTGCGCAAGACAAACCCAGTTGCGCGTCGGCTACCTGGAGCGCCGCAGCACTTTCATCCATGGCGCGTTGTGCCAAAAAGTTTTGCGCCACCAGCTCTTGGTTGCGCTTGTGATTGGCCTTGGCCACCGACAGCTGGGCCAATGACTGCTGCACTTCCGCACGCTGCAAGGTGTCATCCATCTGCACCAGCACCTGTCCCGCACGGACGCGAGCGCCATCCGCAAAGCCAAGCGACAACACACGGCCCGCCACTTCTGGGCGCAGCATCACGTTTTGTGACGAACGCAAGGTGCCCACGGCTTCGGTGTCGTCACGCAGCGTGACTTTTTTCACTTGCCCCAGCTCCACCCCCGTGGCGCGTGGTCCGCTCACCGCGTTGGCATCGACCTTGGGAGATTGCAACCACCAAGCCAAGGTGGAGGCGCCCACAATACCCACCACTGCCACAACGGAATACATCTTCTTATGAATGGCCATGAATTAAGTTCTTCTCAGTTGCATTTGGATCAGCATTGCAATGTACCAGCGCAGCCCTCAAAAAAATATGAATTTACACAGACTTCACACGACCTGTCACCGAGTCGACAGCGCTAACACGACGCCTCGGTTGGCCAACTCATCGGCACGTTCGTTGTCGACATGACCCGCATGGCCCTTGACCCAGTGCCACACGATTTCATGGTCCCCTTGGTGGGTCAAAGCATCTAACTGCTGCCAAAGGTCCGCGTTTTTGACAGGTTGTTTGGCCGCCGTTCGCCAGTTGCGGGCTTTCCAGCCATGAATCCACTCCGTGATGCCTTTGCGCACATACTCGCTGTCTAAATACAAAGCCACTTGGCAGGGTCGCTTCAAAGCACGCAAAGCTTCGATCACAGCCATCAACTCCATGCGGTTGTTGGTGGTGTCTAACTCGCCGCCAAAGAGCTCTTTTTCTTGGCCTGTGGGCGAACGTAGCAAGGCGCCACAACCGCCGGGACCTGGATTGCCTTTGCAAGCACCGTCGGTATAAATCTCAACCGTTTTCATTTAATTTCCTTTGACGCGGTATGAGAGGCCGTGGTCACCACAGCGGTCGCCCGTGTTGACGCGCGTTTCCAGGCTGGCGACATGAGTCGCATGCCGTGGACACGTTTGACAGCCACCACCCCATAAACGGAACCAAAAATAGGCCACCAACGGACGCCCGCCGAATCCATCCAAGCCCACCGTTGCAACCACGCGTCGGTCTCGACGGCAGGCCTGTAACAACCAAAGCTGCTGGACTCCACTTCGAAACTCAGCAAGCGCAGCCAATCTTTCAATCGACCATGACCAATGAAGTCACCCATTTCTGTGAAACCACGCCGAAAGGACTTGCGTACACCCCATAAGCTGTTGGGGTTAAAACCACAAATAATCACCCGCCCCTCTGGCACCAAAACCCGTTGAACTTCACGCAAGGTGGCGTGGGGGTCGTAGCTGAGCTCTAAGGTATGCGGTAACACCAGCAGATCGAGACTGGCATCCGAAAATGGAAGCGCTTCATAATTGGTCAATAAAACATCACGCCTCAGAGGCCAAGGCGATGGCAGCACATCACAAGCCAACCAGCGATGCGGCATGCGGTTGGCCTGCAAGGTGTCCAGCACAGGAAAGCCCAACTGCAGCGCATGAAAGCCAAACAGGTCAGCCACAGCACGATCTAAAAAACTCTGCTCCCACGTGCACAAATACTGACCTGCTGGTGATGCCAGCCAGTCGTGCAAACTATCGGGTTTTAAAGATGTGATGGACATGAGACTAATTGCACTGCCTGCGTTTTCAGACAACTACCTGTGGTTGTGGCAACAAGACCATCAAGCCGTGGTGATCGACCCTGGCGAAGCCGCCCCTGTTTTGCAAGCCTTGGCCGACCAAGGGCTGACATTGGCCGCGATTCTAGTCACCCATCACCATGCGGACCATGTGGGGGGTATACATGCGCTGCAACAAGCCACAGGCGCTCCCGTGTGGGGGCCTGCCCGCGAAGAAATACCATCCCCGTTCACACCGGTCATGGACGGCGATCGCTTGTCTCTGCTGGGTCAACAGGTGGCGGTGCTTGATGTCCCCGGCCACACCGCAGACCATGTGGCTTACTTTTTACCCGATGCACCCGAAGGCCCAGTGCTGTTTTGTGGCGATACCTTGTTCTCAGGCGGTTGCGGGCGTATTTTTGAAGGCACCCCAGCGCAAATGCTGGTATCGCTGGACAGTCTGGCCCGACTTCCGCACACAACGCGCGTTTGCTGCGCCCACGAGTACACTCTTTCCAATTTGCGATTCGCCCTCGCCGTAGAACCCCGCAACGCCGAATTGCAGGCCTACATGGCGACATGCCAGCAGCTCAGAGCGCAGGGAGACCCCACGCTGCCCGCACAACTTGGCAAAGAATTGCAAATCAACCCGTTTTTACGGGTGCGACACCCCGATGTGCGCCATGCGGTCGCACAACACGCTGGACTCTCAGCAACCGAACAAACAGACGATGTGGCTGTCTTTGCAGCCCTTCGTGAATGGAAGAACAATTTCAGATGAGATTTTTACTTGTCCTATTCAGTGTCAGCTTGGCCTTGCTCACAGGGTGCGCGAGCTTGCCTGATCAGAGCAGCACCAGCCCTGACAGCTTGAGCCCCGTCACCAAAGGCAGTGTCAAACGCGACGGCGTGGCCACCTTGAACCTTCCCAACGATTTATGGGAGCGCATCCGCAAGGGCTATCAAATGCCCAATCTGGAAACCGATTTGGTCAACGACCGCACACAGTGGTACGCCAGCAAACCCGACTATTTGCAACGGATGAGCGAACGCTCCAGCAAATACCTGTTTCATATTGTTGAAGAGCTCGAAACACGCAAAATGCCAACTGAATTGGCTTTGCTGCCCTTCATCGAGAGTGCCTTCAACCCACAAGCCGTTTCCAGTGCGCGCGCCAGTGGCATGTGGCAATTCATGCCTGCCACGGGTAAAAGCTTCGACCTCAAGCAAAACGCTTTTCGCGACGACCGACGCGATGTCCAAGCATCCACGCGTGCGGCGCTCGACTACTTGGAGCGTTTGCACAAAATGTTCGGTGATTGGCACTTGGCCCTGGCCGCTTACAACTGGGGCGAAGGCAATGTCGGTAAAGCCATTGCCCGTAACAAGCGCGCAGGCCTCCCCACCACTTACACCGACTTGAACATGCCGATGGAAACACGCATGTATGTGCCCAAGCTGCAAGCAATGAAAAATATTGTGGGTAATCCGACGGAGTACAGCGTGGTGCTGCCCAGCATTCCCAATCACCCGTATTTTCAAAGCGTGCCCTTGCCACGCGACATGGATGTCAGCGTAGCAGCCAAGTTGGCAGACATCTCCGAGCAAGACTTCAAAGCCCTGAACCCTTCCGCGCATCGTCCTGTGCTGCTAGCCGCTGGCACGCCTAACATCTTGCTGCCGTGGGACAACGCCGAAGTATTTCAACGAAATTACGAGTCCTCAACTATGGCCCGCATGGCGACTTGGACCGCTTGGATTGCCCCTAGCACCATGAAAGTCGCCGAAGCAGCCAAACGTGTCAACATGAGCGAAGCCGACTTTCGTGCGGTCAACAACATTCCCCCACGGATGATCATCAAAGCAGGCTCGGCATTGTTGGTACCGCGGGGCTCCAACATATTGGGCGACGTGACGGCCCAAGTGGCAGACAACGGCAAGCTCGACCTCTCACCCGAAGCCGCCGCCAAACGAAAAGCCGCTGGCAAAGCAAATAAAAACGCAAAAGGCACCAAAACCGCGTCCGCCAAAGAGAGCAAAGGCGACAAGAAAAAGAAAAGCGACACCAAGGTCGCTAAAAAATAAGCGCTCAGGCGTCTCGGCGATCGACCAAGGCATGGGCGATGGTGCCCAAATCGACGTACTCCAACTCGCTGCCCACAGGCACACCACGGGCGAGACGCGTGACTTGCACGCCACGCTTTTTCAGTGCCTCGCTCAAGACATGCGCCGTGGCCTCGCCTTCTGCTGTGAAGTTGGTGGCCAAAATGACTTCGTTCACCACACCATCGCTCGCACGCGTCATCAACTTTTGCAAACCAATGTCTTTGGGGCCCAAACCATCCAAGGGACTGATACGCCCCATCAAGACAAAGTACAAGCCCTTGTAGGCGGCTGTGCGCTCCACCGCAGACTGATCTGCGGGTGTCTCCACCACACACAAACGCGTGATGTCCCGCCCCTCATCCAAACAGGTATCGCAAACGGGTTGGGTCGTGAACGTGTGGCAACGTTCGCAGTGTTGCACCTGCGAGGCAGCTTGATGCAAGGCCTGTGAAATTAACTCGGCCCCCTCGCGATCGTGCTGCAAGAGGTGGTAGGCCATGCGCGA
>JACCDQ010183995.1_pt1 | contig 21498 bp, 21 predicted proteins | sample 7446031 | NCBI WGS metagenome assembly JACCDQ01 (sample SAMN15323442, study PRJNA562643) | freshwater metagenome | isolation source: river surface water | place: USA:Blue River Watershed | collected 2017-08-17
ACTCGCACTCCGATGCTGACGGCGCGCAGTTCGATCTTGAAGAGCGCTCCGCGCTGCGCCGCGTCGCGGGTCTCAGCACGGAACTTGAGGACGTTTCCGAAGTTGAGTACAGGAAGCTGCGTCTAGAGCGTGTCGTTCTGGTGGGTATTTGGAACTCAGATCTTCAAGAAGCTGAAAACTCGCTTCAAGAACTAGCCGCCTTGGCTGAAACCGCCGGTTCTGAGGTGCTTGATGGCCTGCTTCAGCGAAGGGCCCACCCTGACCCTGCGACCTTCCTCGGCAAGGGCAAGGCTGAAGAGCTCAGACAGATTGTTCAAGCCTGCGGAGCCGACACAGTGGTTGCCGATACCGAACTAGCTCCATCGCAGCGTCGCGCGCTAGAAGATGTGGTCAAGGTTAAGGTCATCGACCGGACAGCCGTGATTCTCGATATCTTCGCGCAGCACGCAAAGAGTCGTGAAGGTAAGGCACAGGTTGAGCTCGCGCAACTCGAGTACCTGCTACCTAGGCTGCGTGGGTGGGGTGAGTCTCTGTCGAGGCAGGCCGGTGGTCGGGCTGCCGGTGGAGAGGGAATCGGTTCCCGTGGTCCAGGTGAGACCAAGATTGAGCTAGATCGCCGGCGCATTAACACTCGGATGGCCAAGTTGCGCAAGCAAATTGCCGCGATGAAGCCCGCGCGCGAAACTAAGCGAGCGAGCCGCAAAAAGACCGCCATTCCAGCGGTTGCGATTGCGGGATACACAAACGCTGGCAAGTCATCGCTGCTGAATCGACTCACCCGAGCCGGTGTCCTGGTAGAGAACGCGCTCTTCGCAACGCTGGATCCCACAGTCAGAAAAACTCAGACTCCCGATGGGCGGGTTTACACTCTTGCAGACACTGTGGGATTTGTTCGCAGTTTGCCACACCAGTTGGTCGAAGCCTTTCGATCGACTCTGGAAGAGATCGCGGATGCGGATTTGATTGTCCACGTTGTGGACGCTTCCCACCCCGATCCGGCGGGGCAGATTGCTACGGTGCGTGACGTGATTGGGGAGGTGGGCGCTCGCGATATCCCTGAGTTGATTGTCTTCAACAAAGCCGATTTGGCTGACGAGACAACAATCCTTGCGCTGCGGGGTCTTGAACCCGATTCCGTGTTGGTCTCGAGCAAGACCGGAGAGGGCATCGAGGCGTTAGAGAAGCGAATCGCCACAATGCTCCCAGAGCCTGACGTTATGGTGTGTGCTCTGATTCCCTACGATCGAGGAGATTTGGTTAGCCGAATGCACCTCAACGGACGCATCCTGAAGCTGGACTATCTGGAGACTGGCACTCGCGTTGAGGCTATGGTCAAGCCTGACCTGGCAGCAGAGCTTGAGGCTTTCAGGGTTTAGTGCTGCGGTGTCGCCCGTGGTCTAGAGTGACCGGAAGACCGCCACGACTTTCCCCATGATGGTGGAGTGGTCACCGGGAATTGGCTCCATCGTCGAGTTGCGCGGAATCAACCACACTTGACCGTCCCTGCGCTTGAATGTCTTGACCGTTGCTTCATCGTCAAGCAGTGCCGCGACGATGTCGCCATTTTCAGCGGCTGATTGCTTGCGCACCACCACGTAGTCACCGTCGCAGATCGCTGCGTCGATCATGGACTCACCCTTTACTTTGAGTCCAAAGAGTTCCCCGCTGCCAACCATTGCGCGTGGAAGCGAGAAGTAACGCTCCACATTTTGTTCAGCCGTGATGGGAATTCCCGCGGCGATTTGCCCAACGAGAGGTATCCGAACTCCCGCATCCACCTCGATCAGATTTTCGAGTTCAACTCCCTGTAGTTCCTGCACGTAACGTTCGCCGGCCTCAGAAAGGCTGATTCCGCGAGAAATGTTGTCGATCTGATCAATTAACCCGAGTGCTTTTAGTTGGTCGACTTGGTACTTGCCGCTGGAAACGGAGTTGAGCCCTACTGCTGAGCAGATTTCGCGAATGCTTGGAGGGAACCCGCTTTGGCTTCGCAACTGCTCAATTGCGACCAATACCTGGTTCTGACGCTCACTAAGTTGATCAGACATCATTTCCTTTCGCGTTTCCACTGCTGGAGTTCGACTTTCGAATGTCGGTGGCTGCCACTTACATATCAAATGTTCGATCTGTCGAAACTTTATTCGAAAAGTTTCGCCATTTCAAACACATTTTCGAAAATGTCAGTCTTTTTTCTTGACATCGACGACTATGCAGTGGGTAAATTAGATAAATACGAACAGATGTTCGAAACAAATGTTCGAATAGGCGACCAAACGGTCTCCGCAAATGGAGCAAGGAGTAGAGAAATGACGAACTACGCAGGAAGCCCTAAGCACTTGGTCTCCAAGCAACTGCCAGTCGCTCTCAGACAGCCATACTTGGCAGCCCCACAGGCCCTTCGGGCATCGGGTCCGGCTCGGAGCCATCAGGTTTCATTAGTCAGTCGCCCGATTCGCTTGGTTCGCTGGTTCTCGATTGGTCTCCTTGCTCTTGCAATCACCCTCGTGGGACAAGCTCTTCCTTGGCCCTCGGCTAGCGCCACGGATGAGGCTGTTTCTGTGACCATGACTTACGTGACGGTCAAGGCCGGAGACTCGCTCTGGGGCTTAGCCGAGCGTCACGCTCCGCAATCAGACCCTCGCGAGTGGGTTTCTAAGGTTGCCCAGCTCAACAACCTCTCTGACTCAGGCCTAGAGGCTGGGCAGCGTTTGGCTATTCCCGGCAAGTAACCTTGTAGGGTGTTTGAACTCTCCGATCTTCCACTTCGTGCTGACCTAGTCGGTCGTCAGCCATACGGAGCTCCGCAGCTGGACGTACCGGTATCGCTGAATGTGAACGAAAACACCCACCAGATCCCCGAGCCGGTGGCAATCGAGATAATCTCGAGGGTTGCCGAGGCGGTTCTCAAGGTGAATCGCTACCCCGATCGTGAATTCACATCCCTGCGCGAAGCGCTTGCCCACTATGTGGGCCACGGTGTGGACAAAGCGCAAATTTGGGCTGCAAACGGCTCCAATGAAGTTCTTCAACAGATTTTTCAAGTCTTCGGTGGACCGGGTAAATCGGTCCTCTCATTTACCCCGAGTTATTCGATGTACCCGCTTTTGGCGCAGGGTACCGGCACAGAATTTATCTCGCAGCAGCGCGACGAAAGGTTCGAGCTCAGCGCTGAAACCGTGTCCAAGGCCATTCGCGACGCTAAGCCCAACATCGTCATTCTCTGCTCTCCGAACAACCCAACTGGAACGCCAATCGAGCAGTCCGTGATTGCCGCAGCCTATGACGAATTGCAGAGCATTTCAGGTGGCATTCTCGTGGTTGACGAGGCCTATGTGGAGTTCGCTCACGACCAGAGAATCACAGCGGTAGATCTGCTGTCCACGCGCCCAAACCTCCTCGTCAGTAGAACCATGAGCAAGGCCTTTGCATTCGCCGGCGCTCGAGTCGGTTATCTAGTTGCAAGCCCAGCGGTTAGTGATGCCCTTAGGCTGGTGCGCTTGCCTTATCACCTGAGTTCCTTCACCCAAGCGGCAGCCGAAGCAGCGCTAGCCCACAGTGATGCTCTCTTGGCAAACGTGGATGCAATTCGTGAGCAACGAGACCGCATCGTTGTGGAACTCACTGCTATGGGACTTGACGTTTACCGTTCCGACGCAAACTTCGTGCTTTTCGGTGGCCTAACCGATCCTGAGCACACCTGGCAACGGTTGTTGGATCAGGGAGTTCTCGTGAGAAACGTTGGTATCCCCGGAACGCTTCGGGTGACAGCCGGAACGCAAGCAGAGACCACTGCTTTTTTGACTGCGCTCCAGCAAGCGCTCGGCGATTAGACTTATGTAGTCTCCCACCGTTGCTAGCCGAAAGGTATCGCTATGGCGCGCATCGCAAAAATCAGCCGAAAGACCAGTGAGTCAAACATCGAGCTGAGCCTTGACCTGGACGGCACGGGCCGGTCTCAGATCTCCACGACAGTGCCATTTTTTGATCACCTTCTGACGGCGTTTAGTAAGCACTCGCTCATTGACCTGAAGGTTAAGGCCAGTGGAGACACCCACATTGATGTTCACCACACCGTCGAAGATACGGCCATTGTCCTAGGCCAGGCACTCAGGCACGCTCTCGGAGACAAAGCAGGCATCGGTCGCTACGGTGACGCAACCGTTCCGCTAGACGAGGCCCTGGTAAGAGCTGTTGTCGACGTTTCGGGTCGCCCGTTTTTGGTGCACGAAGGTGAACCGGCTGGCTTCGAGTACCACCTAATTGGTGGGCACTTCACAGGGTCGCTGGTGAGACACGTTTTCGAGGCGATTTCCCTGAATGCCGGCCTGACCGTTCACGTCAATGTTCTCGCTGGCCGTGATCCACACCACATCGCAGAAACCGAGTTCAAGGCTTTTGCGCGTGCTCTGCGTAAAGCGATTGAGGCCGATGCCAGGGTAGTGGGAGTCCCGAGCACCAAGGGAGCCCTGTGACGAATCCCCACGTCGTAGTTCTTGACTATGGCAGTGGAAATGTTCACTCGGTCTGTCAGGCCCTCGAGGTAGCCGGGGCCAAGGTATCGCTAACCTCCGACTGGAAGGTGGCCTACGATGCCCAAGGCCTTCTGGTTCCCGGTGTCGGGGCATTCGATGCCGTGATGCGTCAACTGGGTGCCGTCCGTGGAGCCGAGCTGATAGATCAGCGGCTTGCTGCGAGTAAGCCCGTGTTCGGAATCTGCGTAGGAATGCAGATCATGTTTGACCTAGGTGTCGAACACGGAATTCAAACCCAGGGCCTGTCCCAGTGGCCGGGAACTGTTGAACTGCTTGACTCGCCAGTACTGCCTCACATTGGCTGGAATACCGTTGCTGCTCCCGATGACAGCCTGCTCTTCAGAGAGGTCAGGCATGAGCGCTTTTATTTCGTTCACTCATATGCAGTAAAGCAGTGGACTCTGCAAAACGACCGGCCTTCGGTTGCACCGAAAGTCACCTGGGCAAACTACGGCGGGGACTTTGTTGCCGCGGTCGAAAACGGGCCTCTCTGCGCTACGCAGTTTCACCCCGAAAAGTCTGGCCAAGCCGGAATTCGGCTCCTCGAAAATTGGATTTCCTCGCTCTAGAAAGGCAACCCGATGACCAAATATCTTGAACTCCTTCCAGCGGTCGACGTTGCCGATGGCAAAGCTGTCAGACTCACCCAGGGTGAGGCTGGTAGCGAAACGGACTATGGTGACCCGGTCGAGGCGGCACAGGCCTGGATTTCCGCCGGCGCTGAATGGATTCACCTGGTTGACCTCGACGCCGCCTTTGGTCGTGGCAACAACCGAGAGGTTATCCGACGGGTCGTAGCAGCCTCGCAGGCCGTCAAGATTGAACTCTCGGGTGGAATCAGAGACGATGCTTCCCTTGCCGAAGCCCTAGAGGCAGGAGCCACACGGGTTAATCTCGGAACCGCGGCTTTGGAAGACCCTGATTGGACCGAGCGGGTTATTGCGCGGTACGGCGAGGCTATCGCCGTTGGTCTCGATGTTCGCGGCACTACTCTCGCCGCACGTGGCTGGACTCGTGATGGCGGTGACCTCTGGGAAGTTCTGGCTCGATTGGAAGACGCCGGCTGCGCCCGCTACGTCGTCACCGATGTCACTAAGGATGGCACCCTTCGCGGACCGAATGTTGAATTGCTGCGCGAGGTAATGGCTCGCACCAGCAAGCCGGTTGTCGCCTCTGGGGGAATCTCGAACCTCCAAGACATCGCAGATCTCTACAACCTGGTTGGAACTGGCCTGGAGGGCGCCATCTTGGGCAAGGCACTCTATGCGGGTCGCTTCTCGCTCGAACAAGCGCTCGCCGTAGCACGGGGTGCAAACCCTGCAGAGGGTTAGCTAAAGATGGCAGACCACATGAACCCCGATCCGTTAGCCGACTCAGCTGGCGTTCCCTGGGAGGGCAGAAACTTCCAGGACAATCCGCACGCGAATGATGACGGGTCAGCAGACCCAAAGCTAATCAAAGCAATAGAAGACTTTCGAGCAGGCAGTGGTGATGCCGAAGCAGTCGTGGCGGCGCTGGCGCAGGCGAGACTGCTGATTCCGCTGGTGGCAAGCCTGGGCGAGGCAGGTGAAGGCGCGCACGGTCAAACCGTGGATAAAAGCGCTGATCTCGCAATCGTGGCGGTCCGAACCCCCGATGGCGAGGTTGGCATCCCCATCTTCAGCTCGGTTGCTACCATGGCAACCTGGAATCCCAAGGCAAGGCCGGTTCCAACCGAGACCATCCGGATTGCCGCCGCTGCCGCTCAGGAGGGGTCTACTCGGCTCATCCTGGATCCTGGTTCCTCGACCTTTTTTGTTTTCCGTCGGCCAGCCATCTGGGCGATTGGTCGCTCAGAAATCTGGCAGCATCCGGTAAAAAACTTGGCGGTAAAGGCAGCCATCAGAGATGGAATTGACGCAGATGTCAGGGTTTTGAACTGGGGTCTAGTAAATGGCGATCCAAGTTACGACCTTTCGGGGGCCGAACTTCAAGTCATATTGAAGGTTGCCCCGGAAACCACCGATGCCGAAAATCAAGAGATTACTCAGGGAATTGCTGAGCGATGGTCCAAGCACGAGATCATCAGTGACTTGGTCGACTCGATTGGTGTTAGCTTCACCAACGAGTAGCCGCGTTCGCGTTTTTAGCTGACCGCGCCCGTGTATTTTTCGCCTGGACCGCTACCGGGCGCATCTGGGATGGTCGAAGCCTCGCGGAAAGCTAGCTGCACCTCGCGGAGGGCATTTCGAAGAATGCGGGCGTGCTGGTCACCCATGTAGCTCGCCGTTGCCGTGATCATTCCGGCGCAAGCATCAATCAGCTTCCGCGCCTCGTCGAGGTCTGCTGGACGCCCATCCTCGGCTAGTCCACAGTGAATCCCAGCGACGTTGAGTAGCTCGATGAAGTAGCGCGCGATGATTTCCGTTGCCGGCACATCTGCGATGTCGGTGATTTGATCGTCGAACTCACTCATGGGGCTTTACTCCTGCCAGATAACCCTGTTAGACTAACCCACGGCTCCGAGGTTCGCCTCGGTCAGAAGTGGATTCACTCCCACCCGCGTTCATTCCGATGGCCGGGTCAGCTTTGAACTTTCAGTTCTGCGCGTTTCGAGCGCCTGCTCGCGATGTGGCCATCATGTCACGTCTTAGGAGCACATAATCAGCGATCCACGTATCAACGAGCGCATCCGTGTGCCTGAGGTTCGCCTCGTCGGCCCAAACGGTGAGCAGGTTGGTGTTGTCCGCATCGAAGAAGCGCTGCGCATGGCACAGGAGGCCGACCTCGACTTGGTCGAAGTGGCCCCGATGTCAAAGCCGCCGGTTGCCAAGTTGATGGACTTCGGCAAGTTCAAGTACGAAGCAGCGCAGAAGGTGCGCGAGGCTCGCAAGAACCAGATCAACACCGTTCTCAAAACCGTTCGATTTGGATTGAAGATTGATGCGCACGACTACGGAACCAAGCGCGGGCAGATTGAGAAGTTTCTCAAGGCCGGCGACAAGGTAAAGGTCATCGTGGTTTTCCGCGGACGAGAGCAGTCGCGCCCAGAAATGGGCATCAAGCTGCTGCAAAAGCTTGCCGAAGAAGTTGCCAGTTTCGGTTCCGTCGAGTCGACTCCAAGCATCGATGGACGAAACATGGTCATGGTTATCGGACCACTCAAGAACAAGGCAGAGGCTAAGGCCGAAGCCAAGCGCGCCGCCGAGCGCCCAGCAGCCGCTGAGCCCGAGAGCGCCAACGAGGCCACCGAAGCGGCCGAGTAAGCCAGAAAAACAAGGAGAAAGAATGCCAAAGCAGAAGACCCACTCGGGTGCCAAGAAGCGTTTCCGCTTCACCGGTAGTGGCAAGCTCATGAAGCAGTCGATCAACATGCGCCACAACCTGGAGCACAAGTCCAGCCGTCGCACCCGTCGCCTCAACCAGGACCAGGTTGTCTCGGCTGCCGACTTCAAGACCATCAAGAAGCAGCTCGGCCACTAGTCCAGCGCACCCAGAATTTAGGAGTTAGAAAATGGCACGCGTAAAAAACGCCGTCAACGCAATGAAGAAGCGTCGCACCGTACTGGAGCGCGCACAGGGTTACCGCGGGCAGCGCTCGCGCCTCTACCGCATGGCCAAGCAGCAGATGCTGCACTCGCTGGTTTATGCATACAACGACCGCAAGGACCGCAAGAGCAACTTCCGTCGTCTGTGGATTCAGCGCATTAACGCTGCTGCCCGCGCAAACGGAATGACCTACAACCGCTTCATCCAGGGGCTCAACCTCGCTGGCGTTTCGGTTGACCGCCGCATCCTGGCCGACCTCGCAGTGAATGACGCAAAGACCTTCACCAGTCTCGTCAACACTGCAAAGGCTGCGCTGCCTGCCGACACCTCGGCACCAAAGGCAAACTAGATCCAAACATGCTGACCGATCCCAAAGCGAATCAGATTCGCGGGGTTGCCAAGCTCCTGAAGAAAGACGCCCGGACTGAGTCCGGGCTCTTTCTGCTTGAGGGCCCGCAAGGACTCAAAGAGCTTGTGGCAAGACCTGACCTGGTGCAAGAGGTGTTTGTCACGCCCGATTGCCTGGCGCGTTACGAAACAGAGTTTTCGGAACTGGCAGCCGGCGGGGTGGTGACCACCCAGGTTTCGGAGCGAGTCCTGGACGCCCTCAGCGACACAAAGACCCCCCAGGGCGTGGTCGCGGTTTGCAGACAGCTGAATCGCACGCTTGATGAGGTACTTGCGGGGAAGCCCAGATTGATCGCCTTGCTTTCCCAGGTGCGTGACCCAGGTAACGCCGGGACCGTTCTCCGCGCAGCCGATGCCGCAGGGGCTGACGCGGTAATTTTCACCGATTCATCGGTGGATGTTTACAACCCAAAGGTGGTCCGTTCGACCGCCGGTTCGCTCTTTCACGTTCCATTTGTGACCGGGGTTGATCCCATACAAACCATCGCCGTCGCTCGTGCGGCCGGCATGCAAGCCTTTGCCGCAGACGGGGGTGGCCAGGCCATCCCAGACTTGGGGCAAGGCACGCTTGCTTCCCCGACCATCTGGGTTTTTGGAAACGAGGCCTGGGGTTTCGAACCAGAAATCTTGGCCGCTGTTGACCGTGTGGTGAGCGTTCCTATCTACGGGAAGGCTGAATCGTTGAATCTAGCCACCGCCGCGAGCGTGTGCCTCTTCGCCTCTGCCATGGCACAGCGCGGGTAAACTTGGAGGTCTTATGACTTCAAGTAACCCAATCACCGCAGCGGTAGTTGCAGAGCTTGTTGCGAACGCGCTTTCGGCGGTTTCGACTGCTCCGGATTTGTCTTCGCTAAAGCAACTAAGGGCCACTCAGCTGGGCGACCAGAGCCCAATTGCCTCCCTCAACGCGCAGCTTGGCAAACTCGAACCAGAATTCAAGGCCGAAGCCGGAAAGCTTGTTGGTCAGGCAAGAGCACAAATCGCCGAGGCTTATAACCTTCGCGAAGCAGAGCTCAAGGAGTTAGAGGCTCAGGCAACCATGGTTGCGGAGACAGTGGACGTAACCGCGGTTCCGCAGCGCGCCCGTCTCGGAGCCAGACACCCTTTGTCACTTCTTCAAGATCACATCTCGGACATTTTTGTTGGCATGGGTTGGGAAATCGCAGAAGGCCCCGAACTTGAAAACGAGTGGTTCAACTTCGACGCCCTGAACTTTGATCAGGATCACCCAGCTCGCGCTATGCAGGACACCTTCTTTGTTGAGCCCATCGACTCCCACCTGGTCTTGCGCACGCACACGTCGCCGGTCCAGGTTCGTTCCATGCTGGAGCGCGATGTCCCAATTTACGTGCTTTGCCCAGGGCGGGTATTCAGAACCGATGAACTGGATGCCACACACACGCCTGTGTTCCACCAGGTTGAGGGTCTTGCCATCGACAAGGGTTTGACCATGGCAGACCTGCGCGGAACGCTTGAGCACTTTGCGCGCAGCATGTTCGGACCTGAGGCACAGATTCGTCTGCGCCCCAGCTTCTTCCCTTTCACCGAGCCATCGGCCGAGTTGGATGTTTGGCACCCGGGCGCCAAAGGTGGCGCGCGCTGGGTTGAATGGGGCGGCTGCGGCATGGTGAACCCCAACGTCCTAATGGCGGCCGGTATTGACCCGGAGGAGTTCTCCGGCTTTGCATTTGGCATGGGAATCGAACGAACCTTGATGTTCAGAAACGACGTGAAGGACATGCACGACATGGTCGAGGGCGATGTTCGATTCAGTGAGCAGTTTGGACTGGTGCTGTAATGCGTGTTCCACTGAACTGGCTTGCCGAATACACCGATTTACCTGCGGGAGCAACTGCCGAATCTGTGATGGCTGCCCTCGTGAAAGTTGGTCTCGAGGAAGAGGGTCGTCACGGGTTCTCGGTGACCGGCCCCATCGTGGTGGGTCAGGTTTTGGAGTTTGTCCCCGAAGAGCAGGCGAACGGTAAGACCATCAGATGGTGTCAGGTTCGGGTTGCACCGGATGGTGAACGCGCGGCTGACGGTGGGGAAGCGGTTCGTGGCATCGTTTGTGGCGCAAATAACTTTGAAGTCGGAGATAAAGTAGCGGTCTGCCTTCCCGGTTCCGTCCTTCCAGGTGACTTTCAGATAGCGGCCCGCAAAACCTACGGGCACATCTCAGATGGCATGATTGCCAGCGGCCGTGAGCTTGGTCTCAGCGATGACCACGCTGGCATTCTGCGGTTGCACACCATGGGTCTAGATCCCAAGGTTGGCACCGATGCAATCGAACTGCTCTGCCTCGATGACGAGGCGGCTGAAATCAACGTGACGCCTGACCGCGGCTACTGCTTGAGCATGCGTGGTGTGGCTCGCGAGTACAGCCACTCAACGGGGGCGGCGTTCCGCGATCCAATTGGAAACGTTGAACCGGTAAGTTGCTCAGGTTTCGAACTCAAAATCGAAGATGACGCGCCGATTCGCGATCGCGCGGGCGTAACCCGATTCGTTCTTCGTTCCGTCAAGTCAATCGACGCATCGAAGCCAACTCCACCCTGGATGGTTGCCCGCCTGAAGCTTGCAGGTATGCGCTCTATCTCACTGGCGGTAGACATCACAAACTACGTCATGCTCGAAATGGGGCAGCCTCTTCACGCCTATGACGCGGACAAGCTCAAGGGCGGCATAACTGTGCGTCGTGCCAAGGCTGGGGAAACCCTAAAGACTTTGGACGGCGTGGTGCGCAAACTGCACCCAGAAGACCTCCTGATTTGCGACGAATCTGGGCCGATTGGTCTGGCCGGTGTGATGGGAGGCGAATCTACCGAGGTGAGTGCAACGACCAAGAACGTTTTGGTCGAGGCAGCCAACTTTGATCCAATTTCGATCGCCCGCAGCGCTCGCCGGCACAAACTGCCATCCGAAGCATCGAAGCGCTTCGAGCGCGGGGTCGATCACTCGGTGGCTAAATACGCGGCAGCTCGTGTAGTGCAACTCCTTGAAGTTCATGCCTGGGGCGAGTCTGATTCCCTAGGCGCCGATTTCAGAGGCTACGAGCCGCAGCCCACCATCTGGCTCCCAGAAACCTTCGCGACCAATCTGGTTGGCGTGGAGTACTCGGCGGAGCAAGTCCAGGAAACCCTTTCGGAAATCGGATGTGTCGCAGCGCGAGTGGATGGCGGATTTGAAGTCATTCCACCAACCTGGCGTCCTGACTTGCAGCACAAGACCGATCTGGTCGAGGAGATTGCCCGCATCGTCGGTTTTCAGCACATTCCTGCTCGAATTCCGGTGGCTCCTCCAGGAAGAGGTCTCACCCGTGCGCAGTCCCAGCGCCGCCGGGTTGCAAATTCGCTTGCCGCAGGTGGTCACGTCGAGGTGCTCAACTACCCGTTTGTCACCGATGAGCAGCTGACCTGGTTTGAGGTCGCCAATCGAACCGAGAAGCACGCTGTCCGCCTTGCCAACCCACTGCAGGGCACCGCGAGCAACTTGCGGGTTTCGCTGCTCCCTGGATTAATCGAGACCGCAGCGAGGAATTACTCTCGAGGCTTCACGGATATTTCGCTTTTCGAAATCGGAGCGGTGTTTCACGCGCAAAGTACTGTAACCACCACCTTCGATTTGCCAATCGGCAATGAGCGTCCAAGCCCAGAACTGTTGGAGAAGCTTGGCGGAACCATACCTAAGCAACCCAAGCACCTAGCTGCACTGTTTGCGGGAGATCGCCTTGCCGAGCAAATCGGATCGAAAGCAGACGGAATCGACTACTCCGAGGCCATTCAAGCTGCCCAGCTGGCAGCACACGCAGTGGGCGTAAGCCTCCGTCTGCGTCAGGCGAGTCCAGCGGGCTTCCACCCGGGCCGCACCGCCGCTTTGATCGCACAGACGCCCGAAGGAGAAGTCGTTCTCGGCTACGCTGGCGAACTTGACCCTGCACTGGCTCTGGATAACCACCTGCCACGACGCGTCGCCGTTCTCGAGTTGAACCTAGATGCCCTTGGCAACGCGGCCCCAGCATCGGTGCAAGCGGGCGAAGTGCTGATTTACCCAGCGGCAACCCAGGATGTTTCGCTGGTGGTGTCCGCGGCCATTCCCGCTGCCGAGCTACTGGAAACTATCCGCGAGGGAGCCGGTCCGTTGCTCGAGCACATCTGGCTCACGGATGATTACCGAGGTGATGGAGTTCCAGCCGGGCAAAAATCGCTGACGTTTGGTCTTCGCTTCCGCGCCAGCGATAGGACGCTGACTCAAGCGGCCGCCACTGAAGCAAAAGAAGCCGCAGTAGCGGTAGCCAATCTCAAGCACGGAGCCACTCTCCGGGGCTAGAAGCAACCTCAAAGGAAGTCTCATGACCTATTCGGTAGCCATCGCTGGGGGCAGCGGTTACGTTGGTGGTGAGCTCATGCGCATCATCGCAGGACACCCCGAGCTGGAACTAAAGGTTGTCACAGCAAATAGCAACGTGGGGGAACGCGTGGGATCTATCCACCCACACCTGATTTCTTTCGCCGATATGGTTTTCCAGCCCACCGATGCCAAGAGCCTTTCGGGTCACGACATTGTCATCCTCGCTATGCCGCACACCAAGTCGGCTGAGGTGGCCGCTTGGTTAAATCCAGATACCCTGGTCCTCGACTGTGGGGCAGACTTCCGGCTCGAGTCCGCTTCTGACTGGGTGAAATTTTACGGTTCTCCGCACGCTGGGGTTTGGAACTACGGGTTGCCAGAGCTGCTCATCGAGGCGGGTAAGGCTAAACAGCGCGAGGCTATTCAAGCCACCAAGCGCATCGCTGTTCCTGGCTGCAACGCCACCGCGGTAACGCTGGCTCTCGCCCCGGGTCTCTCGGCTCTTCTTATCGAGCCCACCGATATAGTGTCAGCCCTCTCGGTAGGCACTTCGGGAGCTGGCAGAACGCCTAAGACAAACCTGCTTGCGAGCGAGGTAATGGGCGGCGCCTATGCGTATGGCGTTGGTGGAACGCACCGTCACACTCCGGAGATCGAGCAGAATCTAAGGCGAGCATCGGGACGTTCAGTTCAGATCAATTTCACTCCGATGCTGGTGCCGATGAGTCGCGGAATCCTGGCTGTCAATACCGCTCGACTCGCACCCGGGGCAACCGAAGCTCAACTCCGCGCTGCCTACGAAGCGGCTTACGGACACGAGCCTTTCGTTCACGTTCTGCCAGCTGGGGAGCAGCCGACAACCTCGGCAACTCTAGGTGCGAACACTTGCCTGATCAGCATCACGGTTGATGAGCACGCTGGGCGCGCAGTGATTGTTTCTGCAATCGACAACCTCGTGAAAGGCACGGCGGGTGCCGCTATCCAGTCCCTCAACCTTGCTCTCGGGTTGCCGGAAACCCTCGGGCTCAATCAGAACGGGGTAGCTCCGTGACCGTGACTTATCCGCTCGGCTTCGAGGCAGCAGGCATTCGAGCCGGGCTAAAGAGTTCCGGTAACCACGATCTTGCCCTAGTTGTTAACCGCGGACCTTCGAAATCTGCAGCAACTGTATTCACCACTAACCGATGCCAGGCCAATCCAGTCATCTGGAGCCGACAGGTGATTGCGGATGGTGAAGTATCTGCCATTGTTCTCAATTCGGGTGGAGCCAACTGCTACACGGGACCTGAGGGCTTTCAAACCACTCACGCCACCGCGGAAGCTGTCGCTGCTGCGCTCCAGCTGAGTGCCGGGGACGTCCTAGTTTGTTCCACGGGCATGATCGGCATCCAGCTCGACCGAGCGAAGGTCTTGAACGGTGTTGCGCTTGCAGCCCAGAGTTTGAGTACCGCCGGTGGGCCAGATGCCGCACTTGCAATCATGACCACCGACAAGGTTTCTAAAACAGCACAGCGTCAGTCAGGTGCTGGCTGGCGCATCGGCGGTATGGCCAAGGGCGCGGGGATGCTAGCTCCCGGATTGGCAACCATGCTCGTCGTAATCACTACCGACGCCTCGCTCGAGAGTGCGCAACTTGATGCCGCCCTGCGAAGTGCCACTCGGGTAACTTTTGATCGCCTCGACTCCGACGGGTGCATGTCGACGAACGACACAGTCTCGCTCTTGGCTTCGGGCGCCAGTGGAGTAAAGCCGCAACTTGACGAATTCACCGACCTCCTCACCGACCTCTGCCATGACCTCGCTCAGCAGTTGCTCACCGATGCCGAGGGTGCCGCGCACGACATCGCCATCCGAGTTTATGGAGCAGACTCCGATGAAGATGCCGTGACAGTTGGACGCTCAGTCGCTCGCAACAATCTTTTTAAGGCAGCTATTTACGGGAAGGACCCGAATTGGGGTCGGATTCTCGCTGCGGTTGGCACCACCTCGGCTAACTTCGACCCATACAACATCGATGTCAGCATCAACGGAGTCTCGGTTTCGAGGCTTGGCCAGCCGGATCAGGATCGTTCACTGGTCAGTCTCGAAGAGCGGCGCGTGAACATCGAAATCGGACTCAACGTCGGTTCTGCAGAGGCGACCATCTACACCAATGACCTAACTCACGAGTACGTCACTGAGAACAGCGAGTATTCAAGCTGATGATTCCATCGCACCAGACTGACCAAGCGCTCGCCGCTATTAAAGCCGAAACACTCATTGAGTCTCTGCCCTGGTTGCAGCAGTTCCACGACAAGATCGTGGTTGTCAAGTTCGGCGGAAACGCGATGGTAAACCCCGAACTGCAGCGGGCATTCGCGCAAGACATGGCCTACCTCCGTTGGGTTGGAATTAAACCCGTTGTCGTGCACGGTGGCGGACCCCAGATTTCGGCACGCCTCAAAGAACTCGGTATCGAAAGCGAGTTTCGCGGCGGGCTAAGAGTCACCGATGCCGCCACCATCGACGTGGTACGCGATGTGTTACGGAACCAAATTTCGGCTCAGCTTGCCAGCCTCATCGCCGAGGCTGGGGGCGAGCCTGTGGTTCTTTCTGGTGAGGACTCACACCTGTTTCGAGCCGAAAAAACTCTTCTAGACACCGATGCCGGCCCGGTTGACATCGGGTTCGTCGGTGAGGTTGTCACGGTCAACCCGCGGGTGGTGCTTGACGCACTGAACGAGGGGAAAATTCCTGTTATTTCAACGGTGTCACCGGATGTCAATGGAGACCTCTACAACGTCAACGCAGATCTCGCGGCTGGTGCGCTCGCGGTTGCCTTTGGCGCTGAGAAACTGATGGTACTCACCGATGTGGCGGGACTTTACAGCGACTGGCCCAACATGGACTCGCTGGTGTCTGAAATCAGCGCGAGCGAACTCGACACAATGCTTCCAGCCCTCGAGTCGGGAATGATTCCAAAAATGCAGGCCTGCTTGAAGGCGGTACGCGGTGGTGTCCCACGCGCCCACGTCATCGATGGCCGTACCCCGCACAGCATCCTGCTGGAAATCTTCACCACCAGCGGGGTGGGAACCCTCGTTCTTCCAGACTAGGATTGACTTTTTCTCCAGGAGGGGAGCCATAAATGACACGTCATTTCTTGAAAGACGATGACATCACTTCGAGTGAACAAGCCCAGATTTTGGACTTGGCTCTGAAGCTGAAGGCTGCACCTTATAGCGAACGCCCGTTCGCTGGTCCGAAGACAGTCGCACTGATCTTCGACAAGACCAGTACCCGCACCCGAGTATCTTTCACAGTCGGTATATCGGATCTTGGAGGCACCCCGATGGTGATCGACACCGCTACAAGTCAGCTGGGCAAAAAGGAGTCCGTCGCGGACACCGCACGCGTTTTAGATCGCCAGGTGGCGGCAATTGTGTGGCGCACCTACGCGCACGCCGGCCTAGAAGAAATGGCGCAGTTCAGTTCAGTGCCGGTGGTCAACTCACTGAGCGACGATTACCACCCCTGCCAAATCTTGGCCGACCTCATGACCATTCGGGAACACAGGGGAGACCTCAGAGGGCTCAAGTTTGCCTACATCGGAGACGCCAGCAACAACATGGCTAACTCCTACCTGCTTGGTATGGCGCTGGCCGGCATGCACGTGGCTGTTGCCGGTCCAAGCCAGTACCTACCCAATGCCGCTGTCGTGGCGCGCGCCCAAGAGATTGCGTCAGAACAGGGTGGTTCCGTTCTGGTAACCACCGATGCCCGTGAGGCTGCAGCTGGCGCAGACGCAGTCGCCACGGATACCTGGATCAGCATGGGTCAGGAAGACGAAAAAGAGCAGCGAGTGCGTGATTTTGCCGGCTTCACCGTTGACGACGAAATCATGGCACAGGCAAAACAGAACGCCTTGTTCCTGCACTGTCTTCCCGCTTACCGCGGCTATGAGGTCAGCGCATCGGTGCTTGACGGAACCCAGAGCGTGATTTGGGATGAGGCGGAGAACCGTCTGCACGCTCAAAAAGCACTGCTGGTTTGGCTCGACTCACAGCGCACCGCCTAGGAGCGCTCAAACTAAGATATATGGAGTCCCTGCGTTGTTGCGGGTTGATTCTCAAACAAGGAGCAAAATGGCGGATCGCGTCGTACTCGCATACTCGGGCGGCCTCGACACCTCGGTAGGTATCGGCTGGCTGAAGGATGCCACTGGCAAAGAGGTAGTCGCTATGGCTATCGATGTAGGTCAGGGCGGCGAGGACATGGAGGTCATCCGTCAGCGTGCGCTGGATTGTGGCGCTGTTGAATCTGTGGTGATTGACGCCAAAGAAGAGTTCGCAAATGACTACCTCATGCCGGCGTTGAAGGCGAACGCGATGTACCAGAAGCGGTACCCACTGGTTTCGGCGCTGAGCCGGCCCCTCATCGCGAGGCACCTTGCACTGACGGCTCAGCAACTTGGCGCTGACATGGTCGCCCACGGTTGTACAGGCAAAGGCAACGACCAGGTTCGATTTGAAGCTTCGGTGGCTGCCATTGACCCTTCGCTAACTTCAATCGCTCCGATTCGCGATCTCGCACTTACCCGCGACAAAGCCATAGAGTACGCGGCTGCCAACAATCTGCCGATTGCGCAGAGCAAGAAAAGCCCTTACAGCATCGACCAAAACATATGGGGTCGCGCGGTTGAAACCGGCTTCCTAGAAGATCCGTGGAACGCTCCCATCGAAGACCTTTACTCCTACACCCAGTCGCCGGATGTGCAGCGCGAAGCAACCGAGGTCGTCATCACTTTTGATCAGGGCATTCCCGTAGCCATCGACGGCGTCAAGTACTCGGCGATTCAGATGGTTCAGAAGATGAACGATCTCGCAGGCAATCACGGCATCGGTCGAATCGACATCGTTGAAGACCGCCTGGTTGGTATCAAGAGCCGCGAGGTTTACGAGGCGCCAGCTGCCATCGCTCTCATTCAGGCCCACGAAGAGCTTGAAAACTTGACTCTTGAGCGAGACGTGAACCGCTTCAAAGCGTCAATCGAAGATCGCTGGGCCACGATGGTTTACGAGGGACTCTGGTTCAGTGACCTAAAGCGTGCGCTCGACGTGTTCATCGACCACACTCAGCAGTACGTTTCGGGTGAGGTTCGAATGAAACTGCAGGGCGGTCGCGCGGTCGTCACCGGTCGCCGTTCATCAGAGAGCCTCTACGACTTCGACTTGGCAACCTACGACACTGGCGACACCTTCGACCAGTCCCTCGCCAAGGGATTCATCGAGCTGTGGTCATTGCCGATGAAGATTTCCGCCAAGCGCTCGCAGAAGCACTAGCCATGGCCGATCACGCATCTGCAGCCGGCGCCCTTTGGGGCGGCCGCTTTGCGGGTGGTCCGGCAGACTCCGTAGCTGCGCTGAGCCGATCTGTGCACTTCGACTGGCGTCTAGCAGGCTACGACATCGCGGGGACCAAGGCACACATCCGAGCGCTACACCAGGCAGGCTACCTAACCGTTGCCGAGCTCAACAAACTCGATAAAGACTTGGCCGAGCTATGGACTCGCATCCAGAAGGGCAGCTTTGCCCCAAAGGAAACCGACGAGGACGTCCACTCCGCTCTCGAGCGAGGACTCATCGAGATTTCCGGGAAGGAGCTCGCCGGCAAGGTTCGGGCCGGTCGCAGCCGAAATGACCAAATCGCGACTCTGATTCGCACCTACCTTCTGGACGAGGCAAAGTCACTCGAGAAAAATGTCGCGGGTTTAATCCTGGTGATCACAAACCGAGCCGAGCAACATCTCGGTGTGGCAATGCCAGGAAGAACCCACTTCCAGCACGCCCAACCTGTGCTGCTGTCACATTCTCTCCTTGCACACGCCTGGTCGCTGAGCCGCGATCTTGAGCGGCTGGATGACTGGCGCAAGCGAGCCGTGCTTTCCCCCTATGGCGCCGGCGCGCTCGCCGGGAACACACTTGGGCTCGACCCAGAGTTGGTGGCAAGAGAACTCGGCCTCGCAGGTCCAACGCCGAACTCCATCGATGCCACGGCAAGCCGTGACGTTGCGGCAGAATTCGCTTTCATTTGCACTCTGGTTGGCATCAATCTGTCACGTTTCGCCGAGGAGATCATCGCCTGGGCCACGGCTGAATTCGGTTACGTAAAACTTGACGATGCGTTTAGCACCGGATCGTCGATCATGCCTCAGAAAAAGAACCCCGATGTGGCCGAGCTGGCCCGCGGTAAGGCTGGGCGAATGATCGGCAACCTAACCGGATTGCTGGCTACACTCAAGGGCCTCCCGCTCGCCTATAACCGCGATCTTCAAGAGGATAAAGAGCCGATATTTGACTCGGTGGACACACTAGCCGTCTTGCTCCCAGCATTCACGGGCATGGTGGAAACCATGGTGTTCAACACCGAGCGAATGGAGCAGTTAGCGCCGGCTGGATTCTCGCTCGCCACCGATGTCGCAGAGTGGTTGGTCAAGCAGAAGGTTCCATTCCGAGATGCGCACGAGATCACCGGGACCATGGTTGCCTACTGCGAGACACACGGTCTCGAATTGCACGAGGTCCCAGATTCCGAGTTGACGAAAATTTCAAAGCACCTAACCCCAGATGTTCGCGAGGTTCTTAGCGTTCAGGGGTCAATTCGCTCGCGCGCAGGGGTTGGCGGAACCGCACTTCCCAGGGTAATCGAGCAGATAACGGCCCTACGCAAGTTTTTGGCACCGCATCTGGCATAGTCGGATAAGGCGAAGAAGGTTTTTATGGCAACGGTTGAGGTCTTGGCAACGCAGCAGAACGACTCGTCTTTTGGCGAGCTCTGGGATGAGTTGCAGTGGCGCGGGTTGATTGCCCTATCCACCGATGAGGCCGAGCTGCGCAAGGCGCTCAACCAGACCAAGATCACCTACTACTGCGGTTTCGACCCAACCGCGCCCAGTCTGCACCTGGGAAACCTCGTGCAGCTTCTGCTGCTTCGCCGATTGCAGCTCGCCGGTCACAACCCGCTCCTGCTAGTGGGTGGCGCGACCGGACTCATCGGTGATCCGAAGCCAAACGCCGAGCGAACCCTGAACACCAAGGAGACTGTCGCCGACTGGGTCCAGCGCCTGGCAGACCAGGGCCGCCGTTTTCTCTCATTTGAGGGCGATAACGCGGCCCGCATCGTGAATAACCTCGACTGGACCGAGCCGATGTCGGCTATCGATTTCCTCCGCGAAATCGGCAAGCACTTCCGAGTCGGCAAGATGCTTTCGAAAGATGCTGTATCCGCTCGCCTCAACTCCGATGCCGGCATCAGCTACACCGAGTTCAGCTATCAGATTCTTCAGGGCATGGACTTCCTCGAGCTTTTCCGTCGCTATGGCTGCACGATGCAGACTGGAGGCTCCGACCAGTGGGGCAATCTAACTGCTGGCACAGACCTTATTCACCGTGCCGAGGGTAAGAGCGCACACGTTCTGGCAAGCCCACTGATCACCAACTCGGATGGCAAGAAGTTCGGTAAGTCTGAGGGTAACGCGGTTTGGCTCGATGCCGAGCTGACCAGCCCATACGCTTTCTACCAGTTCTGGCTCAATGTCGAAGACGCCGATGTAGTCGATCGTCTCAAGGTCTTCACCTTCTTGTCGCGCGCCGAGATTGAGGAGCTTGCTCAGCAGGTCGCCGAGGCACCGCACCTTCGGGCTGCGCAGAAGCGATTGGCCTTTGAGGTAACCGCTCTGGTTCACTCACCTGCTCAGGCACAGGCTGCAATCGATGCCTCTGCCGCGCTGTTTGGACAGGGCGAATTGGCTACCCTCGACGCCGAGACTCTTGAAGCCGCGCTTCGGGAACTTCCCAATACAAATGCACTGGTTGGCACCCCGATCACTCAGTTGCTGCAGGACACCGGGCTTACCGACAGCATTTCGGCTGGCCGTCGAGCCATCAAAGAGGGCGGAATCTACCTGAATAATGAGAAAGTCACCGATGAAGCTGCCGTGCTGAGCGATCTGCTTCACGCCAGGTTTGCCGTGTTGCGCCGAGGCAAGAAAACTCTGGCTGCCGTTTTCACGGGCTAAATCCTCGTTTTTAGGGCTTCAAAAAGGACTTTTTCGAGAAATATCTCCAAATTCCCGCTTTCGATTTGACAGCCTCGTTACATCCTCGTAATCTTTTACTCGTTGCCCAAAGCTGAGGCAGAAAACCTAAAGGTTAGCCCGGCTCAAGTGCCACCAATCATCTCTCAAAACAGCCCTTGCGGGTTATGTTTTCGTGGGTCTATGATTGGACTTCCCCAGAAAGTATTTTTGGCGTGTCAGTTTGACAAGCCAGGCACCGATGGGTAAGTTAGAGAAGTTGCTCTGAAGCGTGGCAGGAATGCCAAGTCTCAGATGCATCCGATCCTTGAGAACTCAACAGCGTGCACAATGTCGATGCCAAAAACCTCGATTCAGCTACTTCGGTAGTTGAGTCGAAAACATTTGGATTAGACAGATTGTCAGACAATCTGATTTAGTCAGATCAAATTGAATGCCTCAATTTCCGAGGCTTTCGTAAAACTTCGACCGGCTTGCCGGTTGAAAACATTTTTTACGGAGAGTTTGATCCTGGCTCAGGACGAACGCTGGCGGCGTGCTTAACACATGCAAGTCGAACGATGAAGCTGGAGCTTGCTCCGGTGGATTAGTGGCGAACGGGTGAGTAAC
>JACCDQ010254735.1_pt1 | contig 21490 bp, 20 predicted proteins | sample 7446031 | NCBI WGS metagenome assembly JACCDQ01 (sample SAMN15323442, study PRJNA562643) | freshwater metagenome | isolation source: river surface water | place: USA:Blue River Watershed | collected 2017-08-17
CCTCTTCAAAAATCGAATCAGGGAGAGAAATATTCGTTTTTATCATGGTTTTCTTCTTTATTTATAATGTGGAAAAACTATAGAAAATTAAACTTTTAACCGACGGGCGATCGGCTATCGTTTCCTAAACCGGCTTTAACCAGAATTTAGCTGATAGCTTATCTCGATCAATATGGATATGGGGCGGTTCATTCGGTTCATGACTCTAAAAATAGAAACGATAAGGCCCCAATCGCAAAACCGTAGGCGTATTATACCTCTAACTGACGGGCGATCGCCATTTGGTTTGCTCTTGCGAGGGAATGGAGGCTTATCAGGAAAGCTAATTTCGGTTATATCGTAAGAGCTATGTATTGTGCAGAATAAAGTAATACAAGCTCTTTTTTACAAAGATGTAAAATTTTCGATAAATCTGGACATAACTAGCTTGCATATCACTAGCGACAGAGTATAGAATATGATCGTCAACAAAACCAAAAGGCAATTATGATGGAGATCATATCGAGCTTTGGGGGCTTGGCAACAACCATCGCTAATTACACCAATACTACTGACTCAATAGTAGTAGTCTCGGTTAAATCAACCTTGGCAACCCATGGAATACTCAGTGCACTTGGTGTAACAACTACAACAACAACTGATATCGTGCTTCACGGCCCAAACATAGTTGTTGTAGCTGGTCTGGTTGCCTATGGCATCTATAAAGGTGTCAAATTGGCCCAAAATCATTAGAAACAATATTGTTGCTGGGTTTAAACCTCCTAGTGATAATCACTGGTTTTTAAGGGGAAGTCGTCCTTTATCTTGTTATCCTAAAGATAAGGGGCGATTTCCTTTTTATCGTCGGGTAAGAGACGCTCGCTCTTTGTAAGTTGCGAAGTTTTACTTCCTTAGTGATCGAGTATTCGCTTTTTATCTGTTTATTTAGGGGGTAAGGGGCGATCATAAATTAGTTTTTTATGTTAATTTATTGAAGAAAAACGATGAATTATCGTCAACGAATTACGATTAACCCCTCCATTCGTAGCGGAAAGCCCTGTATTGTTAATACTCGCATTACCGTTAATGATGTTTTAGACTATTTAGGAGGAGGGATGACTATTGAGGAAGTTTTAGACGATTTTCCCGATCTAACCTTAGAAGATATACAAGCCTGTTTCGCTTTTGCGGCTGACCGCGATCGCCATTTAATGATTATTCCCGATGAAATTACTGTTTGATGAAAATTTATCACCCAAATTCCCGCGTTTACTAGCTACTGAATTTCCGAATAGTCTTCACGTTAGGGATATTGGAATGAAAGGATTTGCTGATGAAATCATTTGGGAATATGCCAAAAATAATAATTTTACTGTGATTTCCAAAGATTCAGATTTTTATCAACGAGCATTACTTTTCGGTCATCCACCCAAATTAATTTGGCTTCGGATTGGCAATTGTAATCGTGACATTCTCTTGCGATTAATCATAAAATACAAAGAACAGATCGAGGATTTTTACAATAATTCTGACTCAATATTAATCCTTGCTTGATATTTATATTTTTCAGCGATCACTTTTTATCCGTTTATTCAATGGGTAAGGGGAGATCTCGTTATAATCAATTTCGTAGAGACGATCGCTTTTTATCTTTATGAGGGAAAGCTTACCGACAGGCACTCACAAAAAAGACTTTTAAGAGAACAATTTGTAGCCCAAAAATGCCCACGAACGATACAGCGAAAATCCACCAATAACTTTTGAGCAAATTCCCCAGTACTTTCCCTAACACTTCTGTTAGAGCTTGTTCCATCATGTCATTGGTCATTTCTTGGTAGAGAATCGCCTGTAAACGATTATGAAGATTTTCGTTGGTTTTGCGACCGATAGCTTCCCAACGATGGTTCAAGGCATTTTCAACTTTTTCGAGGGGATTTTCCATCATCTTTAACTTTTTTCTGTCGTTTGTACGCTGTAGGTTGCTCAATTCCGCCTTGCTGAAAAAACAAAAATAGGGAGCTAGGCCCCCTATTCCCTTAAAAACGCCGCCGAATCCCTTTGGTGAGATAGGCTAACACAAAGGTTAATAAGGCCATCATTGTCCAACGAAAACTATGGGTTGTGCCTAAGATTGTTAATCCAAATAGTAATAGAGCGATCGCCGGCAGTAAACGAGAATTTACCGGTTTTTTTGGGGACAATAAATAACGCGATAATCTCATCTTAGTTACCAATGATGGCCAAGACCTGGGTGGTTAACTCCTGGGTCACAGGTAAACGATCAATGACCATCGCTAAACAAAGCAACATTAGATAAAAAATGGAGAATTTAAACAAAGACCGGGCTAAATCCTTATCCGTTGGGTTTTGTTTTAATTGCCAGGCTTTCACTAAAAATTGATAACCCAAAAAGAGGGCGATCGCGGCGTATAAAAGTCCTAAACTGTGTAAGGGATAGACCAACAGCAGGGTTAAGGGAACCACCAAAAGCGTATAAAGCCAAATTTGTTTAACCGTCGCTTCTTCCCCGGCAATAACCGGCAACATGGGGACATTCACCTGGGCATAATCGTCTTTAATCATTAACGCTAAAGCCCAAAAATGGGGCGGAGTCCAAAGAAAAATAATCGCAAACAGTAACCAGGGAGTCCAACTTAAATCCCCCGTAACCGCGGCCCAACCCACAAGAGGCGGAATGGAACCAGCAGCCCCACCAATTACAATATTTTGAGCCGTATGACGTTTTAGCCAATGGGTATAAATCAACATATAGAAGACAATCCCGGATAGGGCTAAGAGGCCACTCAACACATTGACGAAAAGGACAAATAAACTAAAGGAAAGAATGCCTAAAATTAAACCAAACAATAAAGCATGACGGGGTTGGACGCGACCGGAGGGAATGGGACGTTCCCTGGTGCGTAACATTTCATAGTCAATATCTTGATCGTAAATGCAGTTAAAGGTTTGCGCCGAAGCCGCCGCTAGGGTTCCTCCCAGTAGGGTAATCAACAATTTACCTAAATCTATCCGTCCCTCGGAGGCAATCCACATCGAGGCCGCTGTCGTAATTAAGAGCAGGGGAATAATGCGCGGTTTGGTTAATTGATAATAGCTTTTCAGGACTGCGGAGAAGTTTTCGTGGTGGCGTTCAACTTTAGTCGTAGTAACCATTGTCAATTTTTTAAAAGGTAAAGATTAAATCCATCGCGTTTTTCATCTTGGTGAGGTATTTAGAGGTATTTAAAGGTTTGACTCACTAGGAATTTAAGCCTCTTATTTTTACCCCACGGTGATGAAAATTGCGGTCATGCTTGGTGTCCAAGTTTTGGGGGTATTGAGACAAAAGGCCCCGGTCATCCCCCAAGGTTAAGGGAAGACTGATTAACCCTTAAGAGAGTTCACTACTCAGACTCAGGGGAGCCGTCAAAACTTCCGGGGAAGGGGCGATCGCCTGGTCACGGATACCCAAAACCGTTAAGGCCAAAAGGGTGGCCCATAAACTTGCGCCTAGGGTGTGATGAGCGATCGTTAAGGGTTCCACTTGTAAATGAAGCTTGAGAGTGGCCACGCCCAACAGGATTTGGCCCGCGACCAATCCCACGGAGATAAACGCTAATTGCCGTAGGCGAGGATTCAGAGCCGGAGTCCGCCAAGCGAGTAAAGCCGTGAGTAAAACCCCCACCGTTGCGGGAATCACTCCCAATAAATGGCTATGGAGCACCTGGCAAAACTGGGCCAAGTTAAGACATTGATGGGCGGCCCACCGCGAACCGACTAACCCGCCTAATAAACATTGCAGATAAATCATCCCTGTCGTGATCGCACTGATTAACGGTAATCGGCCCGCCGTTCCGTGACTTTGATAGGGAGTGAGATTTAAGGCAATGGTCACTAATGCCCCCAAAAAGAGGAGAGCCGTCCCCAAATGGGCGGTTACAATATCAAAACGGAGGAGTTGCAATACCGTTAAACCCCCTAACAGTCCCTGCAAGAGAATTAAACCCAAGGTGCCCAGGGCCGCCCAGGGAAGCCACTGGGGTAGCGATCGCCGAAACCAAACACTTAACCCCAGGAAACTTAAGGTACTTAAGCCAATTAAACCCGCATCTAACCGGTGAAACCATTCCAAAAAGACCCGTAAATTCATCTGTTGGGTGGGAATCCATTGACCGTAACACAGGGGCCAATCGGGACAGGCTAACCCTGCATTCATTACCCGCGTCGCACTGCCCACCGCCATTAACAACACAGTGGCGATCGCCATTTTCCAGACTAGACGACGAATCCAGGTTTGAATCGGGTTACTCTCACTGAGCGATGATCGAAGGGAGGCAGTCATAAGCAGATACCCAAAAAATTTTTAAAAAACAGCAGGGGAGAGCCTAGCAAGCCCTAGGGACTCAACCGAAAACCATCAAACATTACCGACCGATTTTAACCAAGAGTTCCGACCCTGGACGTTCACCCTTAACAACTTCACCAATTCTTTAGATTTCTTTTAGAATTTCCCCCTCGCTGAAATTCCCCAGGTTATGATGAATTGGGGCCTTTCCTACGCCCTGGAATCCCCTATCCCTAACCCCCCAATCCATGATTGCCATTTACCCCGGTAGCTTTGACCCGATTACCCTCGGCCATCTCGACCTTATTGAACGAGGTAGCCGTTTATTTGATCAAGTCATTGTGGCCGTTCTCTCCAACCCCAGTAAACAGCCCCTTTTCACCGTCGAACAACGTTTAGAACAAATTCGCTACAGTACTCAGCATCTCACCAACGTAGAAGCCGACAGCTTTCAGGGGTTAACCGTCGAATACGCCAAACAACGTCAAGCAAAAGTGCTACTGCGGGGCCTACGAGTCTTGTCCGACTTTGAAATGGAATTGCAAATGGCCCACACCAACCAAACCCTTTGGGACGGAATTGAAACTGTCTTTTTGGCCACCACCAAAGAATATAGTTTTTTGAGCAGTAGCATTGTCAAAGAAATCGCTAGGTTCGGTGGTAAAATCTCCCATCTGGTTCCGGAAAATGTAGCCAGAGATATCTATCTATACTACAGTTAACATCACGATTAAAAATTCTATTGTTACAACGCTATGGCACGCCGTGAAAATTCTCCGACTGATAGCCCTGAAGCTCAAACCATGGTTCGTCGTCGAGTTGTGGATTTTGATATTCAACAGGATTTAGCTCAGTTACAGGAATTAATCTATGAGAGCTTTCATATCCCGGTGTCACCCTGGACAGTCATTGATGAAGGCAAGGTACTGGATCAAATTGATCTAATCAGTGACCATGTGCCGGAGGCGATTCAGAAGGCCCTGGCGATCCTGGATCAAGAAGAAGCCATTATGCGCCAAGCGGAAGATTATGCCCAACGCATTGTTCAACAGGCCCAACAGCAGGCCGCCAAAATTTTAGACGAGTCGGATCTGAGACGGCAGGCCGAACAGCAGGCCAACCAATACCGTTACCAAGTGCAACAGGAATGTGAAGCGATGCAACGGCAAACCCTGGGAGAATTAGAGCAGATTCGTCAGGTGACAACCCAGGAACTCCAACAGTATCGTCAACAAACCGTGCAGGAATGCCAAGATATTCAACGGGATGCAGATAATTATGCTGATGCCGTGCTAGGTCGTTTGGAACAGGATTTGGGGCAAATGTTACAAATTGTAAACAATGGTCGTCAACGGCTCTATGAGCATTCCCCCTCGCACCAGGTAGCCCCAACTCCGTCACCAGCCAGCAGTCATCCGCAGGTGAATACGGCGGCCAGTCCCCGCAAACGTCGTTAGGGTTCCTCCGGGAGAAATTATGAGGCTATTGGGGTTTGATCCCGGACGGGATAAATGTGGCATTGCGGTTGTCGGGGATAATGCTCAACTGCTTTTCCACCAGGTTTTACCCTCGGAGGGGGTTTTGGCGGAATTACCTGGACTCTGTGACCGGTTTGGTGTAGAACGGGTTATCCTCGGTAATCAAACGACCTCGAAACAATGGCAAGGACAGTTAAAAGCGGCTTTGCCGGAGTCTTTACCGATCGCCCTGGTAGATGAACGGAATAGTACCTTAGAGGCCCGCGATCGCTATTGGCAAATGTTTCCACCGAAAGGATTACAGCGATTGATTCCCCAGGGATTGCGTATCCCCCCCCGGCCAGTGGATGATATTGTGGCCATTTTATTAATCGAACGCTATCTGTCAGCCCAGAGGGCATCGGAAAGATTTTAGGACATCGTTGAGACAATATCAGAGGGAAGATCTATGGATTGGTGGAAAACGCTACAACACAATACTCTGGCTCGTCTGGGGGCGATTACCCTCTTAAGTTTTTATCTATTGGTGATTGGGGCCGATTTTGTGGCTCCCTATAATCCCTATCGTTCCCAGGTAGATGGTTCCCTGTTACCGCCCACTCCGATTTATTGGTTTAATCCCCAGGGTCAATGGATCGGGCCAACGGTTTATCCGGTCACCCAAAGTGCCACGAATCTGAAAACCGGCGATCGCCCCCTGGTCATTGATTACAACCAGCCATCCCCGGTGAGATTATTCGTGCCAGGTGATCCCTATCAATTTCTGCAAATTAAGTTACCGTTGCCCCCCAGTTTTAAAGAAGTCGAAGTGTTTCCGGGTTTCACCTGGAATCGTCATCTATTTGGGGCGATCGGAGCAGGCTACCTCAACCTATTAGGAACCGATGAACAAGGTCGAGATCAATTTAGTCGTCTGCTTTTTGGGGGACGCATTAGTCTATTTATTGGTTTAGTGGGCATTGCCATTTCCTTTCCCCTGGGAATGATGATTGGTGGTATTTCTGGTTACTTTGGCGGCTGGTTAGACGCGATTTTAATGCGTTTAGTCGAAGTGTTAATGACGATCCCCGGTATTTATCTATTAGTTGCCCTTGCGGCAGTTTTACCCCCTGGATTAAGTAGCGCGCAACGGTTTTTATTAATTGTTTTAATTACTTCTTTTATCGGTTGGTCAGGACTGGCCAGGGTCATTCGGGGTCAAGTGTTATCTCTCAAGGAGCAGGAATTTGTGCAGGCGGCTAAGGCCCTGGGAGCAACGCCCTGGCGCATTATTACCCGGCATATTCTGCCCCAAACCGCTAGTTATATTATTATTTCGGCTACTCTGTCGGTTCCCAGTTTTATTGTGTCTGAGTCGGTATTAAGTTTGATTGGGCTAGGTATTCAACAACCCGATCCCAGTTGGGGAAATTTACTGTCTTTGGGAACTAATGCTTCAATTTTAGTGTTACAACCCTGGCTGGTTTGGCCCCCTGCTTTTTTGATCATTATTACCGTGCTTTGTTTTAATTTATTGGGGGATGGGTTAAGGGATGCCCTCGATCCCCGCAGTTTAGAGTAGCTCGTGAGCAAAAAGGGAATTTGACCCCAGTTAAGCCCCGGTTCTCCCGATCGCCAACCAAAGTAAGGCCCGGATCACATCTCTAACCGATTTTTCGGGAGCCTCGGATTCGGCCTGAGTGGGAACTGCGATCGGTTTTAAAGTAATCCCCCGACTGCCAAAAATAATTTGACCGACCAGATAGGCGCGAGTCATGTGATTTTCAGACGTGACCAGATACACACTCTGGATTTTCCGGCTTTGGAAAGTATCGGCGAGAGTAGTAAAGTTTGTGACCGTATCCTTGGCATGATAGTCCAAATGAAGTCTTTGGGCAGGAACCCCGGCCTTTCTAAAAATGCGTTTAACGTAATTTTCGGGACTGCCGGAGGATACCCAAATGGGTAAATCGGGATATTTTTTCGCCAATTTCGCGGCTAATCGTTCGCGCTCTTCGTGACCCCCTAAAACAAAGATCGCCTGGGCCGGTTGACGGGCGGCTTGCCATTGTTGATAACCCCACCAACTTCCCAGGGCGATCGCCCCCAGTAACCACCAGGGCAAAACCTTATTTTTCGGACGCGATACCGAAGTTGCCGAAGAAGAAGCCCAAAAGATTGCACGCAGAACCATAACCCGCTTATCCTCACCCCTGTTGCCCATCTTCAGGACTTGGTTAGGGAATTGATACGCTCATTATGACGAAAGACAAGGGATTCTGCTCCACAGCATGGCTCGCTTTTTTTTGCCCATCCTAGGAGAAGAGCGTCATCAAATATCTTGAAACAAGCAAAATCAATAAAACTGTTAAGAAGATAACATTTATTGATTTTTGACTTTCTTTATAATTTCTTTATAATTTCTGTATAATCGGGAAATCAGCCATCAAAATCCTACCCTTCGCGGCTTAAAATCCATTTCTCGTGAAACTTTTATTGGGAATTGTGCTTTTCTTTACTATTAATCGTCTTTCCCCCTTTTTTGGGTATAAACCCCTACACTGCTCCCGGATTTATCATTTTATAACGGCATCTTCGCTGACCATTTTGCCATCTTTGTTCTTAATTTTTCTTTTAAACTTATGGTTTCTATGCTTTTTACTGATTCTGTCTATTTCGTTGAAACTGGAGGCAAAACCGCCCCCCAAACCGGCACAATAAGCATTTATACTGCTTGCGTGTTCTCCTTCACAGGGTTAAGATAAGCAACATGAGAGAAATGTAAACTTTCTGCAACATTTCTTGACTTTGTTTATTTGATGTGATATGAGGCCTCGCTTTCTCCTTACTCCCCTAATTTCCTTCAGATAAAGCAAATGACTCTCCGTCCTCTACTGCCTCCATCAGAGTTAAACACATCTCCGGAACTCTCCACTATTCCCTATCCGGCGAACGATCGCTCCTTTTTGCTGACCCTTCCTAAAGCCCGGCCCTCCCACGACGGGGAAACTTCTGATGGGGAGTATTTCTTCAACGATCTGAAAAGTCTGGTTTGTCAAAGTATGACTTCTGTTGTCCAGGCGGAAATTTGTCAGTCGTTACGGCATTGGTTCCAAAGCGTTACATCGCCCTTCAGTCCTTTCGCGCAAAAACCACCGACAACTCCTTTTTCCCTTACTGCTTCTTTACCAGAGTGGATTCAGGAATTGTGTCAAGCCTTAGAAAACCAAGCGTTGAGTCTGTCCTATCAACCTCAAATTCATTTAGGAACGGGCGAATTATTAGGAGTCGAAACCCTTTTGCGTTGGCAACACCCCCAACTAGGGATGATCTCTCCCGCCGACTTTATTCCGATCGCCGAAAAAACGGGATTGATTGTGCCGATCGGTTATTGGGTATTGAGACAAAGCTGCCGGCAGTATCAGCAATGGCAACGGGAAGGAATTCCCCCTTTTAAACTGTCGGTTAATTTATCCTTGCGTCAACTGCAAGAGCCAGACCTAGTGGCCCAGATTAAGGCAATATTGCAAGAGACGGACATGAATCCCCAGTATTTAGCCCTAGAAATTACCGAAAGTTTAATGTTCTATGAACCCGAAAAGGCGATCGCCCGCCTGAACCAACTTAAACACCTGGGAATTCAGATTGAGATTGATGATTTTGGAGTAGGTTATTCCTCCCTCTCCTATCTCAAAGACTTACCGGTGCAAACCCTAAAAATTGATAAATCTTTTCTGGACAACTTACTGGGGACAAAAAAGAATCAAGTTATTCTCCACAGCATTATTGAATTAGGTCATCGTCTCGCCCTCAATATCATTGCTGAAGGCATCGAAAACCAGGAACAATTAACATTACTGAGGCAAATGAATTGTGATTATGGCCAAGGTTACTTTTTTAGTCGTCCTCTCGACTTTCCAGCAATTACCCATTATTTCCATCAACAACGTTCTCCTCGTCAGGAGCATTGCCCTCTATTAATTTAACCCTTTCTTGCGTTTAATCTCTGAACCCTTTACCCCGGTTCTTAAGGATAAATTCAATCAAGATTTATCAAACCGCATCTTTTAAGTCTGCTGATTATCGTTTACATAAGCCCTTTTTAAACCGATGAATACCCTCGCTTTACCAATTCCTGCCTCTCCCTTTCAAAATGTTAGCCAAGCTCTCTCGACTCCCTTCCTTTCTCCTTTGGCTGAAAAAAATATGACATCTTCTGCGTCCAAACATCAGGTTGGTCAAGCGGTGCCGGCGGTCCTCCTCAATGCCCTGGTGGAAAAACAGATGAGTGGCAAACTGACCATTCAGAACCCCTTTGATGAATTTGTGAATTGGCAGGTTTATTTTGGTAATGGTCGGATTCATTTTGCGAATAGTGCGAATGGTTCCGTAGAACGGTTAAATTATTTGATCGGTACTGCTCTAAATCAACGCAAAATTACCCTACCTCCTCAGATCCAGGATGATTATCAATATCTGTGTGAATTGTGGAAAAAAGATATTTTTTCTTTCCAACAAACCCGTTCTATTTTGACCCAATCGAGCCAGGAAGCCCTGGTGCAAATTTTATCCTTACCCAAAAGTCGCTATAGCTTTAATCCGGAAGCCAGTTTAGATCAACTTTTTCTCAATCTGGATCTGACAAAAATGACGACTCCCATTAAACATAAAATTCGTTACTGGTGGGAACTCCGTTCGGATATTAATTCTCCTTTTCAGCGTCCCCTCGTCGAAAATTGGGATAAACTCCACGAAGTTTTAGCAAAAACACAACTGTATGGTCAACATTGGATTAAACGGTTCCATCGTTGCCTAGAGGAATTAAACTGTCTGTATGGCATTGCCAGTCGTACCGAATTAAGCACGTTACAATTAGCGTTATTATTGCGGCCTTTGATTCAGACAGGGGAAATTAAAATGCTTCCCTACCAGGAAATTCAGACGGATAATCGTCCGTTAATTGTTTCAGTCGAACATCGTTCCAATGTGCAACGGATGATTCATTTCACCCTAGAGAATAGTGGATTCCGGTCATTAAATTTGGAAGATCCCTTTAAGGCTTTAACGGTTCTGCTCAATCAACAGCCCGCCGCGATTATCATTGATGCCGATCTACCGGAAATGAATGGTTATCAACTGTGTTCTTTCTGTCGTAAATCGAATCAGTTGAAAAATACGCCCATTATTTTATTAAGAAATGGGGAAAACTTGGTTGATACAATTCGGGCCAAATTAGTCGGAGCAACCGGTTCGGTTCGTCAGCCTTTTTTACCCCAGGAGCTTTTGCAAATCCTGCGGGAGCAGGTGGGAGTCAAGGCGATCGCCTAAATGAAATGGTGGGTTAGATGTTTGAGCCTATGTTGAGCCGATAAGATCAACGAACTCTGGTTATTGAATTAAACACCGGAGGAATCCATTTGAGGAGGATTAATTTTCCCGTTTTTCAGACAACTGAAAGTCCTCAAATAAAGCACTTTCTTCCGGTTCTGAGAGTTCCTGGTGGGAAGAAAAAGCACTGCGAAAAATTAACACCGTACTATCAACCTGATGAGCCACGGTAAAGGGAATATTGCCATGGAGAATATTCTGTAAAAGTCCTTCCCTGGAACTGCCTAGAACGACCACCTCACAATGACGACTCTCGGCCAAACTGATAATGGCATCACTGATCGAAGCGGAACAGAGGGGAACGGAAGTAATCGGTTGAGAGAGACTATTTTTTAACTGTTCTGTTAAAATCTGTAGCTCATCGTAATTGGAGGCTTCCTCCTTGGGAGAATAAACCTTGGAAAGTAAAATTTCCGGGCTTTCTCGATGGGGATAGCCAGATAATAAACTGGGGAGAAATGCCAAGGCCCGTTCCATATTGGGGCCACCGGCCACCGAAATTAACCATTTCCCGGCCAGAGAAACTGTTAGTGGATAGCCCTGGGAAGACTGGCTGGGTTTAACCAGTAATAAATCACAGGGAGCTTTTTCAATTAAATTATCTACCACACTGCCAAAAATACGATTTGCATTACTCTGATAACCCTGCCAACCTAAAATTAATAACTTAACTTGGCGATCGCGGATAGTTTCCAAAATGGCTTCGGTAATATTGTGGGCTAAAATAACCTGGGTATTGACTAATAAATGTTGATGACGACCGAGACGTTCTAAGCGTTGTAAAACTTTGCGGGCTTCCTGGGTTGGGGTAAAAAATTCAGAAGGAGGACAGGCCTGGGGCGTTTTAATGACCGTTAAACAATCAATTTCTGCTTGATTTTCTGAGGCGATCGCGGCAGTAACGGCAAAGAGAGGAGAGGCCATAGAAGGGTGTAGAATCGGCAATAAAATACGACTGTTGCCTAGGGCCGGCGATCGAGTTTGATAGGTAGTATAAACCGGGATCGGCTTAAAAGTTGGGCCGCCTCCCAGTTGACTAACTTCTTCCCGAATAATATCCGTGCGGGTAATAATTCCAATTAACTTGTGATTTTCAATGACTGGTAACCGGGATAATTGATAGCGATTCAGCAGATATAACACATCACTTAAAGGGGTATCCGGTAACACGGTAATCGGATTCGGAGTCATAATCTCCCGTAAAGGCGTTTGAGGAGGTTGAGAACGCGCATTAGCTAAATCCGTTTGGGTAAAAACCCCCACTAATCTTCCCGCTTCAAGCACCGGAAAACCACGATGATGGGATTGGGACAGAATCGGGACAACATCGGCGAGGGTTTGATAACTTTCTAAACTTTCGACTTCTCGTTTCATTACCTGTTGAGCCGTCATCGTTAATAGAAAATCATGATTGGGGGTTTCTTCACTGAGATGAATACCTTTGGCTTCTAATAAATGTTCGTACAGCGATCGCGGAAATAAACTTTCTGCCACAACATAGGAAACGGCACAGGCCACCATTAAAGGCAGAACAATATTAAAATTTCCCGTTAACTCAAAAACAATGACAATGGCCGTGACCGGCACCCTGACCACACTGGTAAAAAAAGCTCCCATGCCTGCCAAAGCATAGGTGGCTTCTTGACTGGTTTGTAACCAAAGATCGCTAATTCCACCGACTAAATAACCTAGGGCCGATCCCATCACCAGGGCCGGTGCAAATAACCCTCCCGGCGCATCGGCACTGTAGGCAATCATGGTCAAGAAAAAATGGGCAAAAAAGGCCAATAAAATTTGTTCGGGACTAATTTCTCCAAAAATCACAAAATCCTTTAACGCCGCATTATCTTGCAAAAAAGAGGGCATAAAAGCAATAATCGTGCCAGAAAAACAGCCGACCCAGGCCAATCGCCAGGGTAACGTTAAATTCATGCGCCGATGCAGTTGCTGACTCAGTAAAATTCCCTTATTAAATAAAGCTCCTAATAGACCGGCGATCGCTCCTAAGACTATATAAAACGGAATATCCAGGGGAGAAAAATAAATCAGTAAAGACTCACCTAGTTGATGGGAAAAATTGAGGGTTTTCGCTTGCAAAATTAAAGACGTAACCGCGCCCACAAAGGAAGCGACAATGGCCGTTTCTAAGGTTAAACTCGACACATCCCGCATTAACTCTTCCACCACAAACAACACCCCGGCGATCGGTGTGGTAAATCCGGCGGCTAATCCGGCGGCGGCCCCGGCCGCAATCATCTGACGACGGTGTTCCGGCGAAGTAGGCAACCAACGACTTAATTGGCCCGCTAAGGCCGCTCCAATATGAACAGTCGGAGCGCGTCGGCCCAGGGTCATCCCGCCTCCCAAAATCAAAACCGTTCCCAACAACTTCACCACCGCCACCCGCCAGGACAAATCCATGGGATAGCGGGCCAAAGCCGCCTTGACCTGGGGAATCCCACCACCGGCCGCCGCCGGCGCAAACCGTTGCACAATCCAACCCGCCAAGCCACAAAAGACCAGACCGGTTAGCGGTAACACCCAAAGGGCTCCATAATTTTGCACCGACTGTAATCGCCAGGAACCCAAACTGTTCACGCCCTGTTTAATGACCAGGGCCGCTAGAGCCGAAAAAAAACCGATAATACTCGCTTCCAGAAGGGCATAGCGACTATCTACGGAATTACGGCCAAAATGGCGAGATTTAAACCATTGGGTCAATTCCTCGACCCGATGAGACAAGCCCATAAATGCTTAACCTAAAGAAACTTTAGCCAGAGCCTTACCGAAAAGAACTGGGTTTGCTACAATAGCAAGCGGTCATTCAGCCAGTTGAGAAAGTCTTTGGCTCAAGTCGTTAATATTCCTACCCTAGATACCTTAGCGCAAGAACTCGCGGCGATTCAGCAAACGGGGTCTAAACGAATTGCTCTATTAGGTTCACGTCATGTCCCGATTACCCATCAGCAGTTAATCGAAATGATGAGTTATGCCCTAGTCCTAGGGGGAAATCGTCTAATGACTTCCGGTTCGGCCGGGACGAATTCGGCGGCGATCAAGGGGGCAATGCGGGCCGATCCGAATTTGTTGACGGTGATTTTGCCCCAAAGTTTGGAACGTCAACCCAGGGAGTCCCAGGAGCAGTTAAGCCAGGTCATTCATTTGGTGGAAAGTCCCGAAAATGACCAGCTTTCCCTAGGGGAGGCCAGTGCCATTTGTAATCGTGAAATTGTGAGCCGTTGTCAGCAATTAATCTGTTTTGCTTTCCATGAAAGTCATACGTTATTACAAACTTGCAAAGAAGCGGAAGAACAGCGTAAGTTAGTTACGTTATTTTATTTTGATTAATCTTGATTTTATAGCGTTTTTCATTTTTGTGAGATCTCCACAAGTCTTGTTAACAAGGAGCTTCAGTCCCTTGTCCATATCTTCGTTTGATGACAATTTTGGTTATTAATCCCCGTTAATTGCTCTGTTAGCCGTCTGTTAACCCATGCTAGAAACCTTTCTTTGGCCAAGTCTTGTCACCGTTTTGGCTTTATTAATGTATTTTGTTTTAACTTTAAATGTGGGTCGCGCCCGTTTCCGGTATGGGGTCAAACCGCCGGCGATGAGTGGGGATGAAAACTTTGAAAGAGTCCTCCGAGTTCAACAAAATACCCTGGAGCAAATCGTCTTTTTTCTGCCGTTACTGTGGCTTTTTTCGGGGTATGTGAATCCCAATCTGGGGGCAATTTTAGGAGCCATTTGGGTGGTGGGTCGGATTTTGTACGCCTGGGGTTATTACCAAGCCCCGGAAAAACGGGGGCCGGGTTTTGGGATTAGTTCCCTGAGCAGTTTGGCGTTATTCTTTGGTTCCCTAGGGGCGATCGCCTGGAAGCTCTGGAGCCTTTACCTGGGAACCCCCTCTTGATCCTCTAACCTTTTTAAGCGGGAAAACCTTTTGGGAGAGTGGGGTGTTTTCTTGGCTTTTTGTCTGTTATCGTTATTTTTAGGCGATTTGCGCTCTATTTAGCGGCTAGGATAACGATGGAGTTCAAATTACTACTGGATGCTTGCCCTTACGGTATTTTTGTTATTGATGCTCAGGGCCATCCCTTTTATGCCAATTTGATGGCTCTCAAGATTTTGGGCAAAGGGGTGTTAGAATCTGCCTCTTTAGAACATTTGAATAAAATTTACCAGTCCTATCTGATTGGGACGAATCAGTTATACCCGGCTACTGATCATCCTTTGTTGAGAGCACTTCAGGGGGAAACGGTAACGATTCAGGATATGGAAATTCATCAGGGGGGACAAATTATTCCGATTGAGTTGTCGGCGGCTCCCGTTTTTAACGAACAGGGTCAAATTCTCTATGCGATCGCCGTTTTTACCAATATTCAAGAACGGTGTGATCAACAGGACATTTGGGATAAAAATCAACAACAGTTAATTCGCCGCAATCAGGGTTTATTGCAGGAAAATCAATCTTTAAAACAGCAAATTCAACAGCTTCAGCAAACCCTAAATCAGCGATAGTCATTGATGATCAAGACCTCACCATGCCCACCAATGGAATAGTTAACAAGTTCAAAGTTTCTGCTAGGTAGTACATGAATATAATCATGTTAAATCCCGACAGAGAGAACTTTTTGGTTAAGGACAGAATAGAACCGATTTTTTTCTTAATTTTAGTTGAGTGACTGATCAGCAACTAAATAAAAATTTCTGGCTCTCTTCTCTTGGCTCAATGGTGTCGGTTGTTACATTTGCTACTTTTGGGCGCAAGCTTTGCGCCCCTACGATCTCCTAAAACCCTTGGGTAGGGGCGAATTGCGTTCGCCCTTAGATGACAGATAAGATCAACCTATCACCCAAATTCCCAGAGAGCAAAATTCTCAAAGTTTCTCGTTGCCATAGAAGGGCAAAGCCATTGACCAATCGGGTCTTTCCCCCCTTTGCCAGGCTTGATGGGCCAAAGCTAACACACTGCCCACCGTATCGCCCAAAGGTTCGGGAGCCGTATAACGAAGAATTTCCCCTGGTTGTTGATTTAGGCAAGCTAACCAGTCATCAGTTTCGTAGAGTGCGTCAGGCTGGAGGGCAACCAACTGGGCCGATTGGACTTGATAAAGACCCCCATAGACTTGACCGCGAGAGGCCGCTAATTCCACCGCGATCGCCGTTGTCGGGACATTCAGCGAATTGGGGATTGTGAGGGAATGGTGAGCAAAAGCCGCTAAACTCGACACCGTAAAGACCGGCAGGGCTAATTGCTGGCCCAGGGTGCGGGCTGTGACCATGCCAATGCGAGTACTGGTAAAACTACCGGGCCCCTGGGCTACGGCCAGATAGGCAAAATCCCGCCAGGTCAAAGGTTGTATCCAATCCTGCAAGATGCCATGGAAATCATTTAATAATCGCCTCCCTAAATCCCAGGTTTGTTGACGACCCGTTGCCTCGGAAATTGTCAGGGAAGGAGAAGTCATGGCCACCTCACAGACCGCCAGACCCAACTGACTACTACTGGTGTGGAGAGCTAACGCATGGGAAGGCATAGAAAAAATCCGGGATTCCTTGAGCTTTGTATCTTTGCTAACGACATTAGCCCAGACGGTAAGGCTAGGATAGGGGCCAAGCAAAAATTTTCATCGCTATTCTCATCGCTAAAGTATAAATACTTACGGTATGCTGACTGAGTTACGCTAGACTAACAAAGTAAACTTGTAAAGTTTTGTAAACGCCTGATTCGGACATTAACCCTATGCAGACGATTTCTCCGACAATGACCCCTTCTCTCTATCCTCGTTTTGAGCAACCGCTTAAGGTGATTGCCCTGGGGGATAGCCTGGTCTATGGTTACGGTGATCCCATCGGCGGCGGTTGGGTGGAACGTCTGCGGCGGTTTTGGATGGAAGAAAATGGCCCTGTGCTTTACAACCTGGGGATTCGGGGCGATCGCCTAGCCCAGGTGGCCGAGCGATTAGAGCAAGAATTTCGCCTCCGGGGAGAACTCCGCAATAAGGTTCCCGATTTATTAATTTTGTCGGTGGGTGTCAATGATTCACCGCGTTTGGGCCGTCCCGATGGTCGAGCTTTTACTGATCCCCTGTTATTTGAAAAACAGGTCAATCACCTATTAACGGAAGCCAAAGGTCTTTGCCCCGTTTTATTTGTGGGGATGGTTCCCGTGAATGAAGCCAAAATGCCCTTTTTAGACTGCTTCTATTTCAATCACGCTGATCAATATCGCTACAAAGAAATGATCAAGCAAGCCTGTGGTCAAGCTCAAATTCCCTACCTGGATATTTTCGACCTCTGGCAAAGTCGGGGGCAGGATTGGATTAATTCCCACTTAATGGAGGATGGTTTACACCCCAACGTAGCCGGCTATAAGGCACTCTTGGACGAGGTTTTAAACTGGCCAGCCTTACACACGACATTGCAAACATCTACCTATTCCCTAGAACCGTTAAATTAGCTTGAGTGACCCATCAAGCCGTTCATTAACCCTTGATATTTTCAGAAAACTTGTCAAAAGTCCCCTTCCGCTCTTTATTATCGTAAGTAGCGGTAATTTTATTTGTGGCGATCGCCAGGTCAAACCATGCCCAAACTTGTGATTGTAGAATCCCCGACAAAAGCGAAAACGATTAGGAACTATCTGCCCAGGGAATATCGGGTAGAAGCTTCGATGGGCCATGTGCGGGATCTGCCGGCATCGGCGGAGGAGGTTCCGGCGGCCTATAAGGGGAAAGAGTGGGCAAATTTGGGCGTAGATGTAGAACGGGATTTTGAGCCATTGTATGTGGTGCCGAAGGGCAAGAAAAAGGTGGTGAAGGAATTACAGACAGCCTTAAAGGAAGCCGAAGAAGTGATCCTGGCGACGGATGAAGACCGGGAAGGCGAAAGCATTAGTTGGCATTTGGCGGAATTGCTGAAACCCAAGGTGCCCGTAAAGCGGATGGTGTTCCATGAAATTACTCAGGAAGCCATTCAAGCCGCCTTAAGAAATTGCCGGAGAATTGACGAGAATTTGGTTCATGCCCAGGAAACGCGACGGATTTTAGACCGGTTGGTCGGTTATACTCTGTCACCGTTGCTGTGGAAAAAAATTGCCTGGGGACTGTCGGCGGGACGGGTACAGTCAGTGGCAGTACGACTATTGGTGCAGAGAGAGCGGGAACGGCGGGCCTTTCACTCGGCGAGTTATTGGGATTTGAAGGCCGTTTTGGAACAGATGGGGGCGATGTTTGAGGCCAAGTTGGTGACAGTGGCGGGTCAACGGGTGGCCAATGGCAGTGATTTTGACGCGAGTACGGGACAGTTAACCCCTAGCCGGGAAGTGGTTTTGTTAGGGGAAGAGACGGCGATCGCCCTGGCAGAACGACTACGACAAGGTGTGTGGGAAGTGACCCAGGTAGAGGAAAAACCCACCCTACGAAAACCTTCACCGCCCTTTACCACTTCCACCTTGCAACAGGAAGCGAACCGTAAGCTAGGCATTTCGGCCAGGGATACGATGCGGGTGGCCCAAAAGCTGTATGAAGAAGGGTTTATTACCTATATGCGGACGGATTCGGTGCATCTGTCAGAACAGGCGATTACGGCGGCGCGGGATTGTGTGCAGACAATGTATGGACGGGAGTATCTCAGTCCACAGCCTCGACAGTTTACCACCAAGAGTAAGGGAGCGCAGGAAGCCCATGAAGCGATTCGCCCGGCCGGGACAGTGTTCCGGGTTCCCCAGCAGACGGGGTTAGGGGGTCAGGAGTTGGCCTTGTATGAATTGATCTGGAAGCGGACAGTCGCTTGTCAGATGGCGGAGGCCCGGGTTACCCAGATTGCGGTGATGGTACAGGTAGAGGATGCGGAATTTCGGGCGGCGGGGAAACGGATTGATTTTCCGGGGTTCTTTCGGGCCTATGTGGAAGGGTCGGATGATCCAGAGGCGGCGTTGGACAGTCAAGAGGTGATTTTGCCGCGTTTACAACAGGGCGATCGCCCGGCCTGCCGAGAATTGGAGACTGTGGGCCATGAGACACAACCACCGGCCCGTTATACCGAAGCATCGTTGGTAAAAACCTTAGAGAGTGAAGGGGTGGGTCGTCCCAGTACCTACGCCAGTATTATTGGCACGATTTTGGATCGGGGCTATGGGCAGATGCGGGGTAAGGCATTAGTGCCGACCTTTACAGCCTTTGCTGTGGTCAGTTTATTAGAGGCTCATTTCCCGGATTTAGTGGATACGGGTTTCACCTCACGGATGGAACAGACGTTGGATGAAATTGCGACGGGGGAAACCCAGTGGTTGCCCTACCTGCGAGATTTTTTTGCGGGGGATGAGGGATTAGAAAGCCAGGTAAAGCGGCGCGAAAGTGAGATTGATCCGAGCGGAGCCAAGGCGATCACCCTGGAGGGATTAGCGGCGGTAGTGAAGATTGGGAAGTTTGGACCCTATATTGAAGTTCCCCAGGGGGAAGGAGTGGTCACTGCTTCGATACCGGGGGATTTAACGCCGGCGGATCTGAGCCCGGAGCAGGTGGCGGTGTTGCTGAAACAGAAGATCGAGGGGCCAGATTCCCTGGGAACCCATCCCGATACCGGGGAAAGGATTTATGTCTTAGTCGGGACGTATGGCCCCTATGTCCAGTTGGGAGAGGTATCGGAGGAGAATAAGAAGCCGAAGCGGGTGTCGTTGCCGAAGGGAGTTAAGCCGGAGGACGTGACCCTGGAGATGGCTGTGGGGTTGTTAGCGTTACCTCGGATGTTGGGGGTACATCCAGAGACAGGGGCGAAAATTCAGGCCAATTTGGGGCGGTTTGGGCCCTATGTAGTGCATGACCAGGGGAAAGCTGGGAAGGATTACCGGTCTTTACGAGCGGGAGATGATGCGTTAACCATTACCCTGGAGAGGGCTTTGGCGTTATTGGCGGAACCGAAAAAGGGACGAGGTGGCAGAAGTAAGGCCCCCCTGCGTGAGTTAGGCAGTCATCCTGGGGATGGGGAGCCGGTGAATATTTATGAGGGGCCCTACGGGATTTATGTGAAACACGGTAAGGTGAATGTGGGTTTGCCGGAGGGGGAAACGCCCGAAACGATGACCTTAGAAAAAGCGTTATCAGCGTTGGCGGCTAAGGAGGGTACGAAAAAAACGACTGCGAAAAAGCCAAGTTCCACCGCAACCAAGAAAAAGGCGACGACGACAAGTACCGCCAAAAAGACAACCACTAAGCGGACGACAAAAGCTAAAACTTCCTAGGCGATCGGGTAAGGTATAAGCCAATTGGTTTATACCTTATCAAACTTGATGAATACCTAGAATTAGGCTAGGAGATGTAAAGGTAACAATGCGTATTGAAGAATTAGAGATTAAAAATTTTCGCTGTTTAGAGGAGGTAAAAATACACTTCCCCAAAAATAGTAATATGGTGGTTATTGTGGGTATTAATGGAGCGGGAAAGACAGGTGTTTTAGATTCATTAAAAATATTGATAAGCTCGATAATTAGAGAATTACTTAAGCTTGAATTAAAAAAAGATTTTACTCTTGACAATATTATTCAGAGTTCAACCCTGATTGAACAGGATGAAATTCACTACTCTGCGACTGAATCACAACTTAGTTGTATCATTGAAAACGAAACTCCCTATAAAATCTTAGGAAAGTGTAGCGCAAATATTCTTGACAAAAATTATACTGAATCAACCACATCTGAATTAAAAAATATTGATTTATACATTGAAAACTGCTTTTCAAATTTTTGGATTGATGATCGAGTTTGTTTTCCTGTGTTTGCTTATTATCATAATATTTCTCAGCTTTCTTCAAACGAACCAGAATATACATTCTCGACTAAACAATTTTATGCTTATCGGGGTTGTATGAATATTCCTCTTGATAATTTTCTCAAGTTTACCCAATGGTTTGAGCGTCAAGAAAGTTATGAAAATGAAATCCGTTTAAGGGAAGATCCCGATTATCGAATTCCAACTTTAGAGGTAATTCGTTTTACAGTGCAGACTTTTTTACATCAGCTAACTCCTGTTTCCTTTTCAGATTTACGTATTGTCCGCCATTCTCAAGATAGACAATTTCCCTTTAGACGGAGTATTCCTAACCCGACTTTAGTAATTAAAAAAGATTCTCAGGATTTTCAAATATCCCAACTTTCTAGTGGCGAAAAAAGATTATTAATGTTAGTGACTGATCTATCCAGAAGACTGGCGATCGCCAATCCTGCTCTTGGAAAGCACGCATGGGAAGGAAAAGGAATCGTTCTTATTGATGAAATTGAATTACATCTTCATCCCCAGTGGCAACGACGAGTTTTACCCGC
>JACCDQ011696493.1_pt1 | contig 21450 bp, 18 predicted proteins | sample 7446031 | NCBI WGS metagenome assembly JACCDQ01 (sample SAMN15323442, study PRJNA562643) | freshwater metagenome | isolation source: river surface water | place: USA:Blue River Watershed | collected 2017-08-17
AAGGCTTTGCTGGCAAACCCCCGTCTGCCTGATCAACTTGATGACGGGGAACAACTGCCGCAGCCCGGGTGGTGGGCCCGATCTTCCCACAACACCGGCGCGGCGCATTCTGGAAACCATTAGCTAATGACCACCATTCGCGTTAAAGACAACGAACCCTTCGACGTGGCCCTGCGCCGCTTCAAGCGCACCATTGAAAAACTCGGCCTGCTGACCGACTTGCGCGCCCGTGAGTTCTACGAGAAGCCCACCGCCGAGCGCAAGCGCAAAAAAGCGGCTGCCGTCAAGCGCCACTACAAGCGCGTGCGTTCCATGCAGCTGCCCAAGCGCCTGTACTGATCGCAGGCCTTGCGCTGTGTGCGGCTCCGGCCCCACACCCACAGCCCGTTTGAGGACGCTCAAGCGGGCTTTGTTGTTTTTGCCCTGTAAGATTTCCCCCTATTTCACTCACCCACCATGGCACTCAAAGACCAAATCACCGAAGACATGAAAACCGCCATGCGTGCCAAGGACAGCGACCGCCTGGGCACCATCCGCATGCTGCTGGCCGCCATCAAGCAAAAAGAAGTTGATGAGCGCATCACCCTGGACGATGCCGCCGTGGTGGCGGTGGTCGACAAACTGCTCAAGCAACGCAAAGACTCGATCACCGCGTTTGAGCAGGCCGGACGCACCGATCTGGCAGACAAGGAAAAGGCCGAAGCGGCCGTGTTGACGGCCTACCTGCCCCAACGCCTGTCGGCCGACGAAATTGCGGCAGCCATTCAGGGCATTGTCGCCAGCATCGGCCAGGAACTGGGGCGCGCACCCAATGGCAGTGACATGGGCAAGCTCATGGCAGCAGCCAAAACGGCCCTGGCCGGCAAGGCGGACATGGGCCAAGTATCTGCCGCCGTCAAAGCCGCCCTGGCCGGATGACCCCGACCACCCCACGCCCTGCAGTGCGCAATGCGCCGATCGGCGTGTTCGATTCCGGCGTGGGCGGTTTGTCGGTGCTGAAAGAAATACGAGCCGCCTTGCCACACGAACACCTGGTTTATGTGGCCGACTCGGGGCACGCGCCTTACGGCGACAAAAGCAGTGAATTCATTGCCAACCGCGCCCATGCAGTCGTGACCTTTCTGGTCACCCAGGGCGTCAAAGCGGTGGTGGTGGCGTGCAACACCGTCACGGGGTTGGTCATACAGCAGTTGCGCGAACAGTTTCCCGGATTGCCCATCGTGGCCATAGAACCCGCCGTGAAACCCGCCGCCGCTGTCACGCGGACCGGCGTCGTGGGGGTGCTGGCCACCCGCTTGACGGTTCAAAGCCCAGGCCTGGCACGGCTGATAGAACAACACGGGCAAGGTGTGCGTGTCGTCACGCAGGCTTGCCCGGGCTGGGTGGAATTGGTAGAAAGCGCGCAACTCGAAAGCCCCAACACGCGCGAACAGGTGGCGCAATACGTTCGCCCCTTGCTGAACCAAAACGTCGACACCCTGGTACTGGGTTGCACGCATTACCCGTTCCTGGCTCCGGTCATTGCCGACATGGCCGGCCCACAAGTTCGCTTGATCGACCCCGCAGCCGCAGTGGCACGCGAACTGCAACGCAGGCTTCAAGCCGCCGATCTCATCGCACCCGCTCTCGACGTGGCGGGCCCCACCGATTTTTGGACCAGCAGCTCTCCCGCGCAAGCGACCCAGGTGATTTCTGCCTTGTGGAAACACCCCGTTGTGGTGCACCCCCTGCCCCCATCCTGATCTGCGTCAAACCGCGCAAACGCCGCCCATTGCATACTCCCGAGGGTTATCAAACCCAAAGGAATCGAGGAATGAGCACATTTGACCACCCCAGCCTGATCCAGAACATCAACGACAACCTGGGACCGTTCCGGAAATCACAATCCGAGGCCATGAAGGGCTTCGCACAACTGGCGCAAGCATCGATGGCAGAAGGCGCCATCAGCGCAAAAAACAAAGAACTGATCGCCCTGGCCATCGGCGTCAGCCAACATTGCTCGGGTTGCATCGGCTTTCACGTGAAGGCACTGCAAAAACTGGGGGCGTCCCGGGCGGAACTGGAAGAGATGCTGGCTGTTTGCGTGTACATGGGTGGCGGCCCGTCGCTGATGTACGCGGCCGAAGCCCTCAAGGCATGGGACACCATGCAAGCCCCCAAGAACTGACCCCCAACCCATTTGCCACTCAATATTCGATCGCACCCTTTGCAACCACGGCCAAGTTGGAGTAGATTCAGGGGTTTACCCTGTAACGCTTTGATTCCATGGAATCCAACCTCCCATCCATTCCGGCCAAACGCTATTTCACCATTGGCGAGGTGGGCGAGTTGTGCGGCGTCAAACCGCACGTGCTGCGCTACTGGGAACAGGAATTTACCCAACTGCGCCCGATGAAGCGGCGCGGCAATCGCCGCTACTACCAGCACCACGAAGTGCTGATGATTCGGCGCATCCGCGAACTGCTGTATGACCAGGGCTTCACCATCAACGGAGCCCGCAACAAGTTGCAGGAACTGCAACAACAGGCCAAAGGCACCAAAGAGCCCCGCACAGACACCCCGGAAGAGGCTTGGCCCGAAGCCCCCGAGACACCCAACCCGCTCTTGCCCCTGGCAGACTGGGCCAGCGTGCGCTTGGAGCTTGAGGCCATCAAAAAGCTGTTGGCCGATTCGCACACAAACGTTTGAGGTCGCCCTAAAAAGTGCCTGTTTTCAGGCTACAATAGCGGTCTTCGGCGTGTAGCGCAGCCTGGTAGCGCACTTGCATGGGGTGCAAGGGGTCGCGAGTTCGAATCCCGCCACGCCGACCATAAAAATCAACGACTTACAGCTCACAAGGCTGTAAGTCGTTTGTCTTTTCCGGCTCCAAATTCTTCGTTGCCCCCACCGTTGCCCCCACCGCTCTGGTTTGCTAGGGCCCTTCGACAACCGACAGCTGCCCGCCCCCTGCGCTCCGATTTCCAAGTTGCACTAAAAAACGATGGTGGGGTATCTGAGCTTACGCAAAGTCAGCACCCATGCCCGGGGGGGGTGTTTGATACTTGCGTTCCAGCGGAGTGAATACGGCCTTCGTACCCAGGTGAACATAAATTCAAAAACCTGCAGATCATTTGAACCAACCAGTTCGTCAACCACACTCATGGCCTGGCTGCGACACCACTGCGCATGACCTACACTTTGCCTAGGCCCCCACACGGCACCTAACCATGCCAGCAACCAACCGGGTCCAAGATTCCCGGCGCCCAAAGTGACAACCTTCTCATGAGCACATTCGTATCCCTGACAAAGGCACTGGAGAACTGGTTTGACCAGCCCCTTGCTCAACTGCCTGATGAACTGCGGCTACGGGTCGAGGATGAATTTTGTTCCATGCCATGGGACAGGCTTACTGCTTCGGGGCGGCTGGATGTCACAAGGCAGATCGACTTTAAGGTTGATCCAGCCACCGAGGCTTACAGGCACACCAGTTGGGAATACGTTGAAAGAAGGCATGACATTGAGGCCAGGATCAAGGTGTGGCAAGACAGCGACACCCCTACCGCAACCGATCTGAAACACCAAGCAGAAGGCATCGAATCACTTCAACGCGAACTGGCCGAGCTTGATAAAGAGTTCAAGGTGAAGTTCGCTGGCTTTGACCATCACGGCCACCGCATTCCGGCTTCTGAGGTCAGGGGTCTTAGGCAAGTCGCAGCTACCGAACCCGTGCGGTCTGCTGAAACCTTGGGGACCAGCCCCACCCAAAGAAAAGGTGCCCGCAAGACTGAAACCCAGAAGCGGCACGAAAAGTGGCAAAGTGAGTACCGGAGGCTTCGAAAGTTAAAGCCCAACATGCCTGATACTTGGTATGCCAAGAAGATTGCGGAAGGTCCACATGCCCAAGGACGCAGTGCCGAAACAATCAGAAAAAACATGAAAAAAAGTTGGGCGAAATAATTCCGCCCAATTCTGGCCACCAAGTCACCCAACTGGGGCTGCCTACTCCATGGGGAAAATGATGCACAGACGTGGTTCTACCAGCCATGTGCCAGTTCCACCCATGACGACAGATACGTGCAGGTCTTCACTCTGTGCACCGCCCCTGATGGGGCATTTTTTTCGCCCAAATCGCACAAATCGCACAAATAGTCTTGCTCCTGGCTGCACTTTGGCAGTCGTGATTTCTGGGCTATGTCCCAGGCTTTTTGGAGGTGCTTATGACACAAACTATTTACCGACTCCCCGCCGTTCAGGCAGCAACGGGTTACTCCCGGTCCACCATTTACCTGCGCATTGAGCAGGGTTTGTGGACCAAACAGGTCAGGCTGGGGGCACGTTGTGTTGGCTGGCCATCTCATGAGGTGGCGGCACTCAATGCCACGCGCGTTGCGGGGAAAACCGATTCCGAAATCCGGGTGCTGGTCGATCAGTTGCATGAACGGCGAGCCTTGTCACTGGCTGCCGTTTGAAGGGATGAACATGACGAACACAATCCCAAATGAAGTTCCCACCGGGGACGGTAATGCTGAAAAGCCATTGACCTTCACGGTTCTCAGCGCCACCAACCAGGCGCCCATGACCAAGGTGTTGGGCATGAATGACGATGGCACGCTGCGCAAGAGCACGCGCGCCGTGTTGCACAGTGGTCAGTTTGACGTGCGGCATGCTTTGGATCTGAAAGATCTGGCCATGGCACTGGAATCTTTGCAAAGCCACCAGTGTGTGACTTGGGGCAGGCCTGAAGCAGACAACGGTTGCGTCTGCGCACAGGGCAATACCAAAGCCGTGGAAGCCGGGGCCATACCCCGTGACCGTGAACATTACCACTGGGTCAAAGGACCGGGGATTTGGATGCTTGACCATGACGGCATTCCTCATCAAAGTCTCACCCCGGATGAGTTTCGTGAACTGGTGGTGAAAGCCGCCCCGGTGTTGGCTGACGCCCCGATGTTGTGGCGACCTTCCGCCAGCGCGGGTTGCGTGGCTCCAGATGGTCGGGTGCTGACATCCATGAACCGACACAGGCTTTACATCCCTGTGAAAGATGCCAGCCTGATTCCTGCGGCGGGGGCGGCATTGACCTCCCTGCTCTGGTCCTCTGGACATGGATGGTGTGAGCTTTCAAAATCAGGTCAGCGTTTGCTGCGCTGTGCGGTAGACACCAGTGTTTGGCAACCTGAGCGGATTGACTTCGCAGCACCTCCGGTACTCCTGGACGGCATACAACGCCCCCATGCAGGCCACAGGGTTTACGGAAATCCAACCGCAGAGTTTGATTTGCAGCAGATCATTGATGCCGCAGGCCAGGATGTTCAAATCAGAGCCAATGCGATGCAGCGGAAAGCCCGCGATGACATGGCCAAGGCGTCCAAGGAAGCCGCTTTGCACTGGGCGGGTGAACATGCCACGGGTTTAGCCAGTCGGCGCGGTATCACCCTGGATCGTGCCACCCAATGCCTGATACGGGCTGCCACCAAGCGGGTTTTGATGGGTGACTTTGAGTTGAAGTCGTCGAACGGAACAACGGTGACCGTGGGCGAACTGCTGGACACTCCTGCCCATTGGCACAACCACCGCTTCTACGACCCGCTTGACCCCGATGAAGATGGACGTGTCGCCGTTGTCAATTTGTTTGGTACACGCCGCACCCTGTACAGCCACCGACATGGAGGTGTGACTTTTGAATTGCGCCGACAGTCGGCACGCATCCAATTGGCCAAAGGTTCCCGAGTTGAAGTGACAGACAGTGCTTTGCAGGTGCTGCGTGAACGAGAGGAGTTGTATGACTTTGGCACCGCTGCCGTGGCCTACGTGACAAACAAAGGCAGGGTCGTGGTGGCCGGTCGGGATTGGTTGACAGACCATTTAGGGCGTGCCTGCGAGTTCTATTCGGTCAAGGTGGAACGTGACGATGCAGGCAACATCACCCAAGAGCGGGAACAGCCCGAAGACCCCCCGGTATGGTTGTCCAACACCATTCTTGCGAAACATGGTGAACGCGGATTCCCATGGCTGGATGCTGTGGTCACTGCGCCCACCCTGAAGCTGGATGGCGAAGTTCTAGATGTGCCTGGGTATGACCCAGACATGCGATTGGAGTACGTGCCGTTGGCAGCCAACACCCCCCGGGTACCAAGAAACCCAACGCCCGAAGAAGGTAGGCAGGCACTGGGCCGCTTGATGGAACCATTCAAGACTTTCCCGTTCGCTGACGATGAATCTGTGGGTGTTTTCCTGGCGGCATTGTTGTCGGCATGCTTGCGGCCCAGCCTGCCCACCTGTCCGGGCTTTGGTTTTGACGCGCCAGCGGCAGGCAGCGGAAAAACCCTGTTGGCGCAATGCATCGGTTGGTTGTCCACCGGGGATGAAGTTGCTGTGATGCCCCCTGCCCGCGATGACGAAGAGATTCGCAAGCGCTTGTTTGCAGGTTTGTCTTCGGGTGCAAGGGTACTTTTGTGGGACAACCTCCGTGAACCATTGGGAGGCGCATCTTTGGATGCCTTTCTGACCGGACCAACTTTTGCTGACCGAACCTTGCAAACAAGTTCGATCAGTGCACTGCCCAACAAGGCCCTGTTCCTTTGCAGCGGCAACAACATCGTGTTGACGGGTGACACCTACCGTAGGGTGCTTCTGTGCCGTATCGACCCTCAAAGCGAAACCCCGTACAAACGAGAATTCGCATGCAACCCGCTGAAACACGTCAAAGCCAATCGCCTCGATATGGTTTGTGATGCTTTAACCGTGGTACGTGCATGGATCACCGCTGGAAGCCCACGTGCAGCCACTGGCAATACGGCTAGCTTTGAGGATTGGGACAGGCTGGTTCGTCAACCCTTGATGTGGCTGGCCACACACACCAATGGTGTGATGCCTGCTTATGCTGACCCACTTTCAGGCGTCGAACGCACTGCATCGGCCAACCCCGAAAACGCCATGCTGGGGGCATTGTTGGCAGCTTGGGAGGGCCAATTTGGACACACCCCTGCAACCGCGAATGAAGCTTTCAAGGCCGCTGAACACAACAGCCAATTGCGTGATGCGTTGGAGGACATTGCGCCTGCCAAGGGTGGCCAAATTTCCAACCGAACCCTAGGACGCTGGTTGACCACACGCATTGGCCAACTGGTGCAGGGGCGCAAGCTGACACGGCAATCTGGTCAAGGCGGTGTGTTCCGTTGGCGCGTGGACAACACGAACGCCAATGGCCCGAAAATAACCCACCCTGCCCCACCCTACCCACCTGTAGAAATTCACCACATGACCACCGAAGACAGTTCAGTGGGTTCGGTGGGTTGGAGTGGGTTTCTTTTGGCCCATCCAGATATCCCGTTGGAGGTGGATCTGTTGCACTGAGATTGAGCCGGGCAGTTTCCCTGTGAAGGTGCCCCTGTTGGCTTGGCAATGGGTTGAGCCGATGTGCTGGCTGGCGACACAGTCAGCGTATCGCGTGGGTATAGTTCAAAACCCGCCCTACCTCGATTTAGTATATCGGTTAGAACTTGTTGAGAAGTTCTTCAGAAGTTCTCAGAACTTTTCAGATACTTCTATAAATTTATTTTCACAATGTGAAATATAGAGACATTTGTGCTTGGCGCATGGATGGCGGCAGACACTTGTACAAAGTCCATTCTGGTCGTGTATCGGGTGGGTATCGGTTTCACATATTCTTCGAAAACCAGCCCAGTTGAACACTTGCAGCAGCCAAGAGCTTGATTTGTTTTCCTGGCTGAGCTCAATACCCCCAAGACTCCTGACTCAGGGGTAACCGGTTCAGTATTTCTTTGCTGGAGTGCCAGTTTGGCAAATGACGATCCAGCAAGCCCTTGAAGCGTTCGGTGTGGTTGCGCTCCAGCAAGTGCGCCAGTTCGTGCGCCACGATGTACTCCAGGCACTGCACCGGCTTTTTCGCCAGTTCCAGGTTGAACCACAGTCGCTTGCTGATGGGGTTGCAACTGCCCCACCTGGTTTTCATGCGCTTGATGCCCCAGGCGCTGGCTCGAACGTTCAGTGTCTTTTCCCATTGAGCGACCAAGGGTGGTGTCAGCGCATTCAACTGCTGCCGGTACCAGCGCAACAACACGGCTTCACGCTGCTCGGTGGTTCGCCCAGGGTTGATGAACAAGTCCATTGACGCAATGCCACGGATGGCGACGTACTGCTTGCCCGCTTGCTCATGCACACGCAAGCGGTAGCGGCGGCCTAAAAAGTAGTGGCTTTCGCCATTGACCATGTCCCTGGCCGACTGGCGGGGTTGTTCAACAAACTTGGCTTGCTGTCGGCGAATCCAGCCCAATTTGTCGATCACGGCCAATCGCACTGCATCGTCGCTGACCACCAAGGGGGCCGCCACACGCACCCGTCCATTGGGCGGGTACACCCCCAAGTGAAGGTTTTTGATGTCCTTGCGTTCGATCTGTACCCGGATACCACTGACCGTGATCTGACCGCTCGAAGCGCGCGGGTCAGTAGTCATGCTGGTTCTTCGCCAATTCCAGGATGCGAGTGGTTTCGGCTTCCAGCGTATAGCCCAGACCGGAATCTTGCACACCTGTGAAGCCTTCTGGTGCCCTTGCCGCCAACGCAGGCTCCAGCACCGTGCGAATGGCTTTGCGTACCAGCTTGGTTTTCATGGTGTTGGCTTTCCAACCGTCCTGGCTGCTGCCTCGAATGGCCCCGTCCATTTGCAAGGCCAAGCCTTCGTCCTGCCAGAGGTTGTTGTACAGGGCTTTTTGGGCGGCGGTTTTGATGCTGGCTGGGGCGCCTGAATGGGCACCATAGGGCTGCACCACCCGCTTGGACAGGTCGGCAATCTTCTCTAAATACTCCCTGTAATCCACCACTTTTTTGCGTCGCTGCTCAATCAGCGCGTCCAGCAGTTTGGACATTTGGTCGTAATACGCAGGGTCAACAGGGCTTTCGTTGATGATGATCTTGCGAACGTTGTTTTCGATGGTTTCAGCCACCGACTCTTCGTTCTTCTTCACCCGCTCGGGCAGGGCTTCCACTGCATCGGGGCCACGCTCCACGATCAACTGGACCAGGTTCAGGTCGTCAAAGGCAGAGATTTTTTCGCTGTCATCGGCACGGATGTAGGTGTCGATCAGGTATCGCATCGCGGGCTCGTAAGCCTTCAGGTCGATGTAATCCCCGCTGGAGAGCTTAATTTCGTCACGGACCTTGGAGAAATGCTCCACATCGGCCTTGATGCGCTGAATTTCAGTGGCGGTGTAACCCGCTTCGTCCATCTCGCTGGCAATGGCCGCATAGGCCCGAATCAAGGTCGCCACATGCTTGTACAACTGCAAGCGTTTGGGCTCGTTGTCTTTCAGTTGCAGGGCATCGCCCGGTGTTTCGCAACAGAAGTAGTGGCGGTAAGCAGCAGAGTCTTTGGGCTGTGCCACGGTTTCGCATAGGGCTCGCACGGTTTCCAGGGCGTCTTCCAGGTCTTCCCGTGCTTTCTCCAAGCGGTTTTCCAGCAGGCCCGCCACATCCTCCTTGTCAAATCCGTCCAGTGCACCGCTGGTGTAGTCGTCCACCGCGTTTTCCAGGCTCATGAACAGGTCTTTGTAGTCGATGATGTAGCCGTATTCCTTGTCGTCACCGTCCAGCCGGTTGACACGGCAAATGGCCTGAAACAGGCCGTGGTCTCGCATCTGCTTGTCGATGTACAGGTAAGTAGCTGAAGGCGCATCGAACCCGGTCAGCAGCTTGTCCACCACGATCAGCAGCTTCATCTGGCCCGGCTCGTCGATGAATTTCTTCTTCACCTCTTGCTCGAACTTTTCTGCCTTGGTGATGGCCTTGTCCAGCGGCTCGTTGAACCAGTCCGCCAGCATTTGGCCGTAAATTTGGTACTTGGTCAGGTTGTCGGTGTCACCGCTGCCAGTGGTTTCACCTTTGGCGTCGGCCACGTTGGGCGCGTAGCTGGTGACGATGGCGCACTTGCCCTTGAGTTCGCTTTTGGCGAACAACTCATAGAACTTGCAAGCCTCAAAAATGCTGCCCGCCACCAGCATGGCATTGCCGTGGCCGTCCATCAACCGGGGCTTGGTCGCCATGTCCAGCAGCACATCGGCCACGATTTTTTCCAGGCGGGACTGGCTGGACAGCACCCGCTGCATGGTCCCCCACTTCTGCTTCAACTGCGCCTTGGCAATGTCGTTCAGGCCCTTGGTTTTGGCGTCAAACCACTGGTCGATCTTGTTTTGCGAGGTGATGGACTGGTCAATGTCACGCGCCTCGTAGCGCAAGTCCAGCACCACGCCTTCGCGCACCGCTTGGTCAAACTTGTAGGTGTGGATGTAGCGGCCAAACACCTCGATGCTCTTGGCCTTGTCGGCCTTGAGCAAGGGGGTGCCGGTGAAGCCAAAAAACAAAGCATTGGGCAGCAGGCCCTTCATCGCCTTGTGCAAGTCACCCGACTGGGTGCGGTGGCATTCGTCCACGAACACGTACACATCGCCCTTGGCAGAGAAGTCAGACGGCAAGTTACGCAGCGCTGCAATGAAGTCTTTGGCACCTTCGCCGCTGTCGTCGTCGGCATCGCGGGCACCAGCGCGGCCAAACTTGTGCACCAGCGAACACAACAGGGATTCCTCGGTGCCGTTGAGTTTGTCCACCAGATCGGCCCCGCTGGCGGTGCGGCAAATTTGCTCGCTCACGCCTTTGAACACCTTTTCGATTTGTTCGTCCAGTTCGGTGCGGTCGGTGATGATGAGCACCCGCGAGCCAGGGCGGTTTTCTCGAATCCACTTCGCCAGCCACACCATGGTCAGGCTTTTGCCACTGCCTTGGGTGTGCCAAATGATGCCGCCCTCGCGCCGTGCAATGAACTGCTGTGAGGCCTTGATGCCGAAGTATTGGTTCTGGCGGCACACCTTTTTGATGCCCGCATCGAACACGATGAAGTCGTGCACCAGCTCCAAAAAGCGGGCCTTGTTGCAGACCTGCAGCAGGTGTCGGTCCAGCAGGTTGGGCTCGGTGGCATGGGGGCCATCGGCTTCCACCCATTGCAGCCAGTGTTTTTCAGGGGTTTCGGTGGTGGCGTAGCGCAGGCCTTCGGTGTCGTTGCCCGCCATCACCCATTGCATGGTGGTGAAGAAGGGTTGAATGAATTCCTTCTTCTGGTTGTCCAGGTTCTGGCGGATGCCTTCGGACACCGACACGGTGGAGCGTTTGAGTTCCAGCACGCCCAGTGCAATGCCGTTGACGTACAGCACCACATCGGGCCGCTTGGTGGCGGCTTTGGCCGCGTTGAGCAAGTCAGAGCCCTTGACGGTGACTTCTTCTGCGACACCGAAATCGTTGGCTTGTGGGTGGTGCCAGTCGATCAGCCAGACGGTGACGTGGTTTTCGCCAGCGCCGGGCAGCACTTTGATGCCGTAGCGCAGCATTTCGTACACCGCACGGTTGCGGTCGTACAGGCTTTTGCTGCTGTCACCGGCCACTTTGGTGAATTCGTGCAGGGCGCGGCTGATGAGGGTGTCGGCCACACCACGGGCTTGCAGCCAGGCACGCAACAGGGGCTGGTCGATGTTGCTGTTGTCGCGGTCGATCCAGTTACCCAGGTAGCGGTAGCCCAGCCGGTGCTGGAACAAGGCCACCACGCGAACTTGGGTGGCTTTTTCGATTTGACCGACGGAAGTCATTGTTGTTGTATCCCTGAAGTCGTCCTGGCGACCTTATTCGTTAAACTGAAACCCATGAGTCAACCCACTCGCCCTGCCACTGTCAACCCCACGGAGGCGTCGGCCAAGAAGCCCAGCATGGCAGCAGTACGACGTGCGGTAGCAAGTTCCACCGCCCTTGAAACGGGTCAAAGCGTTCAGGAGCTTGAACAAAAGCTGAAAGACACCGCCAACCGTCGATTTGCCCATATCAAACTGGCTCCGTAGTCAGCAGCCCCTGTCGATGGGCCTCAGCCCAAACGAACGGAGATTTTTTACGCAGGTAGTCGTTGGGTAACGGTTCGCGCAGGTATTCGTCAAACCAGCGGACCCGCATTTCCCTGCACAGTGGGTCGTCTAGCCCCAACCGCTTGATAGTCTGCTTCACCCGTGCGTGGTTGGCGTCTTCCAGACCAGGGTTGGGAAAGATGCGGCCCGTTGTCAATTCGAGATGAAACCAATCCGGCGACACTTCAAACGGGTCCAGCACGTCGTCAAAGTCGCGTTTGCGGCTGTTCATGGTGGAACAGGCCAGCCGGTAGTTGCTCCATTCGTAAGCGAGCCCCGCCAGTGCAGACTTAGCTATGAAGTGGTCCACACTCATGCCGCCCGTGCAACGCTCCACAAACACACACAGGTAAGCACAAACACCGCCATAGGCTCTGTGCAGTGCCGTTAGGCAATCACCGCGCCAGTACGAAGCGATCTCCGCTTTTGCTGGAAGCGGTTGATCCAGTGCATAGCCCTTGTCTTTCAAATGAGCCAGCCCTTTGGTGCGGACTTGCGCGTCAAAAAAATTGGGTTCAGGCTGCGGCTGCACTGGAATCATGCCAACCACCCCTGTTTTTCGCCCACAAAGCGCCAACGTATCCAGAACGGGTCAGTGTCCCCCAACAGGCCACGCAGACGGGCATCAAGCGCCTTGGCACGTTCGTGATCGACCACAGCCTCGGCCAACAGGTCCGCAGCTTCTTTCAAGGCTTGCTCTGCCTGAATCGAGCGGGCACTTGCCAAGTCAAACGCATCGCTGACCAGCCAGCGGCCCACTTCGCCCAAGCGGACGAAGGGGCGCTGTGTCAATGCAACGGTGGCAGGCGCTTGCGGTTGGGGGGTCACCAAGTCCAAGTCAAACCAAGCATCGCGGTTGGGGTCAAACTCCGGCTCCACCGATGCCATGACCAGTGGCGAATGGGTGACCGCCAGCAACTGCACTTCGGCCCCCAAAATCAGCGACTGCATCACCTTTAGCAACGCCGGAACCACGGTACGTTGCCATTGCGGGTGTAAGTGAGACTCCACCTCGTCCACTAAAAACACCGCCTGGTTGGTGGTGGGTTCGTCCAGCAGCTTGGCGGCTTGCTGGTGCTCGCTCCAACACCACACCAAAAAGTAAGCCAGCGCCATGATGCGCCGCATACCGGACGAAGCGTGCAGCACCGCCACATCGTTGCCGTAGGGCATACGCAGGGTGGGCATGTCGCGCACATCGTCAGGGCTGATTCGGGTCAAGTCGCCGGGTACCAGAGGCTCTTTTGCGGATGGAGACAACACATTCAGCACGGCTTTGAGGTGTTTGAACGTCTCGCCGCCTTCGCGTTGCCAATTGGCCCAGTCCCGAATCAGGCCGTTGCACAGCCAGTTACCCGACTCACCGGGCAAACCGTTCCACACCTGTGCGGGGGTGAACACATACGCAGGTGGGCGGTCTTGCACGTCCACATCGTCTTTGGTGCGCCAGTAGTTGCGCGCAGGGTCCCATACCGCAAAGCTGCCATCGGCCATGGCGTACACCACCAAGCCGGGGTTAGATGGGCGGCCTGAGCGGCCCGTCCAAGCCTGCTCACGGCGCTGGTAGGTGCTGAGGTATTGCTCGTCTTTGCTTTTCCCACTGAATGAAAAGTCGATGGACGCCTCACCTGATTGGCGGGGAATGGCCTTTTGGCCTGCCGTGAGCAGCGGGTTGATTTCTGCGGGCCATTTGCGCGTCATGGCCCACCATGCCACGTCCAACAAAAAGCTTTTTCCCAAGCCGTTGTCGCCGGTGATGAGGTTCAGGCGGGGGCGTAGGGTCAGTTCCAGCGCGGGGGCTGGGCCTAGGTTGTGGAGTTTGAGGTGCTTGAGCATGGCATTAGAATTTTCTGACCAACTGGTCACAGTTGAATAAACATACCAATATCGTCCCAATCTACAGCGGGCCAACCCTCACGTTCATGTGGGGGTATAGCCGATGCGCTAAAGACGCGATACTGAATTCGCCCTCGTTTTTTCGCACCATAAAACCTGTTGGCCCATACGAGCGCCTTCCGGGCAGGATGATCGCCTCGCTTGGATAGGATTTTCTCTAAATAACCGCTTTGTCCTGGCGAAAGTCGAAACAAGTGGGGATTGAGAACTCTTTTTGGGTCAAGAGCATTTGAGATAGACGCTTGTCGAACAGACGTCTGCTGTTCGGCGGTCAATGCTGGGCTTAAACACTCAAAATTCTGACAGTAACGACGCACATGCCAGACGGCGCTATCCAATCGTTCTAACGAATCTTGCGTTGTGTAAGCAGACTTGCTGATATATCGATTTGGCCCCTGGCTAGATAAATATGTTAGGAACTGATCGTTGGCAACACCACCAGCGTCAAACTTAAATGCCTGAATTTTTTTTACGGAATTTATAAGTTTATTCAAGTCGTGGCCGTATTGATTGCTTCGATCTCCAGGAGATTTCTTTGCTTTTTCTATATCGAGGTAGCGAGAGCTTTTCCCATTGAAAAGCAGCACAGCCTTTAAGTACTTTTCCAATGCTTGCTGTGCAGACCAAAGAAATTGCTGGCGGAGTTGGAGTCTGAAATTTGATCGTGCGGCTATATAGTCTGCATCAGCCTCATCTCGAAAGATGCTGCTTGCATAAGAACTCAAAACAATTGCTCTATCCATTTTGATTTCTTTAAATTAGTCGAATCCGACCAGTAAGCAACTCTTGCATCATGCCTTGTTTGAGTGTGCGGGTTTTATCGCGGCGGGCTTCGAGAGAGGTGAGTTCAGCGTCCATATCAGAAAGAACTGTGGCAATAGCGGTTTGCTCGGCGAGGGGCGGCAGTCGCATTTCAATCGAAGCAAGTATGGCACCGCTTAGTGATGGCAAAGCAGTTGTGCTCACCAAACTCGCTAACTTTGTGTTGATCAGCAAAAAATGAATAAAGGAAAAATGAGCACAATTTTTATCCAGAATATACGCACACATATTGTTATCCAAGCAGCTATCTTTCCCGAGAATTTTCTTGCGCTCTAAAAATACAGCAGCTCCAACTTTAGCAAACACGATGCTTTCGGCAGAAAAGATCGTTGCGCCCAGTTGTTTGCGTGCCGCTTCACTTATGTAGTGATTCGCGGTCTCCATGAATACCTCGTTTCCCGCGTTATTCATGTCAGAGACTTTGAAAAACGGATACTCCCCTGTCGCCAGGCCTTGAAACTTAACGGGAAAACCGTTGCCACCTCGGAACTGTCCAATGTCACCAGCTTTGACAACCTCCCATTCCCCAGAAAACCCCGGCAAGCGGGTCTGGCCGGTCAGGAGTTGCTGCATAGCGGCCTGCTTGAGGTCGCGCTTTTTGGCGATCAGTTGGTCGAGCTTAGCTAGCAGGGCATCGACATCCGATAGCGCGGTGGCGATAGCACGTTGCTCAGCGGGGGGTGGCAATGCAATCTTCGTTGCCTCCATGCTCGCTTTTGTGACATGGAGCATCGTTCCGCCGTTGGTAGAGCGAGCCTTCTTTTCTTCAGTTATTTCAAGCAGTTTGTAATAAAGAAAACTTCGCTCAGAACGAGTTTCCTTTGGCTCGATTTTCCAAATGTGATAGTGATAGATTGCACGCCCACCAAGCCAAATGTGAGGACCAAATGTTGCGGACCACATGTAGAGCAAGTCACCAAAATCACAGTATTTGTTTTCGGCTAGGGCTAATGTCGAATAGTAGAAATCATCACCACCGGTCAGATTCTGCAAACGAATGACTGGAACACCCGAGCGTTCCCACTCATGTAATGAGTAAGCCCTTCCGTTATGCAGAACAGATACCTCTTTTAGGGAAGCCCAAGACCAATCCTCCGGAATTACCTCCACTTCCGTCCTCTTGTACCCCGGCTTGATTTGCTCGTTGCTCATACCGCAAACCCCATCTTCTTCAGGTGCTCGTTCACTTTGGCTTGCAGGGCATCCACTTCCTGAGCCAGTTTTGGGAGTGGTGTGGCGTAGCGGTCGGCCAATTGCTTGATGCGCCCGGTCAAGGTCTGGCTCACGCGGTCCAGTTCGCCTTGCACCCGCTGGGTCAGGGTCGCCAGCCATTTATCCAGCACCACCAGCACCTGTACATCGGACTGGCTCATGTGGGCGTACATGGCTGACACCTTTGCATTCAGTTCGCGCTGGGCTTCTTTCACCTGTTTGTTGGCAGCGGTTTCTTTATCGGCCAAGGTGGCGTATTGCTGCAACACCCGCTTTTCTTCTGCGGCGGTTGGATCGGTTTTGATGGCGCTCAGGCGGTCTTTCAAGCCCTTGGCGGTGATCTTGCCCTTGTCGTTTTTGGCTTCTGTCAGCAAGCCATCATCCCCGCCGTGTTCTTCTTCCAGCTCTTCCATCTGGCGGCTGATGGCGTCGCGCTCGGCTTCCAGCCGTTCCACTTCGGTCTGTTCGGTGGCAAAGCAACGGACCACCACCAGGTTGGTGGGAATCAAGTCGGTGTTGGGATGGCCTTTATTGACACCGTCTGGGCGCAGGGCTTGCCAACCGTCGGTCGCCACCATCCAAACGTCGTCTTGCATCGTCTCGGCCCAGTAGTCCATGAGGTGTTGGTACACCGCATAGGGGTCGATGAGGGTGGATACCTGGGCTTGGTTGCGGAAGGTGTCCAACAAGCTTTCTGACAAGGCTTCGATCAACAGTTTGGGACGGTCACCCAACTGGATGCCAGTCAGGCGTTCGGTGTGGGTTTCTTTCCAGCCCTCAAACAGCGCAGTCACTGTCTGGTTGAAGCTGGTGAATTCGGGGTGGTCAAAAATGGTGGCTTTGACTTGGCCCGCCTCCACCCGAAGCTGGCAATAGCCAGGGCGCTCTGCATCGGTAAACAGGGCCTGGCGCACACCGGGGAACACTTGCCAATAGGCGCGCAGACCATCAACGTCTCGCAGGGGGATACCACCCTTCAGGTGCGCTTCAATGTCTTGCAGGTCTTCTGGCTCGGTGCTGTCGATGTAGCGTGGCAGGTTCAGGTTGAAGTCGTTGCCTTCGATTTCGGCCACCGGCACCAGCCGGGCGTATTTAGGCACTTCCAGTTGGCGGGTGAAGGTGTCCACAATCTTGTGAATGTCTTGCTCACGCAGGCGGTTCTTGTTGCCGTCTTTCACAAAGCCTTTGCTGGCATCCAGCATGAAGATACCCTTGCGTCCGGCTGCACCTGCTTTGTCCAACACGATGATGCAAGCAGGGATGCCCGTGCCATAAAACAGGTTGGCAGGCAGGCCAATGATGGCTTTGATGACACCTTGGCGTATGAGCCGGGTGCGTATGCCACCCTCGGCCCCGCCCCGGAACAGCACACCGTGCGGCAGGATGACCGCCGCTTTGCCGGTGCTCTTGAGGCTTTTGAGCATGTGCAGCAAGAAGGCGTAATCGCCGTTCTTCTCGGGCGGGGTGCCGTATTCAAAGCGGCCATACAAGTCGTTGGCCGGGTCCAGCCCACTGGTCCAGGCTTTGGTGGAGAAAGGTGGGTTGGCAACGATGTAGTCAAACACCTTTAACCCGCCTTCTTGGTTTAAAAAGTGCGGACGCGACAAGGTGTTGTCTTGCCAAATTTCTGCCGTGGGGCAGTCGTGCAGCACCATGTTCATGCGGGCCAGGGCGCTGGTGGCGTTGTCCATTTCCTGGCCGTAAATTGCCAGGTTGAGCCCGGTGCGGGTTTGGGCTTCGTCGTGCGCTTTCAGCAACAGGGAGCCGGAACCACAGGTGGGGTCGTAAATGCTTTGGGTGGCGTGTTGGGCTTCGCCCAAGCCAATGACTTGCGCCATGATGCGCGACACCTCTGCCGGGGTGTAGAACTGGCCCTTGCTTTTGCCGCTTTCGGTGGCGAAGTGGCGCATGAGGTATTCATACGCATCGCCCAGCAGGTCGTCGCCTTCGGCGCGGTTGCGGCCAAAGTCCAGCCCTTCAAATATGGATACCAGCCGGGTGAGGCGGTCCACCATGTCTTTGCCTTTGCCCAGCTTTTCTTCGTCGTTGAAGTCGGCCACGTTGATGGCACCCTTCAAGTTGTCATTGGCATCGGCCAGGCGGGCAATGATTTTGTTGAGCTTGTCGCCAATCTCTTTGTCACCCTTGGCCGCCACCATGTCGGCAAAGCGGCCACCCGGCTTGTCCGCTTCTGGCTCTGGCACCTCGATCAGCGCGTCTGGATCACCCGCGTATTTGTCCGACACGTATTTGACGAACAGCAACACCAGCACGTAGTCCTTGTACTGGCTGGCATCCATGCCGCCACGCAGTTCGTCGCAGGATTTCCAAAGGGATGAGTAGAGTTCGGATTTTTTGAGGGCCATGGGTGACGCTTGTGTAGGGAGCAGTGACAGCAATGAACAGCTTTCACTGTACCGCAATGGCATGGGGTTTTTGACCGTGGGTGACCAGGCGTTTGAACAGGTCGAATGTGCTCACTGCCCCTTTGTGTTGGATTCACTCCAGTGAGCCGGGCGGCAGCTGGCGATCATTTGTAAGCCAAGGTCAACCGACCACCCAGCCAGCAATGGCGGAGGGTGTGCGCAGGACGCGCCAGCGGACGGGGAGCGCACCTGCAGTCTTTGCTGGTGCCCCAGCGGAGGCCACTTTGCATAACGCCTGTTGCCAATACCCGAAGGGCGCACCAGCGGTGCATGGCCACCAAGCGAACGGGTGAGCGACTGGACAGGCACTGTTGGCAATGCGGCGTTATGTAACCCGAAGGGCTTGAGTGGCCGGAACGGGCGAACACCACAAAAGGTACTTGCGCCAAACTGTTGGTTCAGCCTGCTCCCAGGCTCTGTTCAGACACTTGCGAAGCACTGGGCATGTGCCTCCCCCTGCCTTGTGCAGGGCGCAACAGCGCCTTGCACACTGATCAGCACCAAGGCCCCCCGCAAAAGCAAGCGGTGATGCTGGGTGGTTCACCGCCCAGGATGACCGCGTTGTTGGAGGATGCCAACATGGTGGCAACTACTGCAAGGCCTCCATCACAGCGCCCGGGTTACGTTGAATCACGTTCAGCAACACCAGTGCCGGGCCGTGCGGGGCACGGTCACCACGCTCCCAATGACGCAGCGTTGCCGTAGAAAAGCCAAAACTGGCAGCGAACTGCTCCTGTGTCATGCCCACCTTCTGGCGCACAGCCTTCACATCCACAGGCCGGGGACGATGCACCCGTGCTTCGGGGAGCCGGCCTTCCGCATGCTCAATGGCTTCTTGCAATCCGCGTTTGATGCTTTCAAATGCTGTTCCCATCACCGCTTCCTTTTCCAAATCTGCACCAACACATCCACCAGTCCGGCAAGTTCATTGCGTTCGGCCTGGGTCAGGTTGCTTTTGTCACCCTTGGCAAACAAGGTGAGCAGGTACAGGGGCATCGTTTCGTCATAAACGTAGTAGACGACACGAACACCCCCACTTTTGCCCTGCCCGCCACGACCCCACCGCAGCTTGCGCACCCCACCAGTACCTTCAAGCAGATCACCCGCTTTGGGGTGTTCTGCCAGGTAGCGAACCACATCCAACCTTTCGGCGGCCGACAACAATTTGTCAGCCACCCTCGTGTATTCCGGCAGTTCGGCTACCGTTTGCAAGCCACCAACAGTGTAATCCAATGGATTAGTTTTTACCATATCAAGCTGCCTTTAGGGTCACCACATTGTTGGCATTACCGCTGGCACGCGCAGCCAACAGTTCCAGGCGCTCACCCAGCAGCCGCCACCCATCACGCATGGGGCCTTCGTACTGGGCACGCTGGTAGATGCGCTTGACCTTCTTTTCCTCGGTGTGATTCAGGCATTTTTCCACCACGTCGGGCAATACGCCCAACTCGGCCATCATCGTGGCCCCAGTGCGCCTCAGGTCATGCGGTGTCCACTTGCCACCCACCAGCACCAATGCGTCTACATGCTTGGACCTGCCCGACAACGGCTCATCGCCTGGTCGCTGGCGGTCGCCCACTTGCTTGGTCACGGTTTTTTCGCAAACATGGTCGGCAAAGTCCGGCTGATCTTTCTTGGCCCTCGCTGCAGGAAACAACCATGGTGTTAGACCAGTGATCACCCGCAGTTGCTCTAACTGCTTCAAGGCAAAGTCACTCAACCAGATGACATGGCGTTTGCCATTCTTGGTTTCTGGCAGGGTCCACTGACGGCGATCAGTGTCCACGTGCTCCCATCGGGCACCCAGCACTTCACCAATGCGGGCCAGCGTGGACAGCTGTAACAACAACGCCAGTTGGCTGGTTTCTGCCATGTCGGCTCTGGGCAGCTTCTGGAACAGTTCAATCAACTCAGCTTCACCCAGCACACGGTCACGTTCTACATCCTTGCCAATCTTGGCTTTGCTGATGCGGGCAGTCGGGTCAGCTGTGATGTAGTCACGATCCAGTGCAAAACCAAACATTTGACGCAGTTCGGCCAACGTCTTCTTGGCGGTACGGACCATGTTTTGTGAGGGTGTCGCCCTGGCCTTGATGCCATCCACGACCTGTTGGATATGGGCTTTGGTCACATCGGCCACAGCCATGTCACCAATCAGGTGAAAAACATCACGCTTGAATGATCGTTCCACCTCAGTGCCCTTGTCTGCGCGGCTGACCAGCTCAAGCTGCTGCCATTTTTCGAACAAACCTTTGACATTCATTCGGGCCTGCTTTTCGGCCAGTTCCTGCAAGCGTTGATGCTGGTGCAGTATGGCTTCCTGCTTATCAGCCTCTATCTTCAGAAGTCCGGCAGCGTGCTCGGCCTCCAGACGCACCCGATCCAGGATTGCCAATCTTTCCTTTTCTGCCTGTTCCGCTTCACGCCTGGCCACGGGGTCGCCAGACTCACGAAGCAGCACCCCAAGACGCTCACGTTCTGCAAAGATGGCTTTGAGGCTCATGCCGCCTTTTTGCTTCCAGGTGCCAATGCGCTTTTCACGGGTCTTACCCACAACCTTGAAGCGCCAAGCGACATGAACACTGACATTGCCGTCTTGTGCCACGTGCACCTTTCCACTCATAGACTTGCCGAATGGAATGGATTTGCCGTTGTCGTCTTGCTTGAGTGCACGCAGCTCAAGCTCTGTGATCATGCCCATGGAATCCCCCCAAAAAACAGTGAGCCGTTGCCCCCACCGTTGCCCCCACCGCAGAGGCTGGCTTTGAGTGTATCTTGGTGGACGTGGTTGGACAGCGCCGACTAAGAAAAATATCTATGTGCTTGTTTTTGCTTGATATTTTTGTAAATCTAGAACTTTCTTGAATTACCCCAGATGATCAATTACTTGCATGGGGTGCAAGGGGTCGCGAGTTCGAATCCCGCCACGCCGACCATAAAAAATAACGGGTTACAGATCACAAGTCTGTAACCCGTTTGTCTTTTCCGGCTCCAAATTCTTCGTTGCCCCCACCGCCCTGGTTTGCTGGGCCCCATTGGCAACCGACAACAACCCCAGCTCAAATTTGCACACACGCAAGTGCCCAGAAAAGGCATGCCGCCGCCGTCACAACCGATCCACCATCAGAATATTTTCATGACATTCAAATATTCTTTAG
>JACCDQ011058810.1_pt1 | contig 21416 bp, 22 predicted proteins | sample 7446031 | NCBI WGS metagenome assembly JACCDQ01 (sample SAMN15323442, study PRJNA562643) | freshwater metagenome | isolation source: river surface water | place: USA:Blue River Watershed | collected 2017-08-17
ATATGGCGCCGGTCGAGGCAACGTATCTGGCCTGGCTGGATGTGCGCCAACTCGGACTCGAGAACCCGGCAGCGCATTTTGAGCGGCATGGACTAGGGCTGTCGGATGGTGCAGATTTTGGCGCGCCGGGCTGGTTGCGCGGCGAATGGCGGGATCTGGCCGCCCTCGCCGAAGCGCGCGATCTGATCGTCTGTTCCGACGAAATCCACTGTGGTCTGGTGCTCGATGAGGATCGACGGCATATCCCGTTTGCCAGCCTGTCTCCCGAGATGGCCCAACGTACGATTACCCTGATGGCGCCATCCAAGACCTTCAATGTGCCCGGCCTGGGTTGCGCTTTCGCCGTCATCGCCAATCCGGGATTGCGTCGCCGTTTCGAGCGCTGCATGCGCGGTATCGTGCCGCATGTGAATGTGCTTGGGCTGGCCGCTTGCGAGGCGGCGCTACGGGAAGGTGGCGATTGGCATCGTGAATTGATCGACTATCTGCGTGGCAATCGTGACCGCCTTCAGGCAGCGGTCGACGTCTTGCCAGGGGTCGATATGGCGCCGGTCGAGGCAACGTATCTGGCCTGGCTGGATGTGCGCCAACTTGGACTCGAGAACCCGGCAGCGCATTTTGAGCGGCATGGCCTGGGGCTGTCGGATGGTGCGGATTTTGGCGCGCCGGGCTGGTTGCGCCTGAATTTCGGTTGCACGCGATCAACACTGGATGCAGCTCTGGAGCGCCTGGTTACCGGGTGTGCCGCCGCATGAGTGCCTACACCCTGGCCGTCATCGCGTTGTTTGTCGCAGCGGTCTTTCAGACTGGCGCGCTTTGGTTATGTGTCGAGGCCTTTTTCGCCAACGGCCAGACCCGCTCGCGTCGGGTCTCCTGGTTCGCCCTGGGATCGGCGGCCCTGTTTCTTGCCCTGCATGCCGGTCACGCCCTGGAACTTGCATTGCGCACCGGTCTTTTCGATTTGCGCCAATCGTTGTTGGCCGTCCTGGTCTCGTGCGGTCTGGTGATTGCGGCGATCGGGTTCAGGCGGGCCTGAGGCGGACAGCGCCGGCCTCGGTGACGATCCAGTCGAGTCGCTGGTCATGGACTTCCGGCCGGATAGTGTCGAGCCGGTTGATTTCGAAGCCGATGCCGACGGCGAGCGGACGCGGCTTCAAGGCAGCCAGTGTCCGGTCGAAATAACCGCCGCCATACCCCAGGCGGTACCCGTCGCCATCAAACCCGTTCAACGGCAGCAGGATCAGATCGGGATGCAGCCAATCACCAGAGGTCGGTGTGGGAATGCCGTAGCGGTCGGGTGACAGCGGCGCATCGGCCTGCCACTCGCGGAACGCCAGTGCGCTTTTTTCTTCGATCACCACCGGCAAGGCCGCCCGGCTGCCTTGAGCGGTCCACTGCGCCAGCAAGGCACGAACGTCCGGTTCGTGCTTGATGGGCCAACAAAAGGCGGCGATCGGCGGTCTGGGCAACGCCGCCAGCGCGTGGGTGACAATGCGTGCCGACAATTCGGCATGTTCGGCATCGCTCAGTGCGGCACGGCTGGCGACCATTTCGCGTCGCATCGCTCGTCGCCAGCCCGTGTTATCCTCGGTTCGCATTGTCATGAGCAGAATCTAGCATGAAGTTTCCCCTGATCGTCCTCGGCCTTGCGCTGTCCTTTCCTGTCCTGGCCAACGAGGCGCAGGACACTAGTTACCTCCTCGCCCGCGATGCCTTTCGCGCCGGCAATCTGACCAAGCTGGAGCGTGCCACGGCGCAGCTCGGGTCGCATGAACTGGCACCGTATGTCGAAAACTATCGGCTGCGCATGTTCATGGATCAAGGCGATGCGACGGCGATTCGCGCTTTTCTTGAGCGTCACGAACGCAGTTATGTCGCCGAAAAACTCCGTGCCGACTGGATTCGCTGGCTGGCCAGGCGTTCCACGTGGAACGAGGTGGAAAACGAATATGCCCAGTTGATCGCACCTGAGCCGGATGTCACCTGCCTGCAGCAGCAGGCACGTTTGGCGCGCGATGATCGCAGTGTCCTCGATGAAGCGGAAAAGCAGTGGTTGACCCTGTTGGAGCCGGTCGAGGCGTGTCGCCCGGTTCTTGATGTGCTGGGTAACAGTGCCCGCATCGACAGTGACGACATCTGGATGCGGGCTCGCCGCCAGCTTGAAGCCAATCGGCCGGCCTGGGCAAAGCAGACCTTGCATTATCTGCCCGAGATCCAGCAGCCGGACTCGCGCGCGCTCGAATCGGCACTGAGCGGCGGTGCGGCCTATGTCGCACGCCTCTCCGGGCAGTGGTACGGGAATCGGGCCGGTCGCGAACTGGTGACTTTTGCCATTCAGCGCATGGCGCCGAACGATCCGCAGGCAGCCGCGGGGGCCCTGGAAAGAGTGGATGGTCGCTTGCAGCCCAGTGAGCGTGAGTGGGCCTGGAGCCAGATTGCCTTGCAGGCCGCCAAGAAGCACCTGCCGGAAGCAATCGACTGGTTTGCCAAGGCAGGTAAAACGAAGCTTTCGGACGATGCGCTGCAATGGAAGGTGCGGGCCGCCTTGCGTGCCCAGGAGTGGGGCGTGGTGCGGGACACCATTCTGGCCATGCCGGGTGCGCTCGCGGAACTGCCGGAATGGACCTACTGGCTGGGCCGGGCCTACCACGCCGGTGGGCGCACGACCGATGCGCATGCCCTGTTTGAAAAAATTTCAGGACAGGCCAATTTCTACGGCAATCTTGCGGAAGAAGAGTTGGGGCGGCAAGTGATGCCCCCGCCGAAAGCGCAGGCAATCACCGCGGAAGAGCAGAAAGGCGCCCGGAACAATCCGGGCTTGCGCCGTGCTCTTGCCTTTTTCCGTCTCGACATGCGGACCGAAGCGGTGCGTGAATGGAATTGGTCGTTGCGAGGCATGAATGACCGGGAACTGCTGGCGGCAGCCCAGCTGGCAAAAGGGAACCAGATCTGGGACCGGGCGATCAATACTGCCGATCGGACCCGTAATGAACATGACTTTACCCTGCGTTTTCTGGCGCCCTACAGCGATCAGGTGCGTCCGACGGCACGCAATCAGGCGCTTGATGATGCCTGGGTTTACGGCCTGATGCGTCAGGAAAGCCGCTTCATCACCAGTGCCAAATCGAATGTCGGGGCTTCGGGCCTGATGCAGCTGATGCCGGCGACAGCCAAGTGGGTCGCCAAGAAGATCGGTCTGCGCGATTTTCATCCGGGGAAGGTCAATGACACGGCGACCAACGTCCTGCTTGGGACGTCCTATATGCGTCTGGTGATGGAAAACCTCGACAACCACCCGGTGCTGGCTTCAGCCGCCTACAATGCGGGCCCCGGCCGGGCGCGCAAATGGCGTGCTGAGCGCGCACTCGAGGGGGCGATCTATGCCGAAACGATTCCCTTCTCGGAAACGCGCGATTACGTGAAAAAAGTCATGAGCAATGCGGTTTATTACTCGGCATTGTTCAATGGCAAGCCGGATTCGCTGAAAGCACGCCTGGGCGTTGTCGGCCCCCGTATTGCCGATGCGCCCAAGGACGCTGATTTGCCTTAAAATTCAAGTTTTTCCAAGTCCAATTTTCCGACGCCGGGGTTCAAGATGAGCATGAAAAAGGTCCTGTTGCTGGGGGGTAGCGGTTTCATCGGTACCTATATCGCCAACCGCCTGTCGCAGCGCGGCATCGAAGTGACCGTGCCGACCCGTCGTCGTGAGCGGACCAAGGCGCTGATCATGCAGCCGGGTGTCGAGATGCCGGAAGCGAATATCCACTGCCCGGAAACGCTGGCCAAGCTGATGCGTGGCCAGGATGCCGTGATCAATCTGGTCGGTGTCCTGCACAGCCGTGATGTTCAGTTGCCGTACAGCAAGGACTTTGCCGAAGCGCATGTCGAGCTGCCGAAGAAAATCATTGCCGCCATGAAGTCGACCGGTGTCCGTCGTCTGGTGCATATGAGTGCGCTCAAGGCCGATTCCAACGGGACATCGGAATACCTGCGTTCCAAGGGTGATGGCGAGGCAGCGGTGATGGCGGCCGCCAGCGAACTGGATATCACCGTGTTCCGTCCTTCGGTCATTTTTGGCTTGGGCGATTCTTTCCTGTCGACTTTCGCCAATGTGCTGAAGAAAGCCCCGATTTTTCCGCTGGGTTATGGCCATGCTCGCTTCCAGCCCGTGTGGGCGGCGGATGTGGCCGATGCGTTTGTCGATTGCCTGAACGATGTATCGACTTTTGGCCAGGCCTATGATCTGGTCGGTCCAAAGGTGTACTCCCTGCGTGAGCTGGTTGATTACACCGCCGACCTGTGCAGGAGCACGGCACGGATCGTCGCCCTCTCCGAAGGCTGGGCCTATCTGCAGGCCGGCCTGATGTGGCTGGCACCGAAGCCGCTGCTGTCGCCGGACAACCTGCGCTCGATGGAAACCGACAGTGTTGCCGAAGCGGGGGCTCACTTGCCGGCAAACTGGAAGCCGACCGCCCTCGAATCGATCGCCCCGACCTATATTGCCGGCGCGAATCCGAAGGGCAAGTTCGACAGCTTCCGCTTCCGCGCAGGTAGATAAATTCGCCCGGATCGCGCTGCCGTGGAGATCTATATTGTCGGCGGTGCGGTTCGTGACGAACTCCTGGGCCGTGATTCCGCCGACCGTGACTATGTCGTGGTCGGCGCAACACCAGAAGCCCTGCTCGCGCAGGGCTTCAAACCCGTCGGTCGGGATTTCCCTGTATTTCTCCATCCCGAGACGCATGAGGAATATGCGCTTGCCCGGACCGAGCGCAAAAGTGGCCGTGGCTATCACGGCTTCACTTTCCACGCCTCACCGGCGGTCACGCTCGAGGAAGACCTCGCTCGCCGAGACCTGACCATCAATGCGATGGCCAAGGCGGTTGATGGCAGCATCATCGATCCCTTTGGCGGTCAACGTGACCTGGCGGACAAAATACTGCGCCACGTCGGCCCTGCTTTTGTCGAAGACCCGGTGCGCATTTTGCGGATTGCCCGCTTTGCCGCGCGTTTCCACGATTTCACGGTGGCCCAGGACACTCTCAACCTGATGCGGCGCATGGTTGCCGATGGTGAAGTGGATCATCTGGTGGCTGAGCGGGTCTGGCAGGAACTGGCCAAGGGCCTGATGGAGGCCCGGCCGTCGCGGATGTTCCAGGTTTTGCGGGATTGTGGGGCGCTGGCCCGCTTGTTGCCCGAGGTCGATGCGCTGTTTGGGGTGCCGCAGCGGGCCGATTTTCATCCCGAGATCGATACCGGCGTTCATACGCTGATGGTCATCGATCAATCCGCCGTGCTGGGCTTCGACCTGCCGGTTCGCTTTGCTGCCCTGACCCATGATCTCGGCAAGGGGACGACACCAGAGCATGTGCTGCCCCGCCATATCGGCCATGAACTGCGCAGTATCGAATTCACGGAAGCCTTGTCAGCCCGTTTGCGCGTGCCCAACGACTGCCGCGATCTCGCCCTGTTGATGGCCGAGCATCACGGCAAGATTCACCGCGCCAACGACATGCGGGCCGATACACTGGTGAAATTCTTCGAGGCCACCGATGCCCTGCGTCGGCCGGCGCGTTTCCAGCAATTGCTCGATGCCTGTCGTTGCGATTACACCGGTCGTCTCGGCTGGCAGGACCGGCCGTATCACACGCCAACCCGCCTGCTGTTGGCACTCGCTGCGGTCAACCGTGTTCAGGCAGGCAAAATTGCCGCTGAATGCCATGAGCGCCATCATATTCCCGAGCGCATTCATGCAGCGCGTGTGCATGCCGTCAAGGAAGCCTTAAAACAGGCGGGAGAGTCCCCAGAGGAGTAGGGAAAAAATCAGCGTGCTGAGCACCGGAAAATGGTACGTTCGGCCGCGGAAGCGGCAGGCGAAATCGCCGGGCAACTGACCGAAACGAATAAAGCGCGCGATGTGCGGGGCCAGGATGCCCAGCACGAAAATGCACACAACCAGGGTGAACACCCATTTCAACATTCAGGCAACGCTACCAGCTTATGATCAAGCGAGACATTATCGACGGACTGGAATTGTTTTCCGCACTGCCCGGGAAAAAAACCAGTCACCCTCCCCTTCTGTTCATTCATGGAGCCTTTGCCGGTGCCTGGATGTGGACGGAAACGTTCATGCCCTGGTTTGCCGAAGCCGGCTTTCCCTGCCATGCACTTTCCCTGCGCGGGCACGGCGGGAGCGACGGGCATGAAAGCATCAACTGGCATTCGATCGCCGATTATGTCGATGATGTGGCGACGATTGCCGGCCGGCTGGATGAACAACCGGTGTTGATCGGTCATTCGATGGGGGGATTCGTTGCCCAGAAATACCTCGAGCACCATCCGGCCCAGGGCATCGCCCTGCTCTGTTCGGTACCGCCCCAAGGCCTGATCGCCGCGCAATTCCACTTGATCATGAGCAAGCCGCAGTTGTTTGCCGAGATCAACCGCATCATGAGCGGGAAATACACCGATACGCAGACCTTGCGTGACGCCTTGTTTGCCGGCGAGGTCGATGAAAAGATGCTCGACGAGTGGATTGGCCGGATGCAAGGCGAGTCACAGCGGGCGCTCTGGGACATGTCGATGTTCAACCTGCCGAATCTGCACCGGATGAACCGCTCGCCCATGTTCATCATGGGAGCCGAGCACGATGCGCTGGTACCGGCCTTTCTGGTGCAGAGTACCGCGCACACTTACGGGGAACCTGCCCATATCCTGCGTCACATGGGACACGCCATCACGCACGAACGCGAATGGCGACATGCCGCACAACTACTGTGTGACTGGCTGAACAGCCTCAAATCTTGACGTCGATATTCTTGCCGAGGTTCGCAGGGTTGTTCGTGGCAACCGGTGGCAAGGCTTGAATCAGCTGCATGGCGGACTGCTCTTGCAGATCCATCGCCTTTTTCAAAACCAATGTGCCAACCGCATCGCCCGTCTTGCTCATCGTCAACGCGGTACTGATACTGCCAACGCTTGCGATATCCATGGTTTAATCGCTCCACAAATATAACTTTAGTACTACGACCTTGAGTCTAGACTATCGAGGGGCAAATGCAATGGCGGAGGCCGACAAACCTGACACGAAGCAGACGATCCAGGCTGCGATTCGTGCCAAGAGAGAAAAAACGCTTGATCGATGTATCGATCTTGAAAGTAAGGAGGCGGAATTGCTCGCTGAAATCGAGCGTTTCGATCTACCTGACGGCATCCCGCCCATTCAGGAGGCCAGGCCCGTTGCCCGGGGATTGGCCAGCGTACTGCAGCCAGAGTTGAAATTTCCGGAAATTATCGAAGTCGGTAGCTTCCGAAACATTGCCGATCGGCCAATGCCGGAAACGAATCTCTCGTCGTCGGGAGGTGCTGGTTCCCTTCTTGATAGTTTGCGTGCCCAGGCCGAAGGCAAGTTGCAACAGGCCGATCTGGTGCGTTCCCAGCAACATTTGGTGAACAAGCAGATCGATCAGGTACTCAAGGCGCTCTTCTTTTACGTCCACGACATGGTTCAGCAGCTGAATGTCGTGAAACCCGTCATTTCCCGCTGTTATCACCTGATCGAGGACAAGGGGCTGGAAAACCTTGAATGGCAGGCAGGGTTTTCAGATTACCGTGCCCAGTCGCCAAGCGCCGGCGGATTGGTCGAGTTGGTGACATTGTCGTATCAGCTTGCAAACAAGGATGCTTGCAGAATTCAGCGGAGCGAACTGGGAGTCGAACGTTTCAGGAATTTCCTGGCCGATTACGGCCTTTTCAATTTCTGCCGGGAATTCAGAAATCCGCAGGGGCAACTGACGCATGCGGAATTCGAGATTCCGGCCAAATTGGCGGTTACCGTCAAGTGGCGGGCGGATTTTGCGCTGGGGGTGATCAAGGTTGAAACGCGTAATCTCGAGCGCCTTGGTCCGGTCGTATACACCCTGCATCCCCATGCGGTGGATACGGCACTGTGCGACGAATTTACCCGCCTGATCCTTGGTCAGCCCAATCAGTTCCGCGAACTATCGAAGCGTTGACGCTGGTTCACAGCCGGTGATTCTGGTCGCCCTGACTGAATCCAGTGAGTTCGATGTCGAGATCTCGGCCGATGGCGATTACTTTGAACAACTCGCCCATCTCGTGTGGCATGACCAGTTTGTTGATGGCCGCAGTAGCTCGGATGTAATCGACGGCGCCCGGTGTCATTTCACCGAGCAGGTCGAGAATGCCGCAATTGAGCAGGAATTGGCCCTGACTCGTGTACCCCAGCAAATCCAGCCCCTGGCCATGAGCGGCCGCGATAATCGCCGTGAAATCGACGTGGACCGTAACATCCTGTAAACCGGGCAGGTAAAAGGGATCCGGGTGTGCCTGATGCCGATAATGGCACATCAGGGTGCCACGCCCGCGTTGGGCATGATAGTACTCACGACGCGGAAACCCGTAATCGAGCAGGAGCAGCGCACCGCGTTGCAGGCGATGTCCCCATTCAGCCGCCCAGGCCCGATTGGCGAGACTGATCTCGCTTTCGTAACCGGGCGGCAACTGGCATTGGACGCCGATTTCCTCGGCGGCTGTCAGCAGGCTGCTACGGGCCGGCTGCTCTGACCAGATGAACTGGCCGGCAGCGTTCAGGCTGACACCCCGTTCGAGGATGCCAGTTTCCCGCCAGGCGACGATATGGGCTGGCATGGCATCGAGTAGCTCGTTGGCGACTACGCAGCCCGTGAACTGCTCCGGGAGACGGTCGAGCCAGACCACACGCTCGAGTAAACCGGGCACTGCTGCGGCGAGCGTTTCGCGCTGACGTTCCCGCAAATCGGCCGAGACATCGAGGATGAAATAATGCTCGGGCACTTGATTGCTGTCGGCCAGTGCAGCCAGCAGGTCGGCGGCCAGACGTCCGGAGCCGGCACCCACCTCAAGGATGTTGGGCGCGCTGACGCTCATGATTTCAGCGATCTGGCGGGCGAGGGCCCGGCCAAACAAGGGGGTCATTTCCGGCGCCGTGACGAAATCCCCGGCTGAACCGAACTTACGTGCGCCGGCGGTGTAATAACCCAGGGCCGGAGCATAGAGCAGATCGGCCATGAAATCGGCAAACGGCAACCAGTTGTCGCCGTGGCGAATGCGTTCCTGCAGATGCGCACGCAGTTTTTCGCTATGGGCGAGTGCCTCGGGGAGGGGCGCGGGAAGGCTCATGGGACGGCCGGGAAAAAGACGGATTTTAGCTGGCTCCTTGATCCGGCTGGCCTGTGCATCGGATGAAATATGCTATTTTTAGCTTCTTGGAGGAGAGTGGTGATGAAAATAAAACAGCTCGTCGTGCGCGAACCCGGGAAACTCGCTCAAGAGGTCCAAGCACTACAGGTATTTGAACCGGATCTTCTGGTTGTTTTTGCCGCGGTCGACTACTTCAGTACAGCCGATTTGGCCGCCATCCTGCGAACCGCGGCACCCCGCGCCGCATTGCTCGGCTGTTCCACCGCCGGGGAAATTTCTCCGGCGGGTGTTGATGACCACACCTGTGTCATTTCCGCCGTGCGCTTTGAGCATATTCGCCTGCAACCGGCTTCCACGACGCTGATCAATATGGATGATTCCTTCGCTGCCGGTGTCCGGATCGGCGAGCAGCTGAAATCTGCTGAACCCACAGCGATTCTTCTCCTTGGACCGGGGGTGCAGGTCAATGGCAGCGCGCTGGTAGACGGGCTGGCCAGTATCGTTGGCGGACAGGTGCCGATCACGGGGGGCCTGGCTGGTGATGGAGGAGCCTTCCAGAAAACCTTCACGCTTGGCAGCAATGGGGTGGCGACGGATGCCGTGGTGGCGCTGGCGCTCAGTGGCGATCAACTGGCGTTCGCCCATGGCTCGTTCGGGGGTTGGGAGCCTTTCGGCCCGGCCCGCAAGGTGACGCGCAGTGTCGGGAATGTCCTGTATGAACTGGATGGTGAGCCGGCGCTGGCGGTCTATAAGCGCTACCTCGGGGATCATGCTAAGGGCTTGCCTGCCTCCGGTCTGCTGTTCCCGTTTGCCATGCTCGGGGCTGATCATGACGCCATTGGCCTGATCCGGACCATCCTCGGCATCGACGAAGCGAGCGGCAGCCTGACGCTGGCCGGTGAAATCAGCCAGAACGGCTACCTCAAGCTGATGCATGCAAGTACCGACAAACTGGTCGATGGTGCTGAATCGGCGGCAACCGCCTCTGCCGGCATGTTCCAGCATCCGGGCGAAACGCTGGCCATCCTGGTCAGTTGCGTCGGTCGCAAGCTGGTGATGGGGGGGCGTGTCGATGAGGAAGTCGAAGCCGTGGGTGAGGTGCTGGGCGACCAGACGGTGCTGACCGGTTTTTATTCCTATGGTGAGATCAGTCCCTTTGTCCCCGAAGCCGCTTGCCGCTTGCACAATCAGACCATGACCATCACCTGCATCGGGGAGCGTTGACCTCGCGGATCAGGTCATGAACCGGACACTCCTTCGCCAACTCAAACGTAGCATGGGTGTCGCCGATGAGGCGGCGCTGGCTGCCTTGCTGGCCGAAGCACAGGCCGCTGCTGGCACCCTGTCCCCTGCCCTGCGGGGTTTGCTCGGCGGCCTGGATGATTTTCTGCAGCGTGTCGAGGTCTCCTACGATCAATACGAGCGGGATCTCGACTTGCGAACTCGCAGTTTGGCGCTTTCGTCGCATGAGTTGTCCGCGGTCAACGACCAGTTGCGCGATGAATTGTCGAGCCGCGAACAGGCACTCGCATCGCTACGGCTGGTGCTGGCTGATCTGATTCCGCGCAGTGTGGATATCCTGCCCGGCTCGTTGGTTGAAACGGATCTCGCCGAGTTGTCGAAGCGGATTGCAGATCTGGTGCATGAGCGGGAACAGAGCCGGCGCGAACTGGATAATCAGAAATCCGCCCTTGATCAGCACGCCATTGTCAGCATCACCAACACCCAGGGTGTTATCACCTACGCGAATGACCGATTTACCACGATCAGCGGCTATTCACGCGAGGAGTTGATCGGAAGCTCGCACCGCATCGTCAATTCCGGCCTGCATCCGAGCAGCTTTTTTTCCGATCTGTGGGCCACCATCCTGCAAGGCGAAGTCTGGCATGGTGAGGTCTGCAACCGGACAAAGGACGGTGCGCTCTACTGGGTGAACGCGACTGTCGTGCCCCTGCTCGACGCCAATGGACGTCCGGAGCAGTTCATTGCCATCCGCACGGATATCACTGACCGCAAGCGGGCTGAATCGGAGTTGTTGCAGGCCAAGGAAGCCGCGGAAGCCGCCAGCAAGGCGAAAAGCGAGTTCCTTGCCAATATGAGCCACGAGATCCGGACACCGATGAACGGCATCATTGGCATGACCGATCTCGCCCTGGACACGGCGTTGACCGAGGAACAGCGTGAGTTCATGTCGATCGTCAAATCGTCGGCCGACGCCCTCTTGGTCGTCATTAACGACATTCTCGATTTCTCGAAGATCGAGGCCGGAAAATTGCTCGTCGAAGACATTTCGTTCGATCTTCACCGGGCGATCAACGAAACCCTGAAGACGCTGTCGCTGCGCGCGTTCGAGAAAAAGATCGAATTGATCTGCGACATCGATCGCCATCTGCCAAGACAGGTCATTGGCGATCCGGGCAGGATTCGCCAGGTCTTGCTGAACCTGCTTGGCAATGCCATCAAATTTACTGAAAAGGGCGAAACTGCCCTGCGGGCCGAGTTGCGGGCTAACAACCACGGTGATCTTGAGGTGCATTTTGCGGTCAGGGACACCGGGATCGGCATTCCACCCGACAAGCAGCAACTGATCTTCGAAGCCTTCTCGCAGGAAGACACTTCGACCACCCGGCGTTTCGGTGGGACCGGCCTCGGATTGACCATTTCACGTCGCCTGGTCGAACTGATGGGCGGGACGATGTGGCTGGAGAGCGAAGTCGGCAAGGGCAGCATTTTCCACTTCACCGTCCATCTGCAGGCCGACGAAAACCCGTTCGACATTGGCCACGACATGGTTGATCTGCGCGGACGCCGCATGCTGCTGGTCGACGACAACGCGACCAATCGACGTGTTCTCAGCAAGGCCCTGGAAAACTGGGGAGTACAGGCACAGACTGCGGGGTCGGGGGAAGAAGCACTGCAACTGGCGTCTGTCCCGGATGCCCCGGCCTGGGATTGCATCCTGCTCGATGCCCATATGCCGGGTATGGATGGTTATGAGTTGGCGCATCGGCTTTCGGCCAGCCTGAATCCATTGCCGCCGATGATGATGCTCTCCTCGGGCGCGATGCGTGGCGACGCGCAGCGTTGCCAGGCGGCCGGCATCGCCGGGTTTTTCTCCAAGCCGATCGCCACCGAGGAACTGCTCGCCGCCTTGTCCCGGATTCTCGGCATCGCCGGGAAAAGCGAATCCAGTACTCCCTTGGTGACACGGCATGTCCTGCACGAAACGCAGGTGGTCCTGAATGTGCTGCTGGTCGAAGATCATCCGGTCAACCAGAAACTGGCCATCGGTCTGCTCGAAAAATGGGGGCATCAGGTCACGCTGGCGGTCAACGGACAGGAAGCTGTCGATTTGACGGCGTCCCATTCCTTCGATGTCCTCCTGATGGACATGCACATGCCGGTCATGGGCGGGATCGAGGCGACACGCCGGATCCGGGCACGCGAGCAGGCACTGAAGCAATCGCCATTGTCGATCATTGCGATGACGGCAGCGGCGATGCAGGCCGATCGCGATGCCTGTCTGGCAGTCGGCATGAACGATTACATCGCCAAGCCGGTCAAGGCGCAGGAGCTGATGGAGAAACTGCTGGTTCTCGGCGCCAGTATCGGTTCGGACAAGCGGGTCCATCGGCCCTTTGCTTATGCGGAAGCGCTCGCCGATGCGGATCGGGAAACCGTGGAAATCGTCGTCGGGCTGTTCCTCGAGACCTATCCTCGCGACCTCGCCGCCTTGCGCCAGAGCCTGACCCAGAATGATGCCGATACCTTTACCCGCACCGCGCACAGCCTGAAGGGGACGCTGTTGTTGTTTCAGGCCGAACCGGCGGCACGGGTGGCCGCGGACCTGGAAAAGCGCGCGGCGACCCACCCGCTTGCCGAGCTGGCCAGCGAACTGGGTAGCCTGGAAAACGAAATTGCCCTGCTTGCCCCGCATCTTCGGGCGATCTCGGATCGCATCTCGGGGTAAACTGCCGGTTTTTCGCGGTCGACCGTGAAATTTCCGGAAAAATGCTGGTCATGACGCCCTCCAATACCCTGCTCAAGCTGCGCAAATCCCTCGAAAGTCGGGTCGGCAAGGCGATTGCCGACTACAACATGATCGAGGAAGGCGATACCGTGCTCGTCTGTGTTTCGGGCGGCAAAGACTCCTACACCCTTCTCGACATCCTGATGGCCATGCAGCAGCGGGCGCCGGTCAAGTTCAAGCTGATCGCCATGAATCTCGACCAGAAGCAGCCCGGTTTCCCGGCCGAGATCCTGCCTGATTATTTTGCCTCGATCGGTGTCGATTTCCGGATTGTCGAAGCCGATACCTATTCGGTGGTGAAGGAAAAGATTCCCGAGGGCAAGACGACCTGTTCGCTGTGTTCCCGCCTGCGCCGCGGCATCATCTACCGGACCGCCAAGGAACTGGGGGCCAACAAGATCGCGCTCGGTCATCACCGCGACGACATGGTCCATACCCTCTTCCTCAACCTGCTCTTTGGCGGCAAGCTGAAGGCCATGCCGCCGAAGCTGGTGACCGATGACGGGGCGCATGTCGTGATCCGGCCACTGGCCTATTGCGCCGAGAACGATATCGCCAAGTTCGCGCGTGGCATGAATTTCCCGATCATCCCGTGCAATCTCTGCGGTTCGCAGGAAAACCTGCAGCGCCAGAAAATCCGCGAAATGATGCAGGATTGGGACCGTCGTTTTCCCGGACGAACCGAGGCGGTCTTCACAGCGATGCAGAACATCGTGCCGTCGCATCTCGCTGATACGGATTTCTTCGATTTCGTCGGGTTGACCGTCGGTACCGAGGTGGAGGAAGGCGATATTGCCTTTGATGCACCGGAGTTCCCGATGGCGGGGACGATTCCGATCAGCATTCAGGATTGACGGGGCGCGGTCTTGCCTGACCACGGCAAAGCCTATCTTGTTGCCGACATGCTCGGTAGCGTCCGTTTGTTTGCCAGCGCTCCGGAGACGGAGGCGCTTGAGATCGAAGCCCAGTATCTGGCATGTCTGCAAATGGCGGTCAGTGCATGTGGCGGTGTCGTGAAAACTGCGGTGGCGGATGAAGTATTGGGGGAGTTCGTCCAGGCGGATGATGCCTGGCGGGCGGCGTGCCAGATTCATCGGCAGATTGGCGAACTCGGCAATACGCTCAGCGTTCGCTTGTCCTGCCGGCTGGGCCTGCATCGACAGGGCGTCGATGAATCGCCCGAGTTGGCCGAGCGGCGGGCCGCCTGGATTGGCGCTCATGCCAGCGGCGGACAGATGCTGGCCAGCCGGGCGTTTCTCGCTTCGCTGACGTCTTCGGTGCAAAGCACGCCGGCCAGCCTGATCGTGCCATCGGCACCTTCACTCGCGGCGCTAGCGGTCGACGTCGTGCTGTTACTGAATTCGTCGAATAGCTTCGTGCGGGAGGGGAAGGCAAGCACGACGAGATTGCCGTTGGCACCGGCGCAGCAGAATGCGGTCGCCCATCTGATCTACGACAAGGCGCATTATTTTCTCGAGGCGGGTGATGGGCGTGAATTGCGTCTCGGGCGTGACCCATCAGCCGGGATCGTGATCGTCGACCGGCGCGTTTCCCGCCAGCACGGTCGCTTGTTGATTCGCGATGGCCGCATCTTTTACATCGATACCAGCACCAACGGCAGCTTTGTCTCGCAGGGAACGTCCGAGCGCTTCGTTCGTCACGAGGAAGTGATGTTGCGTCAGTCCGGGAAAATCTGCTTCGGGGGCTCGGCCAACGATCCTGCGTCCCCCTGCCTCACCTTCGAAATACTTTGATTTCGAATTCATGAAAAAGGCGTCTTGGCCGTTTGCGCGGCCAAGACGCCTTTGCTTGAGGGTGGTCGCCCGGCGTAGCGCTGAATTTACTTGCCAGCGTCAGCGACGCATTTTTTGACAAAACTGTGCCTGGCGGCGCCGGCCAGCTTCTTTTCCTTGGCACGGGCTTCACAGGAAGCATCCGCCGGTCCTTTGGCATCGGCTTCGCATTTCTTCATAAAGCTGTTCTTGGCCGCACCGGCCAATTTCTTCTCGGCAGCGCGCGCGGCACAGGTGTTGTCGGCCAGGGCGAAGGTCGAGGTGGTGAGGGCCAGCAGTGCAACTGTCATCAGTTTCTTCATGAGTCCTCCGAAGGTAATTTGAATGTGTGTGACTGAGGCAATATCAGCCAATCACTCGTCTTCGTCAAGCATCAACTTTTGTTGGCGGTCGATGAAATCCTGCATGCTGTCGATACCGCGAAGCTGAAGGATGGTATTGCGCACGGCAGCTTCGAGGAGCACCGCGAGGTTGCGGCCCGCGGCAACCGGAATCACCACCTTGCGGACCGGCACGCCAAGCACTTCCTGGGTTTGTGCATCGAGCGGCAGACGTGGCGTGTCGCTACCGATCACCGTCTTGTGCAGATGGACGATGAGCTTGAGTTTCATCTTGCGGCGAGAAGCGGTTTCGCCAAAGATGGTGCGGATATTGAGCAGGCCAAGACCGCGAACCTCGAGGAAATCGCGCAGCAGGCCCGGGCAGCGGCCCTCGATGGTGGTCGGCGCGATACGTGCCATCTCGACGACATCGTCGGCGACCAGGCCATGACCGCGTGAAATCAGCTCGAGGGCGAGTTCCGATTTGCCGACACCGGAATCCCCGGTGATGAGGACACCCATGCCGAGCACGTCCATGAACACGCCATGCAGACTGACGGTATCCGCGAGCCGCGAGGCGAGGTAGATGCGCAGGATGTCGATGACGGCGGAGCAGGGTTTCGGGGTCAGGAACACCGGGGTGCCGGTGGCCCGACAGGCTTCGGTCAGGGCGGCCGGGGGCGTTAGCCCATCTGCAACGAAAAAGGCGGGGGGCTTGGCCACCAGCAGGTCGCTGATCTGCTGGCTGAAACGCTTTTCGCCAATCCGGTTGACCCAGTCGTACTCGGCCTGGCCCATGACCTGCAGGCGTTCGGGGTGGATGATGTTGATGTGACCGACGACATCGGCGCCGTATACATTGCTCGATTTCAGTTCGATGCGGCGTTTCGAGTCCGGGCTTTCCAGCCAGTTCAGAAACAGGCGATCCCGATTGTCTTCGAAGAGTTGCGCAATGCTGACGTGGCGCATTGCCTATGTTTATTTCTGGAAGAGCGCGACGATGTCGTCGACTGCCGCGGCTGCCAGCAAGGCATCGCGGAAAGTTCGCTCGGCAAAGCGCTGGGCGAGTTCGGAGAGAATCTGTAGATGTTGCTCGGTCGCTTGTTCAGGTACCAGCAAGACGAACAGCATATTGACCGGCCGACCGTCCGGGGAGTCGAAGGGCACCGGATTTTGCAGGCGGATGAACGCACCGGCGGCTTGTTTCAGTCCCTTGATCCGACCGTGTGGAATGGCGATGCCCTGCCCCAAACCTGTTGATCCGAGCTTTTCGCGGGCAAACAGGCTGTCAAAAATGACGGAGCGGGCGATGCCGAGATGGTTTTCGAACAACAGACCGGCCTGTTCGAAAACGCGCTTCTTGCTGCCGGCATCCAAGTCGAGCAGGACTTGGTTTGCCGTCAGGAGTTGGGCAAGGGGATTCATGGTGGATTCTAAAAAAACAAAGGCCGCAGCCCGAAGGTGCTGCGGCCAGTGGACGATGTTTAGTCGGCCATGTGGTGCGAGGCTTTATCACCACGATGGTGATCCTGCACCTTTTGCTTGTACTTCTGGACCTGGCGATCGAGCTTGTCGAACATCGCGTCGATGGCGGCGTAGAGATCATCACCGGCTTCTTCGACATGCAGGTCCTTGCCTGGCACATGCAGCGTGACTTCTGCCATTTGCTTCAGCTTTTCGACGGAGAGCACGACACTGACGCCGGTAACCTTGTCGAAGTGTCGAACGACCGGATCAAGCTTGGATTCGACGTATTCGCGCAGAGCGGGGGTGACTTCAATGTGATGACCACTGATTTGCAAGTTCATTTTTTTCTCCTTTTTACAGGGTCTTACGCAAATTGACCGGCGGAATATTGAGTGACTCCCGGTATTTGGCTACCGTCCGCCGGGCTACAACGATTCCCTGTTGGCCTAGTATTTCGGATATTTGGCTATCAGACAAGGGTTTCTTGCCATCTTCTGCACCGATCAGTTGTTTGATCAGGGCGCGAATCGCCGTCGCAGAGCAGGCGCCACCCGTATCGGTCGAGACATGGCTGCCAAAAAAATATTTCAATTCGAAGATGCCGCGCGGCGTCGCCATGTATTTCTGGCTGGTCACGCGGGAGACGGTCGACTCGTGCAGACCGAGGATTTCGGCGATTTCACGCAAGACCAACGGCCGCATGGCAACTTCACCGTGCTCGAAAAACTGTTTCTGGCGTTCGACGATGGTCTGGGTGACGCGAAGGATCGTATCGAAGCGCTGCTGCACGTTCTTGATCAGCCAGCGTGCCTCCTGCAACTGGCTGCTCAGGTGGCCGTTGCCTTTGCGCTGCTTGGCCAGGATGTCGGCGTACAGGCGGTTGATCTTCAGGCGCGGGTAGGCATCCGGGTTGATATAGGCTGTCCACCGACCCTTGAGTTTTTTGACGATGACGTCCGGTGTGATGTAACGCGCTTCAAGGTGGGCGAAACGTGCTCCCGGGCGTGGATCAAGGCGGATGATCAACTGGTGGGAGGCACGCAGTTCGTCGTCGTCGGCACCGGTGACACGTCGCAGTTTGTTGAAGTCGCGCGCGGCGAGCAATTCGAGGTGTTTGCTGACGATGACGAGGGCCAGATCACTGACCGGGTCGGCGTCACGCATGCGTAGCTGCAGGGCAAGGCATTCCTGCGGACTGCGGGCGCCAATACCGACCGGATCGAAGTTCTGGATGTGGCGCAGGGCTATTTCCAGCTCTTCCGGCTCGATTTCGTATTCGGGCGGGAGGGTTTCGAAGAGTTCGGCGAGCGGGGTGGTCAGGTAGCCATCCTCGTCGAGCGCTTCGATCAGGAAACGGACCAATGCCCGGTCGCGCTCGCTCAGTTGGGTCATGCCGAGTTGCCAGGTCAGGTGATCGCGCAGGGAGATCGTGCCGGCGTGAATGTCCTGGGCGTCGCTGTCGTCATCTTCGTCGCGCCCGGCACCCGTATAGGTACCGGCATCGGAGGACCAGCGGTCGTCGTCGACGTCGGATGGTGCCTGTGGCAACTCGTTGCTGTCCCCGGTCGGCGCAGGTTCATCGTTTGTTTCACGGGAAACCTCGCTGCTTGGCGCGTTGTATTCGAGCGCCGAAGCGTAGTTCGGCTGTTCATCGCCCTCCTCGCGCTCGAGCATCGGATTTTCCAGCAGATAACGCTCGATTTCCTGTTGCATCTCGATCGTCGACAACTGCAACAGCTTGATCGATTGCTGGAGCTGCGGGGTCAGCGCGAGATGTTGCGAGAGCTTGAGCTGGAGAGCGGGCTTCATGAACGAGGGTGGCTGTCTCGTGGATCAGAGCTTGAAATGCTCGCCAAGGTAGACCTTGCGCACGCTTTCATTGGCGACGATATCGTCAGGACGTCCCGCGGCCAGTACGTGGCCGGCGCTGATGATGTAGGCGCGGTCGCAGATGCCCAGCGTTTCACGCACGTTGTAATCGGTGATCAGGACACCGATGCCGCGCTCCTTGAGGAAGCGGATGATCTTCTGGATTTCCAGCACGGCAATCGGGTCGACCCCGGCAAACGGCTCGTCGAGCAGGATGAAACGCGGATTGGTCGCCAAGGCACGGGCGATTTCGACACGCCGCCGTTCGCCACCGGACAGGGCGGCAGCATTGATATGACGAACGTGGTCGACATGCAGCTCGCTGAGCAGCGCTTCCAGGCGCTGGTTCATCTCGCTTTCGGGGAGCTCGAGCAATTCAAGAATTGCCTTGATGTTTTCCTCGACATTGAGCTTGCGGAAGACCGAGGCTTCCTGCGGCAGGTAGGAGAGTCCGCCGCGGGCGCGCTTGTGCATCGGTTCGTGGGTCAGGCGCTGATCGTCGATATAAACATCGCCGCCATCGGCCGCGACCAGTCCCACCACCATGTAGAAACAGGTCGTCTTGCCGGCGCCGTTCGGGCCGAGCAGGCCGACGACCTCGCCACTCCTGACCTCGAACGAAACGTCTTCGACGACAGTGCGGGTCTTATAGCGCTTACGCAGGTTGTGCGCCGACAATTTGGCGGCTGGCAGTGTGGTCATTCGTCGACTCCGCGGAGAACCCGGCGGATGGATTCGCTGGAAAAGCCGCGATATTGCAGAAAACGCATCTGTTTGACCAGCGTTTCCGCGTTTTCCGGCCGTGTGCCGAATTTTTTTTGCCAGACGGCACGGCAGCGTTCGGTCTCGTCGCCACCCTCGGCAAGGGCACTGGCAATGTCGTCGTCAGCGATGCCCTGCTGGCGCAATTCCTGTTTCAGTCGCTGATCACCGTAGCGCTTGGCGCGACTGGTGACGCGCTGGCGGGCGAAGCGATTGTCGGAGAGCAGGTGATCCTGCTCCAGCTGATCAAGTACTGCATCCAGTTGTTCCGGGGATTCCGCTTTCCCGGCCAGCTTGCCGGCGAGTTCGAGCCGGCTGTGTTCGCGCTGCGTCAGCAGACGCAGCGCGGCTATTCTCAGGTCCTTGCCTGGATCAGGCATCCGCTTCGGCAACCGGTGCCGGGGCGTTCTTGGCCGCCTTGGCGGTGCTCACGGCTTCGCGGATGCGTCCTTCGATTTCCTGGGCAATTTCCGGATGCGATTTCAGGAATTCGCGGGCGTTGTCCTTGCCCTGGCCGATCTTCTCGCCCTTGTAGGCGTACCAAGCCCCGGATTTGTCGATGAATTTATGGTTGACCCCGAGCTCGATGATCTCGCCCTCGCGCGAGCAGCCCTCGCCGTACAGGATGTCGAAGATGGCTTCGCGGAACGGCGGGGAGACCTTGTTCTTGACGACCTTGACCTTGGTTTCGCTGCCGATCACCTCGTCGCCCTTCTTGATCGAGCCGATGCGGCGGATGTCCATGCGTACCGAGGCGTAGAACTTCAGCGCGTTGCCGCCGGTCGTCGTTTCCGGCGAGCCGAACATGACACCGATCTTCATGCGGATCTGGTTGATGAAGATGACCAGGGTGTTGGTCTTCTTGATGTTGGCGGTCAGTTTGCGCAATGCCTGGCTCATCAGGCGGGCGTGCAGGCCGACCATCTGGTCGCCCATTTCGCCCTCGATTTCGGCGCGCGGCGTCAGGGCGGCGACCGAGTCGATGACAATGATGTCCACCGAGGCGGAACGAACCAGCATGTCGGCGATTTCCAGTGCCTGTTCGCCGGTGTCCGGCTGGGAAATCAGCAGGTCGCCGACGTTGACCCCGAGCTTCTGGGCGTATTGCGGATCGAGTGCATGTTCGGCATCGATGAAGGCGGCGACGCCGCCGAGTTTCTGCATCTGGGCGACCACCTGCAGGCAGAGCGTGGTCTTGCCGGAAGATTCCGGGCCGTAGATTTCGACGACACGGCCGCGTGGCAGGCCGCCGACGCCGAGTGCGATGTCAAGGCCGAGCGAACCGGTGGAGACCACCTGCAGGCCTTCGTCGATCTCGGCATCGCCCATCTTCATGATGGAGCCCTTGCCGAATTGTTTCTCGATCTGTTGCAGTGCGGCGGCAAGCGCCTTGGCTTTGTTGTCGTCCATGTCGGTCCTCGAAATTTTGGCGGATTATGGCACAGGGGCCAAAAGTGGAATAAAAATTGCTGCCTACACATCGCAGCTTGATAACTGTATGGATGAACAGTATATGAATTCGGCCCATCCTGGCAAGCGCTATCTGCCTGGCGATGATACGTCACTGCTTTCAATAATATGCAAATGAAATATATTGGGTGCTGGGCCAACGGCATCTGCGCCCCGTGGGGCGGCGTATAATCGCGCCTTTGCTTTTTCGAGCCACACCTTCATGGCACACGACGTCAAAACCGAATTGAGCGCCCTCCTGCAGCAAGCCTTGCAACAGGTCGCGCCCGAAGCCACCGCCACTGCCATTCATCTGGAGCGCCCGCGTGATCCTTCGCATGGCGATTTTTCTAGCAATCTGGCGATGCAGCTGGCGCGCGCCCTGAAGAAGAATCCGCGCGAGATTGCACAACAAATCCTTGCTGCCCTGCCTGCTTCCAGCCTGGTGACGGCAGCCGAAATCGCCGGTGCTGGCTTCATCAATTTCCGCCTGGCGGCCGGGACGAAGACCGATGTGGTCAAGGC
>JACCDQ010615545.1_pt1 | contig 21408 bp, 21 predicted proteins | sample 7446031 | NCBI WGS metagenome assembly JACCDQ01 (sample SAMN15323442, study PRJNA562643) | freshwater metagenome | isolation source: river surface water | place: USA:Blue River Watershed | collected 2017-08-17
CGTCCTTCCACACGCTCAAGCAGATTTCGCTGTTTGCCTGGATCCCGATGCTGTCGATGTGGTTCGGCCTGGGCGATGGCGCCAAGGTGGCCTTCATCGGCATGGCCGCGTTCTTCCCGATGGTGCTCAACACCTTCGAAGGGCTGCGCAGTGTGCCGCGCGAACACATCGAGGTGGGGCGCGTCTATGGCTTCGGGGTCTGGCAGCAGCTGACCCGCGTGATCGCCCCCTCGGCCGCACCCTCGGTCTTCACCGGCGTGCAGCTGGCGCTGATTTACAGCTGGCTGGCCACATTGGGTGGTGAGTACCTCATGGCATCCGGCAAAGGCGTTGGCAACACCCTGATTGACGGCCGCGAGCACTTCTGGATGGACCTGGTGCTGTTCGGTGTGGTCGTGATCGGCCTGGTGGGCTATGCCCTCAACGCCCTGACGTCTGCACTTGAGCGCCGCCTGCTGGCCTGGCGCGACCGCACCGTCGCCCGTTACTGATTTTTCTGGAGAAACACACCATGGCACACGCCGGAACCCTGGACATCCAGGGCCTGAACAAGCAATACGAGGTCAAGGGCCGGCCCCTGCCCGTGCTGCAGAACATCGACCTCACCATCGAACCCGGTGAGTTCGTCAGCATCGTCGGCACCAGCGGCTGCGGCAAGTCCACGCTGCTGCGCCTGGTCATCGGTCTGGAAGAGGGCTATGAAGGCGAGATCCTGCTCGACGGGGCGCGCATCAAGGGCACGAACCTCAACCGTGGCATCGTGTTCCAGGAGCACCGCCTGTTTCCCTGGCTGACGGTGGAAAAGAACATTGCGCTGGGCCTGCTCAACGCCGACCTGACCGAAGGCCAGCAGCGCGAGACCATCCGCGAGCACATCGAACTGGTGGGGCTCAAGGGCTTCGAAAAGGCCTATCCACACCAGCTCTCGGGCGGCATGTCGCAGCGCGTGGCCATTGCCCGCGCGCTGGTCAACCGGCCCGACATCCTGCTGCTGGACGAGCCCTTCGGCGCGCTCGACGCCATGACCCGCGCCCACCTGCAGCAGGAGTTGCACCGCATCTGGCAGACCGAGGGCATCACCATGATCCTGGTCACGCACGACGTGGAAGAGGCAGTGTATCTGGGTAACAAGGTGGTGGTGATGGAGCCGCGTCCCGGCCGCATTCGCCGCACGGTGCCAGTGCCGCTGGCACACCCACGGGATCGCGCTTCTTACGCGTTCACCACGGTCAAGGACAGCGTTCTGCGCGAATTCGGTGAACACAGTGCAGCTGATTTGGCCGAGCCCCCATTCAAATCCGAACGCCCAGAAACACAACCAAGCGCCTGGCAGTTCGCGATCTGATTTTTTCATCCACTTTTATCCACATCATGAAAAACAAGTTTCAAGCCTCTCTCCCGCGCCGACAGTTCATTGCCGGCCTCGCGGCCACCGGCCTGACCACGCCGTGGTTGGCCCACGCTCAGCCCGCACCCGCCAAGGTGGTTCGTATTGGTTCGCCTGACCTCGGCACCGCCGGAAAACCGTCGCCGGGCGGCAGCACCCTGGCCATCGTGCAAGCCAACAAGTGGCTGGAAGAAGAATTTGCCAAGGACGGCATCGAGGTGCAGTGGAACTTCTTTCGCGGTGCAGGTCCGGCGGTGGCCGAGGCATTGGCTGCCAAACAGCTGGATATCGTTTCACTGGGCGACCTGGCCTCGGTGATCCACAAGGCCCGCGGCCTGCCCACGCGCTTCATCGCCGCCACCGGACGTGGCACTGATAGCTATCTCGCGACCGCCCCTGGCTCCGCCATCAGAACCATCTCCGATCTCAAGGACAAAAAGGTCAGCGTGCTCAAAGGCACCGCCTACCAGCGCCCCTTCGACAACCTGCTGGCCGCGGCCGGCCTGAGCGAGAAAGATGTCAAGCTCATAAACATGGACTGGCCCAGTTCCAAAGCCGCCGTGGTGGCCGGCCAGATCGACGCCACTTTTGGCGGCCCGGATCTGTTCATCCTGCGCGAGAAAGGCGTGAACATTCTGCCGCTCACGCGTGGCAAGGGGCCATCCTTCACCATCAACTCTGGCTTGCTGGCCACAGAGGAATTCGTGAACGGCAATCCCAGTTTGGTGCAACGCGTGGTGAAACAGTTGGTGCGCGCATCGGCATGGGCATCCCAGGAGGCCAACCGCGACGCGCTGATCAAGCTTTACGCCAGCAACAGCGGCAACCCCGAGCTGTCGTTCCGAGAAGAACTCGCCGGTGACAATTTGGCGGTGCGCTACTCGCCGTTGCTCGATGAAGGCTTCCAGGCCAACTACCAGCTGGTACTCAATGACGGGGTGCGCCTGGGCCTGATTCGCGGCGAAGGCTTCGACGTCAAGGCATGGTTCCAACCTCAGTTCGTGCAGCAGGCTGTGAAGGACTTGAAGCTGGAAAAAGGCTGGCGCGAAACTGATGCCAGCGGCAAGTCAAAGGGTGCGGCATGAGCGACAGATCGAAGCAGCCCAACATCGTCTTCATCCTGGCCGACGACCTCGGCTGGGCCGACCTGAGCGTCTACGGACAGACCCACTACCAGACGCCGCACCTGGACGCGCTTGCGGCCGGCGGCGTGCGTTTCACCCAGGCCTACGCCAATTCGGCGGTGTGTTCGGCCACGCGCTTCGGCCTCATCACCGGACGCTACCAATACCGTCTGCGTGGCGGGCTGGAAGAGCCGCTGGTGCGAACGGCCCATCTACACGGCTTGCCCCCCGATCACCCTACCCTGCCTTCTTTGTTGCGAGACATAGGCTACGAGACAGCATTGATAGGGAAATGGCACCTGGGTAACCTGCCGAGTTTCGGCCCGCTAAAAAGTGGCTACAACCGCTTCTTCGGCAATTATGGTGGCGCCATCGACTACTTCACCCACAAGCCAGGTGTGGGTGCAGCAGTGCCGCGCGACCTTTATGAAGGCGAGGTGCCGGTGGAGCGCGTGGGCTACTACACGCAACTGCTGGCCGACGAGGCATCCTCATGGATTGCTGAGCGATCCGAGAACAAGCCGTTTTTCCTGTCGCTGCACTTTACCGCTCCGCACTGGCCCTGGGTCGGCCCCGAAGACGAGCATGTCTCGCGCGACCTGACCGATATCTTCCACTACGACGGCGGCAACCTCCACACCTACGCCAAGATGGTGCGCTCGCTCGACGCCGCGGTGGGACAGGTGGTGCAGGCGCTCAAGGCCAAGGGCGTGTTCGACAACACCATCGTGATCTTCACCAGCGACAACGGCGGCGAGCGATTCTCGAAGACCTGGCCCTTCACTGGCCAAAAGACCGAGCTGCTCGAAGGCGGCATCCGTGTGCCCACCCTGCTGTCCTGGCCCGCGCGCCTCAAGCCCCAGGTCAGCGAGCAGGTCACCATCACCATGGACTGGTTGCCCACGCTGCTCTCGGCCGCGGGCACGTCGCCGCACGCCAACTACCCCAGCGATGGGGAGAACATCCTGCCGGTGCTACAGGGTGAAGCGGCTGTGCACGAGCGTCGCCTGTTCTGGCGCTACAAGGCGCAGAGCCAGCGTGCCGCCCGCGAAGGCCGTTTCAAGTACCTACGCATCAACGACAACGAGTTCCTGTTTGATGTGGTTGCAGACACGTTGGAGCGGGCCAACCTGAAGGACAAGCACCCCGATGTGTTTGCCCGCCTGCGACAAAACTGGGAAGACTGGAATGCACAGTTTCTGCCCATCACCGACGAGGTACTGACCCACGGCCTGACGCCCGACGTCCAGGCGGATCGCTACACGCCGGAACGAGCCACACGGAGATTTTGAACGCTCAATTGTTTTCCAAATAAGCAAACAAAAAAGTCTTCCTTCTTGATCTGTCGCTCCACTTTTAAAGTTTCGGCGATTGCCATTGCTAACCCAACGCCTCCAAAAAGACACCATGAGCACAACCTTGGAAACCACTCCGGAAATTGAATCTTTGACGCACGTGCGCGAAACCTCGGCCTCTAGCGGACTCGGCTACGCAGGCGGCGTCTCGCCCGAGTTGGCCTGGCGTCTTTTCGATACAGGTCAAGCTGTACTGGTGGACATTCGAAGCGCAGAAGAGCGCAAGTTTGTGGGCCATGTACCCGGCAGCGTGCACATTGCCTGGGCCACCGGTACCAGCTTGACGCGCAACCCGCGCTTTGTGCGCGAACTTGAAGCCAAGCTGGGCAAAGAGCGCCCACTGCTGTTGTTGTGCCGCAGTGGTAAACGTTCGGTGGCTGCAGCAGAAGCAGCAACGGCCGCCGGACTACAGAACGTGTTCAACGTCCTCGAAGGGTTCGAGGGCGAGCTCGACGCCAACCAGCACCGGGGCGGCAGCGATGGCTGGCGCTTTCATGGGCTGCCCTGGGTGCAAGACTGAACTTCACCAAGGTATCACCATGTCACAAATCTTCGACAACAACGCGCTGTCCATCGGCCGTACCCCACTCGTTCGCCTGAACCGCATCACCGACGGGGCCAAGGCCAATGTGCTGGCCAAGATCGAGGGCCGCAATCCGGCCTATTCGGTCAAGTGCCGCATCGGCGCCGCGCTGATCTGGGACGCCGAGCGGCGGGGCCTGCTCGGTCCAGGCAAGGAACTGGTGGAGCCGACCAGCGGCAACACCGGCATCGCACTGGCGTTTGTGGCTGCTGCCAAAGGCATACCGCTGACGCTGACCATGCCCGAGACCATGAGTATTGAGAGGCGCAAGCTGCTGCTGGCCTACGGGGCCAAGCTGGTGCTAACCGAGGGCGCCAAGGGCATGAAGGGTGCGGTCGCCAAGGCCGAAGAAATCACGGCCAGCGACCCAGGCAAGTACGTGCTGTTGCAGCAGTTCAAGAACCCGGCCAACCCCGCGATCCACGAACGCACCACAGGGCCCGAGATCTGGGAAGACACGGCAGGCGCCATCGACATCCTGGTCTCGGGTGTCGGCACCGGCGGCACCATCACAGGTGTCTCGCGCTACCTCAAGCAGACCCAAGGCAAGGCCATCACCTCGGTGGCGGTTGAACCGTCCGCCAGTCCTATCCTCACCCAGCAGCGCAACGGCGAAGAACTCAAACCCGCGCCGCACAAGATCCAGGGCATCGGCGCCGGCTTCGTGCCTGATGTGCTCGACCTATCGCTGGTCGATGCAGTCGAGCAGGTGAGCAACGAAGACGCGGTGCTGTTCGCCCGCCGTCTGGCGCGCGATGAGGGCATTCTCTCGGGCATTTCCTGCGGCGCGGCTGCGGCTGTGGCAGTGCGCCTGGCGCACAAACCAGAAAACGCCGGCAAGACCATCGTGGTGATCCTGCCTGATTCGGGCGAACGCTACCTCAGCTCCGTGCTGTTCGAAGGCGTCTTCGACACCGCTGGACTGCCCGCCTGAGGACATCATGGCAGCATTTGAATCGAATACAACGCCACTGGTCGATATCAGCGCAATCGTCTCGGATTTGCGCACCGTGCGCCGCAATTGGCGGCAAGCACAAGGCCGCTCACTGGAGCCCGGCGGGCGCGAGCTGCCCTCGCGCGAGGTTTTGGGCGAGATTTTGACCGACTTGCGGGGCGTTCTGTTCCCCATGCGTCTGGGTCCGCCTGAGTTGCGCCAGGAAGTCGAAGATTTCTATGTCGGCGTGACACTGGACAAGGCCCTACACACACTGCGGGCCCAAGTGCGACTTGAGCTACAGCATTCCGCACGCCACGCACACTTGGGTCCACGGGACATTCAAGTGCGCACCGATCAGATCGTGCGGGAGTTCGCACTGGCGTTGCCAAGTACCAGACGCCTGCTGGACACCGATGTTCTCGCTGCCTACCACGGCGACCCAGCTGCGCACAGTGTCGACGAGGTACTTTTGTGTTACCCCGGTGTGCACGCGATTATCAACCACCGCCTGGCTCATACACTGTATTTGCTCGGGGTCACCATGCTGGCACGACTGATTTCGGAGATCGCACACAGCGAAACCGGTATCGACATTCACCCTGGTGCTACTATCGGTCCTGGCTTTTTCATCGATCATGGCACTGGCGTGGTGATCGGCGAGACAGCGACCATTGGCGAACGCGTGCGCATCTACCAAGCTGTGACGCTGGGTGCGAAACGTTTTCCTGTGGATGCCAACGGCCACCTTAAAAAGGGCCTGCCACGTCATCCCAACATCGAGGATGATGTGGTTATCTACGCCGGAGCCACTGTGCTGGGTCGCGTGACCATAGGCCGAGGCGCCACCATCGGCGGCAACCTATGGGTGACACACGACGTACCCGCAGGTGCGAACCTGACCCAGGCTCAGTCTCGGGAATCCTCACTGCTAACAGAGGAACCTACCCGATGAAGGTCATCAATGGAGCGTTGTTGGTCATGAACATGGGCCTGACGCTGCGCCGTCAGCGAGATGCACGCCACTGGTCCCAGGAGAAGCTGGCAGAAGTTGCCGACCTCAACCGGTCATACATCGGTGAGCTGGAGCGTGGCGAAGCCATTCCATCGTTGCTTACCTTGCTCAAACTGGCCCACGCATTGGACACCACCCCCAGCTTGCTGCTGCAAGAAGCTGAAGCACAAGAGCGCGCTCAAACCGCCAGGGACATTTTTTTGACGTCTATAGCCTGTTGAGTGACGAGTGCAGGCGTCAGACACTCAGCCACGCATTTTTTCAACCCGCACCGGGAGCTTTTCATGTCCGAACATTCCTCTAACCAATTGGCGCTGAGCGACAACGCGGCCCGCCAACTGGCCAACGCCACCAAGACCGCCCCGGTCTTGTCCACCATCACCCCACGCTGGTTGACGCACCTGCTCCAGTGGATCCCGGTGGAGGCGGGCATTTACCGCCTGAACCAGGTCAAGAACCCCGAAGACGTGCTGGTGGCGTGCGCCAAGCGCGATGAAAGTGAGCTGCCACAAACCTTTGTCGACTATGACGCCCAGCCGCGGGAGTACTTCCTCAACGCCGTGTCCACCGTGCTCGACGTGCACACCCGCGTGTCCGACCTATATTCCAGCCCGCACGACCAGATCAAGGAACAACTGCGCCTGACCATCGAGACGATCAAGGAAAAGCAGGAGTCCGAGCTGATCAACAACCCGGACTATGGCCTGCTCGCCAGCGCCCACCCGGACCAGATCACCTACCCGTTGACCGGGGCGCCCACGCCCGACGACCTGGACGAACTGCTGACCAAGGTTTGGAAAGAGCCTGCCTTCTTCCTGACCCACCCGCTGGCCATTGCCGCCTTTGGCCGTGAATGCACCCGTCGAGGCGTGCCCCCGCCAACGGTAAGCTTGTTTGGCAGCCAGTTCCTCACTTGGCGCGGCATTCCGCTGATCCCGTCGGACAAGGTGCCGGTGGCAGATGGCAAGACCAAAATTCTGTTGCTGCGCGTGGGCGAAAAGCGCCAGGGCGTCGTGGGCTTGTACCAGCCGGGCCTGCCGGGCGAACAGAGCCCGGGCCTGTCGGTGCGTTTTATGGGCATCAACCGCAGCGCAATTGCGTCATACCTGATCAGCCTGTACTGCTCGCTGGCTGTGCAAACAGCCGACGCGCTGGCGGTGCTGGAAGATGTCGAGATCGGCAAATTCCACGACTACCCAGACACCTACAAGTGATAAGGCGGACAACTCATGTCTGACCAACTTTCAGCGGCAGGCGCCAGCATGCCTGCTGGACTGCCCAACCCCGCCGACCTGGCGCGACTGGCCAGCCAGATGTTCGCGGCCTTGCCTGGTGCGGCGCCCGGTAGCGCGGGGGGCTTACAGGCCCCTTCGGCCGTGGGTGGTGTGCCGGTACCGGCCAACCCCCAACCTGCTGGTTTGAGCTTGCCGCCCGGCAGTTTCGGGCCGTCCACACCGGCTGCGGTGCCCGTGGTGGGTGCCTTGCCCGGCAGCAACTTGGCACCTACCTCGCCGCAAACGCCACTCAACGCAGTTGCGTCTGCGCCAGCGCTGGTGCCCCATGCGCCTGCTGCCAATGGTGTACCCGACCATGCGCTGGAAGCGGCGCCCGGTTACGACGGTCGCCTCGGCAGCCATGCCCTGGGTGTGCCCACGGCCGAGTCGTTTGGCTTGCCAGGTGATGCGGCCTTGCGCCAATTGCTGGGGGCCGAACTGTCGCTCAACCGTGCGCCTGTGGCCTCTGGATTGCCCGACGTGGGTAGCGCCTACTATTTCTTGAGCCCTGACGTGGCGGGGCTGCCTGGCAACGAGCGCCGCGAAGTGTCGGCCCTAGCACCTGTGCAGGTCGCAACCCGTCCACCCTTTGATCTGAACGCTGTGCGTCGGGATTTCCCGATCCTGCAGGAGCGGGTCAATGGCAAGCCATTGGTGTGGTTCGACAATGCCGCCACCACCCAAAAGCCACAAGCCGTCATCGACCGCATTGCGTACTTTTACGAGCACGAAAACTCGAACATCCATCGTGCGGCCCACGAACTGGCCGCTCGGGCAACGGACGCTTACGAGAAGGCGCGCGAGACCGTGCGCCGCTTCATCAACGCAGGAAGTACCGAAGAGGTCATCTTTGTACGCGGCACCACCGAAGCCATCAACCTTGTGGCCAAGACTTGGGGCGTGCAGAACGTCGGTCCGGGTGACGAGATCATCGTCAGCCACCTCGAACACCACGCCAACATCGTGCCGTGGCAACAACTGGCGGCGCACAAGGGTGCAACCCTCAAGGTGATCCCGGTCGATGACACAGGCCAGGTGATTCTGAGCGAGTACCAGAGGCTGCTGTCACCGCGCACCAAGATCGTTTCCGTCACGCAGGTCAGCAACGCGCTGGGCACGGTGGTGCCGGTGCGCGAGATCGTGGCGCTGGCCCACGCGGCAGGCGCCAAGGCCCTGGTCGATGGCGCTCAGTCCGTGTCCCACATGCGGGTGGATGTGCAGTCGCTGGACGCCGATTTTTTCGTGTTTTCAGGCCACAAGATCTTTGGCCCCACCGGGATTGGCGTGGTCTACGGCAAGCGTGCCATTCTGGAGGGCATGCCGCCGTGGCAAGGTGGGGGCAACATGATTGCCGACGTCACCTTCGAAAAGACGGTTTATCATGGCCCACCGACCCGCTTCGAGGCCGGCACAGGGAATATTGCCGATGCGGTGGGTCTGGGCGCGGCACTGGAGTACGTCGAGCGAATTGGCATCGAAAACATCGGCGCTTACGAACACGCATTGCTGGAATATGCCACGGCGCAGCTCAAGCCCATCCCCGGCGTCCGCCTGGTGGGAACTGCAGCCGACAAGGCCAGCGTGCTGTCTTTTGTGCTGGCGGGCTACACGACCGACGAAGTGGGGCAGGCGCTCAACCGGGAGGGCATTGCGGTACGTACCGGACACCATTGCGCCCAGCCCATTTTGCGTCGCTTTGGCTTGGAAGCCACGGTACGACCTTCGCTTGCGTTTTACAACACCTGCGAAGAGGTGGATCGATTTATTGCAGTCATACGCAAACTGAGCAGCATTAAAAGTTAAAACCAACAGGACCAAGACCAGCAACCCGCACCCGAGCGGATTTGCTGGTCTTTTCTACCTCAATATATTCATTTTCCGCATAAACAAACTCTATATCAATCGTTTGCCCACTGGCAAAGTTTTCCCACAATAAGGGCATGTCACATCGCACCGTTGTCATCGTTCCTGGCTGGCGCAATTCCGGTCCTGGCCATTGGCAAAGTTTGTGGGCCGAACGCCTGCCCAATGCGGTGCGCGTTGAACAAGACGACTGGATCACTCCAGTCAAAAGCGCCTGGGTTCAACGTTTGAGTGAAACAATCGTGCGAGCACCGGGTTCGTCCGTGATCGTGGTAGCTCACAGCCTGGGCTGTATTGCCACCGCTCACCTGACGCCCGAGGTGACTGCGCGCATTTCCGGTGCCCTGCTGGTGGCCCCGGCCGACCCCGAACGCCGCGCCGTGTTGGCGGACTTTGCACCGGTGCCCTACCAGGCACTGCCCTACCGCAGCATGGTGGTGGCAAGCAACACCGATCCCTATTGCCCCGTACGTTTGGCTGGGGCATACGCCCGAGCCTGGCGCAGCGAGCTGGTGCGCCTGAACGACGCGGGCCACATCAATATCGCATCCGGGCATGGCGAATGGCCTTTGGGATGGGCGTTGCTTCAAGCATTGAGCACGGAAGCGGCACAAGACGAGTCAATTGCCGCATGAAATAACCACTTTTTTATACATGAAAAGCATATAAAAACCACAACAAAGTCTTTTGAATTATAAAAATTCAAACTCAAAATAGCTGGCCATCACCATCAACCCTTACCCCATGAAAAACGCCCTCAAACTCACCCTCGGTGCCGTCGCACTGGCTGTGGCATCGATTGCATCTGCTCAAACCAGTTTGCTCAATGTGTCCTACGACGTGGCGCGTGAGTTTTACAAAGACCTGAACACCGCCTTCGTGGCCAACCACAAGAAGGGCACAGGCAAAGACATCAAAGTGGACCAGTCGCATGCCGGTTCCAGCGCGCAGGCGCGTGCCGTGGCCGACGGCTTGGAAGCCGATGTGGTGACATTCAACACCACGACCGATGTCGACTTCCTGGCCGACAAGGGCGTGGTCGCCAAGGACTGGCGCCAGAAATTCCCCCATGGCGCGGCCCCCACCACGTCAACCATGCTCTTTTTGGTGCGCCAAGGCAACCCCAAGGGCATCAAGGACTGGGACGATTTGACCAAACCCGGCGTGCAGGTGGTGGTGGTCAACCCCAAAACCGGCGGCAACGGCCGCATGGCCTACCTGGCTGCGTGGGGTTATGTGCGCAGCAAGGGCGGCAGCGATGCTCAGGCCGCTGACTTTGTGGGCAAGCTCTACAAAAACGTGCCGGTACTGGCACGCGGTGGCCGCGATGCCACTGGCATCTTCCTGCAGCGCAACATCGGCGATGTGTTGGTGACGTTTGAATCCGAAGTGGTGTCGGTGGACAACGAATTCGGCAAGGGCAAGGTGGACGCAATCCACCCCAGCGCGTCCATCGTGGCGGAAAACCCGGTGGCCATCGTCGAACGGACGGTCAACAAGAAAGGCACGGCCGCCGACGCCAAGGCTTATCTGGACTTCCTGTACAGCCCGGAAGGCCAGGAAATCGCGGCCCAGCACAACATCCGCCCGCGCAACGAGGCCGTGCTCAAAAAGTACGCCGCTGCGTTCAAGCCGATCAAACTCTTCACGGTGGAGCAGTATTTCGGCTCGTTGGCCGAAGCGCAGAAGGTGCACTTCAACGACGGCGGCCAGTTCGACAAACTCTACACCGCAGGCAAGTAAGCCATGTCCGGACACCCTGTTTCGCTGCCGGGTACGGCCCCGGCGACCGGGAGCGGTGCGCGCCGCAGCAGCGCGCGCGTGCTGCCGGGCTTCAACCTCACGCTGGGCATCACGGTGCTGTACCTGAGCCTGATCGTGCTGATCCCGCTCTCGGCGCTGGTGTTCAAGACCTTCACGCTGAGCTGGCCGCAGTTCTGGGAAGCGGTCACCTCGCCGCGCGTGCTGGCCTCGTACCGCCTGACCTTTGGCGCCTCGTTCATCGCGGCCCTGGTCAACGTGGTGTTCGGTCTGCTGGTGGCCTGGGTGTTGGTGCGCTACCCCTTCCCGGGCAAGAAGGTCGTGGACGCGCTGGTGGACCTGCCGTTCGCACTGCCCACCGCCGTGGCCGGCATTTCACTCACGGCCTTGCTGGCCGGCAACGGCTGGATCGGCTCGCTGCTGGAGCCGCACGGCATCGTGCTCGCCTTCAACCCGAACGGGGTGGTAATCGCCCTGATCTTTATCGGCCTGCCGTTCGTGGTGCGCACCGTGCAGCCGGTGCTGGAAGACGCCGAAAAGGAACTGGAAGAGGCCGCCACCTGCCTGGGTGCCACGCGCTGGCAAACCTTTTCCCGCGTGATCTTCCCCAGCATCGCGCCCGCGCTGCTGACCGGCTTTGCGATGGCCTTTGCCCGGGCCATTGGTGAATACGGCTCGGTCATCTTCATCGCTGGCAACATGCCCATGGTGTCCGAAATCACGCCACTCATCATCATCGGCAAACTTGAACAATACGACTACGCGGGCGCCACCGCTGTGGCCACCGTGATGCTGGTCATTTCCTTCATTCTGCTGCTGGTCATCAACGGCCTGCAGGGCTGGCAACGCAAGCGTTCCGCGGGGAATTCGCAATGACCTCCCAAAACAACATCCGCACAGCCCAGCGCGGCACCACCGAAGCGCCGTGGGTCCGCTACTTGCTCACCGGCATCGCACTGGTGTTCATGTTCCTGTTCCTGGTGCTGCCGCTGGCGGCTGTGGCCACCGAAGCGCTGCGCAAGGGCTGGGACGCCTACTGGGAAGCGCTCAAGGAACCCGATGCTTGGGCGGCGATACGCCTGACGCTGCTCACGGCAGCGGTGGCCGTGCCGCTGAACCTGGTGTTTGGCATCGCCGCCGCGTGGGCGATTGCCAAGTTCGAATTCAAAGGCAAGTCCTTCCTGACCACCCTGATCGACCTGCCGTTCTCGGTGTCACCCGTGGTGGCCGGCCTGATCTACGTGCTGGTGTTCGGCGCGCAGGGCTGGCTTGGGCCCTGGCTGATGGAACACGACATCAAAATCGTGTTCGCTGTGCCGGGCATCATTCTGGCCACCATCTTTGTCACTTTCCCCTTCATCGCGCGGGAGCTGATTCCGTTGATGCAAGCCCAGGGCAACGACGAGGAGCAGGCCGCGCAGGTATTGGGTGCCACCGGCTGGCAAACCTTCTGGTACGTGACCCTGCCCAACATCAAGTGGGGCCTGATCTACGGCGTGATCCTGTGCAACGCGCGCGCCATGGGCGAGTTCGGTGCGGTCAGCGTGGTCTCGGGCCACATCCGGGGCCAGACCAACACCATGCCGCTGCACATCGAGGTGCTCTACAACGAATACCAGTCGGCTGCGGCCTTTGCCGTCGCTTCGCTGCTGGCCTTGCTGGCCCTGGTAACGCTGGTGATCAAGAGCGTGGTCGAGTGGCGGCACGAACGCGAGCTGAAGGCCGCCGCCGAACTGCCGCCCGAGCGGCCCGCGCCCGCCTCCGTGGCCACGCCCGCCGTCTGAATCGATTGAGGAAACGACCATGAGCATCCAAATCCGTGACGTCAACAAGCACTTCGGCAGCTTCCACGCGCTGAAGAACGTTAACCTCGACATCGACTCTGGCGAACTGCTGGCGCTGCTGGGCCCGTCGGGCTGTGGCAAGACCACGTTGCTGCGCATCATCGCCGGCCTGGAAACCCCGGACACTGGCAGCATCCACTTCAGCGGCGAGGACACCACCGATGTGCACGTGCGCGAGCGCAACGTAGGCTTCGTGTTCCAGCACTACGCACTGTTCCGTCACATGACCGTGTTCGAAAACGTGGCCTTCGGCCTGCGCGTGAAGCCACGTGGCGAGCGCCCCGGCGACGCGCAGATCAAGCAGAAGGTGACCGACCTGCTCAAGCTGGTGCAGCTCGATTGGATTGCCGACCGCTACCCCTCGCAGCTTTCAGGCGGCCAGCGCCAGCGCATCGCACTCGCCCGCGCGCTTGCAGTGGAACCCAAGGTGCTGTTGCTCGACGAACCCTTCGGTGCGCTGGACGCCAAGGTACGGAAAGAGTTGAGAAGGTGGCTGCGCCGCCTGCACGACGAGCTGCACGTGACCAGCATCTTCGTGACCCACGACCAGGAAGAGGCGCTGGAAGTGGCCGACCGTGTGGTGCTGATGAACAGCGGCGTGGTTGAACAGGTGGGTTCGCCGCAGGACGTGTGGGACCACCCGGCCAGCCCGTTTGTGTACGGCTTCCTGGGGGATGTGAACCTGTTCCACGGACGCGCACACGAAGGGCTGCTGCACCTGGACGGCGTGGCCATCGACAGCCCTGAACACGCCGGGGCACAAAACGCGCAGGCGTTTGCATACGTGCGCCCGCACGATCTGGACGTGGCGCGCTACACCCCTGGCGCCAGTGGCATCGTCGCGGAACTGCAACGCGCCATCGTGGTCGGCCCGATCGCCCGCCTGGAATTGTGGCCGGTGGACGCCCAGGCCCCCACAGGGCACGACCCGCTGATTGAAGCCCAGATATCGGCCGAGCGGTTTCGGGAATTTGGTTTCAAAGAGGGGGAAAAGCTCGTGGTCTCACCCAAGAAGGCACGGGTGTTTTTGCAAAACTGACGCAGCGCAGGGCCGGCTCAGGCCCAGGCGTTGGCCAGTTCCTGCATGCTCGAAAACAGCCGCACGGCCCCTGCCTGCAGCAAGGTGGAGGCGCCTTCGGGCGTCGGGCAATAAGCCCACACCGTGGCCCCCGCTGCCACACCTGCGGTCACGCCCGTAGGTGTGTCTTCCACCACCAGGCAACGCGCCGGATCGACCGCCACACTCTTGGCCGCCACCAGGTACACGTCGGGGTAAGGTTTGGACCGTGCGCATTCGTGCCCACTGAAAATACGTTGCTCGAAATATGGACGCATGCCGGCCTGTTCGATTTGAAATTCCACCTTGTGCCGATCGGCCCCCGATGCGCAGGCAATGCGCCCTTGGGTGAACCTGTGCGCCGCCACCACGGCCTGCAAAGCGCCGGGCACGGCCTGCAACTCGGCCTTCAAACGCAGGTTGCGGCGTTCGTAAAACGCCTGCATCCAGTCTTCGGTGAATGGCCGCCCCGTCTGCGCTTCAATCAAGGCACGTTCATCGCGCACCGCCTTGCCCACAAATATCCGCATGCAATCCTGGGGTGACAAGGCCCAGCCGCTCTCATTGAGCATCTGGCACAGAACCCCGTTGGTGATGGGTTCGCTGTCCACCAACACGCCATCGCAATCGAACAACACCGCGTCAAACATGAAACACTTCAGAAAAGATCACCATCCACATACAACCAATGGCCCTTTTCTTGGACAAAACGGCTGCGCTCATGCAAACGCTGGCCCCGGCCCGCCACGCGGGAGCGGGCCACGAACTCGACTTGCGCATGCGTTTCGTCGACCTGCAACACCTGTTTGATGTCCAGGCCCAACCACTTCACGCCGGGTTCCAGGGCAAGGTCCGCCGGGCAAGTGCTGGGGTGCCAGGTCCAGCGCAGATAAGGTATGTTGCCCAGCACAAATGCACTGTACCGCGAACGCATCAGGGCCTCGGCATCGGGTACATGCAGCCCAGCCATCGGGTGGTACAGCCCGCAGCATTGGGCATAAGGCAAGGATTGCCCGCGCCCACCCACACGCCCGCAAGGGCACACCTGCGTGTACATCAAAGTGCCGGACGCTCCCGCGCCAAGTTGTTCAAATCCAGAATCACCCGCTGCAAGTCCTTGCCTGTAAAAGGCTTGCTCAAGTAACCATCCATGCCGGATTGGCGAGCGGCTTCTTTGTCTTCGACCATGGCATTGGCACTCAAACCCACAATCGGCGGGCGTTGCGCGTCGGGCCAACGCCGCACCGCTTCGCGGGTGGCCTCCAACCCGTCCATCAAAGGCATTTGCACGTCCATCAACACCAGGTCAAAGCACTGCGCAGCCATGTGGTCCAGCGCTTCGCGGCCGTGGTTGGCCACCACCACCCGGTGCCCCAAGCGCTGCAACATGGCGGTGGCCACCTTTTGGTTGACCAGGTTGTCTTCCACCAGCAGCACCGACAGCATTCGGTTGATTTGCGTCCCCAGGGCATCTGGGGCTGTGATTTGACCGGGCACCGCCCCACTGAGGGTTTGGAACTCGGTTTCGGCCGTGGTCTGGGGCGGGGGCACCTCCTGCGCGGGCCAGGTGAATTGAAAGGTGCTGCCCAAACCCGCCGTGCTTTGCGCGCGCAGGTCGCCCCCCATGGCCTGCACCAACCGCTTGGAAATGGCCAGCCCGAGGCCGGTTCCGCCAAACTTGCGGGCCACACTGGAATCGACCTGGGAAAAGGGCATGAACAACTTCTCCAGCTGCTGCGCATCCATGCCAATGCCGGTGTCACGCACCTGAAACACCAGGGTCGAGCCATCGGCCGCGTTGCGGTTGCCCGCCCACACGTTCACCTCCCCGCGCAGGGTGAACTTGATGGCATTGGACAACAGGTTCATCACCACCTGTTTGAAACGCACCTCATCGCCTTCCACCCACTGCGGCACGTTCTCAGCCACGGTGGCACTCAGGGTCAGGGCTTTTTCCTGTGCGCGGGGCATCAGCAAGTCCACACAGGCTTTGATAGCGGCCCGCAAATCAAAAGGCCGACATTCCAGATCCATCTTGCCCGACTCGATTTTCGAGTAGTCCAGGATGTCGTTGATGATGACCATCAAGCTTTGGCCGCTGCCCCGGATCACCCCCACGTAGTCCGCTTGCTGTTCGGTCAAAGGGGTGTGACGCAACAGGTCGGCCATGCCTATCACCCCGTTCATGGGGGTGCGGATTTCGTGGCTCATGGTGGCCAAAAATGCCGATTTCGCTTTGTTGGCCGATTCGGACTCTTCCCGGGCCAGTCGCAATGCCACGGCCTGGGCCTCCAGGTCACGGGTTTTGTTGTTGAGTTCTGCCAGCAATTCACGGGCATGGCGCACCGCTGCCGTGCTGCGCTGTCGGAGTTTGGTGATGGTGAGCGCAGACAGCGAGATATACACCCCGATCGCGTACATGGCAACCGCCGCCACCAGGCGTTCGGACAAGCGCAAGTCATCACCGCCATACCACGCGAAACCCAGTGAATACAGCAGGTAAACCCCCACCACCACGTGGTTGAAGTACAGAGCGCGTTTGAAGCCAAAACCGATCGAATCACCCACCCGGGCCAACAGGAAAACCGCCCACATCAATTGCGCGTTTTCCACGTAATGCAGGGTGGCCAGCCACACCACGATGTCGACATGGTGGAACAGCAGGGTCAGGTCCAGTCGACCCGTTTTGCCATACAGTGCCCGCACCACCCCCCAGACCACCAAGGCATAGCCCAGGTTCAAGGCCAGCAAACGCCCCCATTCGGCCCACCGCACCCCTTCCGCCTGGGCCATGTCAAAGAACAGGGCAACGAGCGACAGCAACACAAAACCCACCAGCCGCAAACCCGGGATTTGGACCGTGTGCAGCCAACTGACGCGTTCGTTTTTCCTTTTTTGCAGCGTCTCGGCATCGAACGTGAACTCACCGTCGGTAAGCGTGCGCTCTGGGGGCCGAGGTGATGTAAATGACATAAGCGCCACACTATAACGGTTTCTTGTCGCTCACCCGCCTTACCGGGGGTATCCCTCCAGGAAAACCCCTGTCTGGCGAAACCCGCGCTTGGGTCACAAACCGCGCTGGATGATGATTTTCTGCACGTCGCTGGTGCCCTCGTAAATCTGACACACCCGCACGTCGCGGTAAATCCGTTCCACCGGAAAGTCGTTGACCACCCCATAACCCCCCAGGGTCTGAATGGCCACCGAACACACCTTTTCAGCGGTTTCGCTGGCAAACAATTTGGCCATGGCGGCCTCTTTCAAACAGGGGCGGCCGGCATCGCGCAACGCAGCGGCATGCCAAATCAGCTGCCGGGCAGCCTCCAGCCGCGTAGCAGATTCGGCCAAACGGAATCCCACCGCCTGGTGGTTGAAAATGGGTTGACCAAAACTCTCCCGCTGCTTGGCGTAGGCAATCGCCACCTCCAGGGCACTGCGGGCCATGCCCACGCTTTGGGCACCGATGCCGATGCGCCCTCCCTCCAGGGCACTCAAAGCGATCTTGTAACCCTCGCCCTCTTGTCCGATCAGGTTTTCGGCAGGAATGCGGCATTGGTCGAAGTTGATCTGCGCGGTGTCGCTGCTGTGCTGGCCCAGCTTGTCCTCCAGCCGGGCCACCACATAGCCCGGGGCATTCGTTGGCACCAAAAAAGCGCTCATGCCCTTTTTGCCTGCGGCCTTGTCGGTCACGGCAATCACCACCATCACGTCGCCGTTTTTGCCACTGGTGATGAACTGTTTGACGCCGTTGATCACGTAATCGGCGCCTTCTTTCACTGCCGTGGTGCGCAAGGACGACGCATCCGACCCCACGTGAGGCTCGGTCAGACAGAAGCCGCCCAGCAGTTCGCCCCTAGCGAGTGGCACCAACCAGCGCTGCTTTTGCGCTTCATTGCCGTAGCGCATCAGAATCGCGTTCACCGGGCAGTTGGTCACACTGATGGTGGTGCTGACGCCCCCGTCGCCGGCCGCGATTTCTTCCAGCACCACGGCCAGGCTCAGGTAATCCAGTCCCGCACCCCCGTAGGCCTCGGGCACACAAATGCCATAAGCCCCCAGTTCGGCCAGGCCACGGTGCGCTTCTTTGGGAAAGTGGTGCTGCTTGTCCCAAGTAGCGGCATGGGGCCACAACTGCTCCTGGGCAAAGGCACGCACCGCATCGCGGATCATTTCCTGGTCTTGCGTCAGCAACATGGCGCGCCTTTACAAGAGTTCCAGGGCCACCGCCGTGGCTTCACCACCGCCGATGCACAGGGTGGCCACGCCGCGCTTCAGCCCACGGGCCTTCAAGGCGTGAATCAACGTGACCATGATGCGTGCGCCACTGGCCCCGATGGGGTGCCCCAGTGCGCAGGCCCCTCCGTTGACGTTGACTTTTTCGTGGGGAACGTTGAGTTCGGCCATCAATGCCATGGGCACCACGGCAAAGGCCTCGTTGATTTCCCACAGGTCCACCTCGTCAACCGTCCAGCCCGCTTTGGCCAACACCCGTTGGCTGGCACCCACCGGTGCGGTCGAAAACCATTCGGGTGCCTGGGCATGGGTGGCGTGGGCCACCATGCGGGCCAGAGGCGCACACCCCCATTGGGCGGCGGTGCTGGCCTTCATCAACACCAGCGCTGCCGCCCCATCGTTGATGCTGGAGCTGGAAGCGGCCGTGATGGTGCCGTCTTTTTTGAACGCCGGTTTGAGTGTGGGAATTTTGTCGAGTTTGATTTTTCCCGGGCCCTCATCGGTGTTGACCACGCGATCGCCACCGCGTGCGCTGACGGTGACCGGGGTGATTTCGGCGGCAAAACCACCCGATGCGATGGCCGCCTGCGCACGGGCCACACTGGCCTGGGCAAATGCGTCTTGCTGTTCGCGGGTGAACTGGTACTTGGCCGCACAGTCTTCGCCAAAGGTGCCCATGCTGCGGCCTGGCTGGTAGGCGTCTTCCAGGCCATCGAGCATCATGTGGTCAAAAATGCGGTCGTGGCCGATGCGGTAGCCGCCCCGTGCCTTGGGCAGCAGGTAGGGTGCGTTGGTCATGCTCTCCATGCCACCGGCCACCAGCACCTCGTGACTGCCGGCCAGCAGCATGTCGTGCGCGAACATGGCGGCACGCATGCCGGAACCGCACATTTTGCTGAGCGTGACCGCGCCCGCACTGTTGGGCAACCCGCCTTTGAAAGCGGCCTGCCGGGCCGGTGCCTGGCCTTGCCCGGCCATCAGGCAGTTGCCGAAGATCACTTCGGTAACGCCTTTCGGGTCCACCCCGGCACGTTGCACGGCCGCCGCGATGGCAGCTCCCCCCAGGTCATGGGCCGCCAAACTGGAAAAATCGCCCTGAAAACTGCCCATGGGGGTGCGCGCGGCACCGACAATCACTACTGCATCGGATGGGGGGGTCATGTTGATGGTCTCCTCGTGTGGTTCAAGCGTTTTCATCGTCAAACCGCCCCGGGCACGCCACCCCGCAGCGGTGTTTATTTCAGGGCGGGCGTGAAGCGCGGGTAACGCCGCAGGGCGTTGCGGAACACGCTTACCACCTCACCCGGGTGGCTCATGCTAACGCCCAGGTCTTTCACCAAACCGTCTTTGAGTCCATAGCACCAACCGTGCACCGACACTTTCTGGCCCCGGCCCCAGGCATCCTGCAGGATATTGGTCAAAGCCACGTTGCCCACCTGCTCGATCACGTTCATCTCGCACAGCACGTCCTGCTGTTCAGGCACGGGCAGGTGGTCCAGCCGTTGACGGTGGCGCAACTTCACATCGTGCACGTGACGCAACCAGTTGTCCGCCAGACCCACGCGGGTGCCACTCAAGGTGGCCAGCACACCGCCTCAGCCGTAATGCCCCACCACCATGATGTGCTCCACCTTGAGCATGTCCACCGCATACTGGATCACGGACAAGGCGTTCAGATCCGAATGCACCACCACATTGGCCACGTTGCGGTGCACAAACACCTCGCCCGGGTCCAGCGCAATGATTTCATTGGCGGGCACCCGGCTGTCGGCACAACCTATCCACAAGTATTTGGGACTTTGCTGTTGGGCCAGCTTGGCAAAAAAACCGGGTCGTTGCTGCTCCATGCGGGCAGCCCAGGCGCGGTTGTTGTCGATCAGGTTGGTCAAAGTAGGGTTCATGGCCCAATATTACCCAAGTGCCCTGTTAGCGACAGCCCACACGCCACAAACCCTCAACAGGTTTCGGAAAACAGCTCGCGCCCGATCAGCATGCGGCGGATTTCGCTGGTGCCCGCACCGATTTCGTACAGCTTGGCATCGCGCCACAGGCGGCCCAGCGGGTATTCGTTGATGTAGCCGTTGCCACCGAAAATCTGCACGCCATCGCCCGCCATTTTGGTGGCCTGCTCGGCACACCACAAAATCACACTGGCGCAGTCCTTGCGCACCTGGCGCACGTGCTGGGTGCCCAGTTGGTCCAGGTTTTTGCCGATCTGGTAGCAAAACGCCCGCCCCGCCTGCAGCACGGTGTACATGTCCGCCACTTTGCCTTGGATGAGCTGAAACTCGCCAATGCTCTGACCGAACTGCTTGCGGTCGTGGATGTAGGGCACCACGTTGTCCATCACCGCCTGCATGATGCCTATGGGCCCGGCGGCCAGCACAGCGCGCTCGTAGTCCAGCCCACTCATCAGCACCTTGGCACCCATGTTCAGACCGCCCAGGATGTGGGATTCCGGCACCTCGACGTTCTGGAACACCATCTCGCCGGTGTGGCTGCCGCGCATGCCCAGCTTGTCCAGCTTTTGCGCGGTGAAAAAGCCCTTCATGCCCTTTTCAACGATGAACGCCGTCACGCCCCTGGCTCCCATTTCGGGTTCGGTTTTGGCGTAGACCACCATGGTGTCGGCGTCAGGCCCGTTGGTGATCCACATCTTGCTGCCGTTGAGCAGGTAGTAGCCGCCCTTGTCTTCGGCCTTGAGCTTCATGCTGATGACGTCGCTGCCTGCGCCGGGTTCGCTCATGGCCAAGGCGCCCACATGCTGGCCACTGATGAGCTTGGGCAGGTATTTTTCTTTCTGTGCCTGGGTGCCGTTGCGCTTGATCTGGTTGACGCACAGGTTGCTGTGTGCGCCATAGCTCAGGCCCACCGAGGCACTGGCACGGCTGATTTCTTCCATGGCCACCATGTGGGCCAGATAGCCCATGTTGGCGCCACCAAATTCTTCGGGCACGGTGATGCCCAACACACCCAAA
>JACCDQ011466472.1_pt1 | contig 21396 bp, 20 predicted proteins | sample 7446031 | NCBI WGS metagenome assembly JACCDQ01 (sample SAMN15323442, study PRJNA562643) | freshwater metagenome | isolation source: river surface water | place: USA:Blue River Watershed | collected 2017-08-17
ATCAGATACAACTTCAAAGGGGAGTTCTTATACATCGAAAAAGAAATTTGGAAGCACATGTAAATAATTTTAGTACGTATATAGAATAAAAGACAACCCCTGCCAATGGCAGGGAGTTGTTTTAAAATGATCCTTAAAATATAAAATGTCGATTTTAAAAAACAACTTTTCAATATTTACGATAGATCTTAAAAATAAACTAATAAATTAAACTAATAAACTCATGTTAAACAGTATACTTTCATATATCGACCCTGGGGCAGGTAGCCTTATCTTCCAAGCATTGCTTTCGGGATTTTTGACTATTGTCGTTTTTTATAAACGTATAATCGCATTCGTAAAATATCTATTTAGAAAGAATAAGCAATAATTATGAAAATTCACCCTGAAACCTATTCATTCAAGGATAGTGCCGCTAGAGTCATTGAGAAGGAGGGCATTTTTTTCAGATACGTTTTTATAGAATATAAAGATGAATATGATCACCTGATGTCTTCAGGCTTATATAATGAATTAATTACTAGGAAACTACTAATTCCTCATACGGAGGTAAAAAATGATTCTAGAGATCCGAATATTTATACCCTAATAAAGCCAGATCAGATATCATTTTTGAGCTACCCATTTGAATGGTCTTACAATCAATGGAGAAAGGTAATTCTATCGTATTTAGAAATAAATTTGATCGCCCTAAAATTTGGGATGATCTTAAAAGATGCAACTCCCTATAATTTATATTTACACGAAGGGAATGCCATATTATTTGATACTAGTTCGTTTGCATTTTTCAAAACACCAGATTATTGGCTATCGTACAAGCAATTTTGCGAGGAAATGCTAGGTCCATTCGCACTTATGCATTACAATGGTTTCAATTGGGGTAAACTAACTCGTGCTAGCCATCGAGGTTTGCCCATAGACTTCATTAGCAAAAATTTAGCGTTAAAATCTAAATTGAATCTAACCTGCCTTGTTCATCTTCATTTGCACGCAAATTCCTATCACAAAAGGAATACGGATCAATTAAAAAGTAAAAGTGGATTAAGTGTTGAAAAGCTTTCCGAGTTAATTAGTATGATAAAATCCACAATTAATGAATGGGACAAAAGCTATCAATATCCAAATCATTGGGTAAACTACTATGAAAAAGACATTGAAACTACAGAGTACTTACTAGATAAGGAAAGAACATTAAAATCATATATAGAATATTGTAGCCCAAAAAGAGTAGTGGATTTAGGTGCGAATACCGGTAAGTTTTCAGAAATTGCCTCTCAATATGCAGAAACGGTAATCGCCTATGAATATGATGAAACATGTGTAGACTATATTGAAAGTCAAATTAAAGAAAAGCAAAAAAATAACCTATATACAGTAATAGGTGATCTTTCTGAAACATCTCCCAATTTCGGCTTACTTAACAAAGAGCATATTTCTATTATAAATAGAACAAACTCAGATTTAGTTTTAGCTTTAGCTTTAGTGCATCACTTGGCCTTACCTAAAATGATACCATTTGAACTAATTACAGATATCCTTTACAATTTTACTTCTCGTTTTTCAATAGTCGAATTTATTGAAAGATCTGACAGAAAGGTACAGCACCTTCTAAAAGACAATCCTAGATATTACCCCGCAAAGCAAGAATTTGAAGAGATAATAAGTGAGAAGTTTAAAATAATTAAGCAACGAACTCTAGAGAGCTCAGTTAGAACAATTTATTTATTGGAAAAATGTTAAACAAATGCAAGAATTTTTTAAACTATAATATACTTCTGACAATAATAGTTGCTCCATATATAGTTTACATTACAAGTAATTCGTCATTTATTTTCCCTTTTATTTACCTGATAATTTGTTTATTTATTGTTGAAATAATTTATCAAAAAATTAATTTAAAATCCAAATTATTTCTTGATTTAAATATCCTAACAGTCCCTACATTAATAATATTTTTTTATTTCGATATATACATAATTATATACTCCAAACTATATCAATTTTTACAAATAAATTTATTTGAAAATGTATCTTTCATTATATTTATTTGCTGGATAATAACTTGTTTGTTTTATTATTTGTTATTCTTTATTTTAAGGTACAAGTTAATTTACTTAAACTTATTTTTTTGCATATTTAGTTTAGTCATTTTTATAAATGATTCATTTCAAAAAAATAAATACCCCCCACTACAAAGTCATTTAATTACACTAGCATCACAAAAAAATAACCCTGTGATTTTAATTATTTTGGATGAATATGCTTCTCCAGATGAATTGTTTAAAAATTTTAGAGACTCTACAATTTACAACTTAAATAATATTCTAAAATATCAAAATTGGCATATAAAAAGTAAGCAATTTAGCTATAATCTAATCACAGCCAATAGCCTAAGTTCATTGTTCAACTATAATTACAAATGCGATGATTCAAAAACAAATTATAGTAATTCAATACGAAATTTACGAAAGTCAAAGTTAATTTTTGATCTTCAAAGAAATGGAATTAAAACTATTAACTATGGAATATTTGATTTAAATAATTACAATGCATTAAACAAAATTTATTATTATGAAAAAGAATTTCAAAAATCGACTTTTATTAAACAATTCTTTTCCCATACGATAATAGGAAATTCATCAAAAAGAAATATCCAGCTATTACATAATAAATATATAGTTGAAAATGGATTTAAAAAAATAAATACGTATTCAAAAAAAAATACATTTACGTATATTCATATATTAATGCCCCATAGCCCATATGAATATATTGGAAGAAGAAAATTTAAACCAAATTCTAAATCTACATCAATATATAATTACTTAGATTATTGGCGTTTTTCAAATCAATTAGTTTTTGAAAATCTAATAAATCCGCTAGTTAAGACAAATAAATACAAAATAATTTTAACAGGTGATCACGGATATCGAGAAAGTAAAGTGAAAATAAATCCTAATCTAACATTTTCTGCATTTTATGGTTTTGATTCTACCCAAGTAAATAAAATAAAGTCAGTTCAAGATATAGGAAGCTTGATTATTGCAAGTTATTAAAACAAAAAGCCCGCTTGTAAGCGAGCTTTTCAATTAATTAAATTATTTTTCTTATTACCCCCCATTCCCCCTAAACTCTTCCATTGTAGCATGTCCATCTGCACTTATTCCCTTTCTCTGAACAACATTCAATAGGGTCATCCATAATATTTTAATATCCAAGGCGAATGAAATCTTTTCAACATATTCTACGTCAAGCTTAAATTTTTCCTCCCAGCTTAAAGCATTACGCCCATTTACTTGTGCCCAACCAGTTATACCCGGACGTACATTATGTCTCCTTGTTTGTTCTGGGGTATATCTCGTTAAATACTGGGTAAGCAAAGGTCTGGGGCCAACTAAACTCATATCACCCTTAATAACATTAATCAGTTGAAGTAATTCATCAATTGACAATCCTCTTACTATTTTACCTATTCTAGTGAGTCTAACTTCATCCGGCAAAAGATTTCCATTGATATCTCTGCCATCATGCATTGTCTTAAATTTTAATATTGTAAAAGGCGTACTTTGATACCCAGGTCTTACTTGAAAAAACAACGCATCTCCTTTATTGACAATTAATAATAAGATAAAGCAAGTAAGTATGATAGGTAAAAAAATTAACAATAAAATTGAAGCTGCAATTAAGTCTAGTAAACGTTTAAAATATGTCTTGTACATTTTCTATTTTTGATATTTTCCAAAAATAAAGTCCAAACTATCAAAGATTCGACCAAATTCTTCATCTGTCAAGTTAGACCCGCTAGGTAAACACAATCCGTCCTCAAATAACTTTTCTGATACACCATTAATATAGCTTTTACTATTAGCGAATACAGGCTGTTGATGCATAGGCTTCCAAAGTGGCCTAGATTCAATATTTTCTGCTTCCAACGCTAATCTTATAATTTCTCTTGTTAATCCATTATTAAGTTTAGGATCAATAAGAATACAAGTTAGCCAACGATTGGAATAGTATCCATCAAGCTCCTCTTGGAATTTTATGTTAAATCCTTTTTCTTTCAAACGTGAAAAATAAGAAACATATCGTTGATAATTTGTCCTTCTTGCTTTAACACGATCATTTAATACTTCTAATTGACCTCTTCCAATTCCTGCTAATACATTCGACATTCTGTAATTATACCCAATATGTGAATGCTGGTAATGAGGGGAAGCATCTCTAGCTTGAGTAGCTAAGAAACGAGCTTTTTCAATCATCTCTGCATTATTAGATAACAAGGCACCTCCACCTGATGTAGTAATAATTTTATTCCCATTAAAACTCAATACGCCAAACTCTCCAAAGCTCCCACAAGGTTTATTTTTAATATAAGAACCTAAGGCTTCTGCTGCATCTTCGATAACAGGGACATTGAATTCTTTTGCAACTGAAATAATCTCATCCATTTTAGCTGGCATTCCATATAAATGAACCGGAATTATTGCTTTAGGTAATTGCCCCTTTCCTTTTGCCTCTAAAAGTGCCTTTTTCAACAATTGAGGATCCATATTCCATGTATCAGCCTCCGAATCTATAAATACAGGATTTGCCCCTTGGTATGCAATTGGGTTAGCAGAAGCCGAGAAAGTAATTGATTGACAAAATACTGTGTCACCTGACTTAACACCCAATAAAATTAAAGCTAAATGAATTGCTGAAGTACCAGATGACAATGCTGCTGCATGGTTAGATTTCGTTTGAACTTGAAGACCTACCTCAAAAGCATTTACATGAGGACCTAAAGGAGCAATCCAATTGCTTTCAAACGCTTCATTTACATATCGTAATTCATTATTGCCTATATGAGGGGAGGAAAGCCAAATTTTAGTTTTCATTTCTGAGTATTATTTCTTGAAAAGAATTTATAATGAATTGAGGTAAAAAATCTTTTTGAAGGTCAAAATTTTGACTATGAACATTTTGGCCTCTATCTAAAATGCAAATTGAAGTCCACCCTAACTTATTAGGTGTAATAAAATCTTTTTTTGGATTGTCGGCTATATAAATATAGTTTTCTGGGAGTTGATCATTCATGACCAATCTGTAATTAACTTCTGATGGTTTTTCAGAATTCACTTCCTCCGAAATAACAATACTTTTAAAATAATAATCTATTCCTAATGCTTTTAATTTATTCCTTTGTGTTATTGATCTCCCATCGGTTATAAGAGACATCTCGTATCCATTAGAAAACAGCGTGTCTAAAAAAACTTTAGAGTCATTATATAATTCGATTGAAGGAATATGGTATCGATAAACATCTAATACCATTTGAATAGTTATTTCATTATTTGAAACATTAATGATTTGATCAATCCAATTTTTTCTGTTGTTTAATATTGAATCAAGTGAAATATGTTTAATTTCAAAATAATTGTAAACGTATTCAATTCCTGATTTTTCAAAATCTCGTTCTGAGTATAAAGTATCATCCAAATCAAAAACAAATATTTTACTAGTTGGTAAAATCATCTTGATCTAAAATTACTTCAGAATCAAATCTTAACATCACCCGATTCTCAATCCAATTATCAATAAAGTTAATTGTTTCATTCATGATATATTCCTGAATTATATATCTCGGATAATTCGCTCCAGAAGCATATGATAAAGGAAATCCTCCCCCAAAACGTGGATTTATTTCAATCCCAATTATCTCACCAGTTACTTTTCCAATAAAAACCTGAATAGTTAAACAACCTTTTGCTCCTTTTATGAAAGTTAACTTATTCTTTAGTATATCATAAAAATCAAGCTTCTCCGTTCTTCCTTTACTAATTTCTCCTCCACGAACCTCAATTCTACGCCTAGGAACAAGGCATTTTAAATCACTATGCTTATCATAATAAGCATCTATTGTAAATTCATCAAAATCATTCGGATTAATATACTCCATGTACATTAACTTAGGATTATTCAATAAAGAATCCGTTAGCTCCTCTTTATGCTTTATGAGAAATATATCTTTACTTAGACTGCCATCATATGGTTTTATAAATAAAGGAAATGATGGATTTTCTTTATTTATTGCACGAGGAACATTAATACTTAGTTCATTAAATAATAAATTAGTTAAACGCTTATCTCTGCACTTTGAAATAAAATCAAAATCTGAAACAATAATCTGAATATTATTTAGTGAGAATAGATTTTTCGCACTGGACAATACTAGTAATTCAGTATCTATTGTAGGTATAACAATTTTAATTTCATACTCCTTACACAAGCCTAAAATTGAATTGATATAATTCTCATTATCAACTCTTGGTATTGTGAAGTATCCGTCAGAAATTCTACAAGCTGATGACCAATGTGGATTTGCTTCAGCAGTATATACTTTAGAAGTGGGGAATTTCTTCTTTAATTCTGTCTGAAAAGATCGAACTAAACCTACTCTTCTGCCTGCGGATGTTATTAAAATATTATTCACTTTGTATTAATATTTTTCTATTATTTTGTTGTACGAATGCTCCACACTGTACTCATTCTTCAAAAACTCAAATCCATTATTACCCATATAAACTCTTAAATCGCTATTCAATAGTTTTACTACACAACCAAAAAAAGATTCAAAATCAGAGGTCAAGCATTCATATCCAAAGTTGTTTTTAACGGCAATCTCTCCTATATCTGTGACTAAATCTGTAGCGCAGATTACTGGCAAGCGATTTTGCATATAAGTTAAAATACGAGAAGGGAAATTTGGAATAGTAAAATGTGGGTTTAGGAAAATTAATCCGACATGTGACAACTTTATAATATCATCATATTCAGATTTAGGCAATTCATTTATAAGTAACACATTAGGTATTTCTGTAGATCGAATCCAATTTCTTAGTTTATTATATTCCGTTCCATCCCCAATAATAAGAAAGAAAGCATCTTTAATAGATTTACAATATTCAATATTGGATTTTAAATAATCTATACCTTGTGGAATTCCTAAGTTTCCTCCAAAAATGAATATTACCTTATTTTTAGGGATCTTATATTTATTGTATAAATCAGAATCAAACTTTAAGACATTCTCTATTACGTCAATCGAATTAGGGTTTACTTCCAACTTGTTCTTATCAATCTCAGGATTTTTATCTAAAACATAATTGAGATTAGCCGGTGACATGCATCCAATATGATCGGATATACTGTAAAGTGTTTTTTCCTTTTTTCTAAAATATTTGTAAAGTATTCCTCCTAACTTCAATAAATCTAGATCAACAGCATTTTGAGGAAATATATCTTTTAAAAGCAAATATGTTTTGGCATTAGAAGCCTTTTTTAATTGTTTTATTAGATAAGTAAAAGTTATTGGTGGCGTTGAATAAAGAATCAAATCAATATTCTTGTAGTTTATATATTTCTTTATTGCTTGCAAATAATAAAATTCCAGAAAAAGAGTAGTAATCCCCTTCTCTATTAAATTGGTTTTTTGAATGTTCGTAGTCCAAACATTTAATATTCCTACGCCACCTTCCTCAAAATATTTAGTTTTATTCCCAAACTTCCTTTCAGCTGGGCTAACAATAGTCACTTCATGACCATTATCCCTAAATTTTCTCAATAAATCGGTATAAATCCCGCTGGTCTCAATACTATCAATTTTAGCTAATGTCAAAAACAGAATCTTCATTATTCAGACCAAACTACTCTTTTGATATAATCAGTATAACTAATAATTATTCTAACCATTTTATCAGAAACATTAGGCATAGAGTAATCTGCCACTTTTCTAAATGATCTTTCTTCTCCTCTTTTTTGAGATTCCAACTGCATTAAGCCTTGTAAAACTCTCTCTGGATTTAATCCAACCATCATTACTGACGTTTCTTCCATGGCCTCGGGCCTTTCATGCGCTTGTCTAATATTTAAAGCCGGAAAATTTAAAATAGATGACTCTTCCGAAATAGTGCCACTGTCAGAAAGGACAGCCTTTGAATGTAGCTGTAATGCATTATAATCATTAAATCCAAGAGGTTTTAAAAGTTGAATATTCCTGTGTAAACTCAATCCTGCTGCATCGATCATTTTTCTTGTGCGTGGATGAGTACTAACAATTACTGGCAAATCAAACGTTTCAGAAACTAGATTTAATGAATTAATTAGCGAGTTGAAATTAGATATATTATTGATATTCTCTTCTCTATGAGCAGAAACTATAAAATACTTATGTTTAACTAATCCTAACCTCGACAATACATCAGAACGATCTATAGATGGCAAATAATGATGAAGCACCTCATACATCGGCGATCCAGTTTTTATTATTCTATCAGCCGGCAACCCTTCTCTCAATAAATATTCTCTTGCAATATCACTGTAAGTTAAATTAATGTCAGATATCTGATCTACAATTTTTCTATTTGTTTCCTCTGGAACTCTTTGGTCAAAACATCTATTTCCTGCTTCCATATGGAATATAGGTATATGTCTTTTTTTTGCAGGAATTGCACATAAACAACTATTGGTATCTCCCAAAACTAAAAAGGCATCTGGATTCAAATTTTCTAATAAAGGGTCTATTTTAATTAAAATATTTCCAATGGTTTCAGTGGCTGTATGTCCAGCAGCATCCAAAAAATAATCTGGTTTACGTATTCCCAAATCATCAAAGAAAATTTGGTTTAATTCATAATCATAATTTTGCCCAGTATGGACAATAATATGTTCAACCGCATTGCTAGCATCTAATGCAGCCATAACACGTGATAAACGAATTATTTCTGGTCTTGTCCCTACTACCGTAAGTACTTTTAATTTATTCATAATTATACTATTTCAAAATAAGTATCCGGATTATTTACATCAAACGCTTCATTAATCCAAAAGATTGTATAAAGGACATCTTCGCCAATATTCTTTATATTATGTGTGTACCAAACAGGCATGTCAACATAAGCTGGCTCATTGCCATTTAAATAAAAATTATGAACCTCGTCTGTACCAATTCTTCTTAGTTGGATTAGCGCTTCCCCTTTTATTACTGCAAAACGCTCAATTTTTCTTGTATGGAAGTGATTCCCTCTAGTTATACCGGGTAAGGTTGTAGAAAATGAGGTTTGGCCAGGAATTCCTTGTCTGGCAATTTCTACAAATCCGCCTCGCGCGTCTACATGTTGTGTGAATTTCTTAGGAAAATAAGAGCCCACATCCATGTAACATCTGTACGTATTAAAAAGCTTATGCTCAAAATCATTTTTAAGAACAGGAATTTCTCCGTTATCTTGGTAAACACTTTTAAAATGCTTTAATAAAGAGAGTATTTTTGAAACCTTAGCCTCAGCAATATGAGGTATAAACATTTCATGAGAATTATCTTTATTTCGTATTAATCTAATAATCTGATCAACTAAGTCCCCAACATAAATTAATTTTAAATCTCCATCAATTTCGATTATTGGAGTTTCATTCCTAGCTATTTGATGACAAAAAGTTGCAACAACAGAATTGTAATAAGGATGACCAAAGGGTCCAAACACATTCGGAATAATCAAGCCCGATAACCTGCCACCACTTTGATTCGCCCATGAAGAAAAAAGCAATCTGCCCTCTTTTTTAGACTTCCCATAAAGATTATCACGTTCTTCTTGTGAGGAGGAGGAAATAATTATATGCGCTTTGCTAGCGGTTCTTTCTAATGATTGTACAAGTTTGTTAACTAATGAAACATTAGTATTGTAGATTAATTCTAGGTCATTATGACGATTCAATGCAGACAAATGAACAATTACGTCACATGAGGCAACAAATGAATCTAATTTATGACTATCTTCAAAGAAGCTTCTTTCGAAATTTCTTAATAAGAATTCATCTTTTAATAAATGTATAGTTTGATATAAATGATATCCTACAAAACCATTGCTCCCGGTTATACCTATCTTAATCATTACAAATGATTTTATTTGAATTCACTGAATGCTGATTAAACCAAAAACTCATCAACTTCCTCCAAGAATATCTCTTTTCTAACAATTGCCAATTTTGAAATAAGATTTTTAACCCCTTCAATATTCAGCCTTTCCGTATTATGCGAGTGATAATCCTCAATATCACCCACGCTTTTCTCTCCTTCTGAAAAATACATTGAATAATTTAAATCTCTGTTATCAGCAGGAATTCGATAAAAATCCCCCATGTCTTGAGCTTTAACCATCTCTTCTCGAGTACATAACGTCTCATATAATTTTTCGCCATGACGCGTACCAATTATGTTGATCTCATTATCTACTTTAGCTAATTCTTTAACAGCTTTAGCAAGATCTCCAATTGTTGCAGCCGGTGCTTTGTTAACAAATAAATCTCCTTGATTTCCATTTATAAACGCAAATAAAACCAACTCTACTGCATCATTTAAACTCATTAAAAAGCGAGTCATATTAGGGTCTGTAATTGTTAAAGGAAGACCACTCTTTATTTGATTAATAAAAAGAGGAATAACGGATCCTCTTGAGGCCATCACATTTCCATAACGAGTTAAACAAACGATGGTATTTTCCAAATTTCTAGACTCGGCAATAGCTACTTTTTCCATCATTGCTTTTGAAATACCCATTGCGTTAATAGGATAAGCCGCCTTATCTGTACTCAAACATATTACCTTCTTCACGTTATTTTGCCCAGCAGCTTTTATCACATTCTGTGTTCCCTCTACATTAGTTTTAACTGCTTGCATTGGAAAGAACTCACAAGATGGTACTTGCTTTAATGCCGCTGCATGAAAAATATAATCCACACCTCGAGTAGCAGGTTCAACACTGTCAAAATCTCTTACATCTCCAATGAAAAATTTTAATTTAGGATTCTTTAACTGATTCCGCATATCATCCTGTTTTTTTTCATCCCGCGAAAAAATTCGAATTTCTTTAAAATGATCAGTGCCTAAAAAACGTTGTAAAACGGCATTGCCAAAAGACCCAGTACCGCCAGTTATTAAAAGAATTTTATTTTTTATTTCCACTATTTTTCGATTTTAAATACTTTATTTTTTTCTGATTGTGTAGGGTAATTGATTAATACCGCTTTATAAGGACCTTTGAAAACAAAAAGACTACCTACTGCGACTCCAATAACCCCATATCTATCAATTACCTTTTCTATATCATTAAGTGAGCCAGCTCCGCCCAAAACCGTCAAAGGAATGGATATATTTTCAGCGACCTTATCAATCAAAATCATATCAAAACCTTTCATAACTCCATCTTGATCTATAGAGTTTAAAATAATTTCTCCAGCACCTAATTGTTCCAATTCTTTGGCAAATTTTACAGGATTTATGCCTGTAGCCCTTTTGCCATTATGAGTGTATACCTCATAACCTCCAAAAAGTTTTTTCTTAATGTCTAAAACAACAATTACACTCTGTGAACCCACGCGGTCTGCTATTTGCGTCACTAAATGTGGGTTTTTGATTACTGCACTACTCAAGGCAATCTTTTCAATACCAAGGCTGAAAATTTTTTGTGCTTGCTCAACTGTTTGTACGCCACCACCATAACACAAAGGCATTCGAGACTGATTCGCTAACTTTTCAATTAAAACATAATCAGGCTCTTTGCCTAAAACAGTAGCATCCATATCAAAAATAGCTAGTTCATCAACTTGTTTCTCATTAAAAATTCGAACTGCATTTATTGGGTCACCTACATATTTAGGGGATTTAAAATTGACCGTTTTTACCAAGCCTTTATCGTGAAGTAATAAACTTGGGATAATTCTAGGACGTAACATGATTATAGCCTGGCAAAGTTATGTAATAATTTCTCGCCGAATTGATGACTTTTTTCTGGATGAAATTGAATTCCAAAAATATTTTCTTTATTAACGGCCGAGGAGAAAGAGATACCATAATCTGAAACTGCAATACTTTCCTCAGGATTATTGCATTTAAAATAAAATGAATGTAAAAAATAAAAAATCGCTTCTTCTTCTAATCCAATAAAAAGTGGGTGATTTTTAACAGGAATTACATCATTCCATCCCATATGAGGAAGCTTAGTCCGCTGATTTATTAAGCTTTCATCAAATTTTAATATTTCAGAATCAATCCAATTTAAACCTTCCAATTCCCCTTCATCGCTTCTATTACCCATAATCTGCATACCTACGCAAATTCCAATTACAGGGATTTTTTTTACAAGTACTAATTCATCTAGTTTTTCACGCATTCCAGATATGTTGAGTTGACGCATAGCATAATCAAATGAGCCAACTCCTGGCAAAACTAATTTTTCAGCATCAATTAAATCTTGACTTGATTTTGCGATTTTAGTAAGAATATTAAGTCTTTTATAAACATTCTGAAATGCGAAAATATTTCCAACACCATAATCTATAATAGTTATCATCTAAATAGGCGTTTTTCAAGTCCTAGTTTCTGCATCATTTGTGCTCCGAAACCAATTAATTTAATTTTATTATTATAGTCACGAAATGTTTTGTTTTCTCCATCAAAAATCTCCTGCAATTCCGATCTCGATAAATCTAATTTATCGGCAACATAGTCAAATTCTTTTTGCAAAAACTCTTCAGATAACTCAGGTTTAGAAATACGTTCCAAAGCTTCCTGTCTAGTCATTTGACCAGTCAAAATTAGACTAGAAAAATGAGCACGTCTTTTTTCAAACCCGAACTTACGTGGTAGCCAAAAATCTTCATAAAATCTAGTAAACCTTGATTCGTGATGTTTATGTTGAAAACACTCCCAACCGAATTTGTCATTTAATAATTTTTCTGCTTCTAATTTAATGTATGGAACAAGATTCAAGGGCTTAAAGACTACCATTCCTAAAATATATTTGTAATATAACTTATATGAAAGTATATCAACAATTGGAAAGGACCTTAATGGTTTTTTACCAAATTTAGAATGAATGTCATTTATTAAAATCTTATCGATCCCTGGATATGCTCCCCACTCTTCTGGTTCACGACAACATTCAGTTGAAAAATTACCTCCCGTTAAAACATATTTAATTTTATTTTTTTTTGCAAACCTGTACAGCGAAGAAAAAAAAGCAATATCCTGAGGCATGTCCTGATCAGGAATTTGAGATTTCAAAAATGAAACCTGTAGGTCTTTCATTTCTTCCCAATTAATTACTTCTGTAAACAAATCTAAATTGAGCCCATTACATAGTTTTTCAATATTACTTACAGCTCTATCGGTATTCCATCCAGCATCAACATGAAATAATAATGGACGCAATCCCATTATTTCTTTTGCAACGTATGCAACGTATGAACTGTCTAATCCTCCACTTAAACCAATAATACAATCGAAATCTCTATTTATCCCGTCATTTTTAATTTTTTTTGAAACCCTTAACAATTCATCAAATCCTTTGGTATCAGTATGCCAGCTTGGTTCAATATTGTTTATATAGTTAACATAATAATCACTTTCCCCTCTGTCATTGAATATAATATTTGGATCAGATGTGTCCATGATTGTTTTAGTACATATTTGATAATTTACCATATTCAAAATTTTTAATTATTCCGATTTTGTTCTTTCAATAAATTCATTGACATTATTAAAACTTGAAGCATAAAATTCTATTTTATCGTCCTCCCACTCCCACCATTTTAATCTTAAAAGATGATTTGAAATATCATTATCAAACCTTTTTCTAATAAATTTAGCAGGATTACCTGCCCATATTTCATATGACGGAATATTTTTAGTAACTACACTTCCCATACCTATAATTGCACCATCTCCTACATTAACTCCACCTTTAATCAAGACATTATTGCCAATCCAAACATCATTTCCTATTACGGTTTGAACTTTTAAATCAAATTTATGCTTTGAAAATTTCTTAGGTAAATGATCCTTGTTTTCATTAAAAACAGGTTGGGTCGACACCCAATTAACAGTATGGTTAGCTCCACCAACAATAATGTTTGAAGCAAAAGAGCAAAATGAACCTATAGTTGCATTTATGATAACACAATCATAACCAATATCTGAGTATTTGCCTATTTCAACATCAACTAAATGACACCCGGCACTAACTTTTGATGTTTTATGAACTTTACTATTCAAAATTGCTCTGAGATGAAGTTTTTTAATCAATTTCGAAAATAAGTATTCAATTCTTCCAATCATAAAATCGCTTTTCTTGAAATTTCACTATAATAAAAATTTTCAGACATTTGACTAGAGATTTTTTTCATTTGAAAATAATCACTGGTGAGAATTATTTGAGGGAGCAATTGTTCTAATTCCAATACCGTATCTTGATATAAAAACCTACAATTACCTCCCATATCAACATGATTCATTCCTTCCCAAAACTTAAATACACATGGCACTCCAATTCCCACTGCCTGTTCCCATAAAACAGAGTGTGTCCCAGGAAACACAATTAAATCTGCCGATAAAAATAAATTAATAATTTGATCGGGATTTAACCATCCAATAAAACTTATATTTTTATCCAACAATAGTGTCTCAAAAATATCTTTAATTTCAGGTGCAATTACTCCAAAAACAACAAGTTTTACATTTTCTAAATTTAAATTAGAAATCGCTTGTAAAACATGATGTATATTTTTCTTTTGATCAATTTTACCCCCAGTAACAATTAAAAAATCATTATTAGTTAAATTAAACTGATTTCGAAAATCTGACCTAACTAAACTCAAATCTTTTTTCAAAAGTAAATCATCATCAATTCCCATTACAAGAAGTTCAACCTTACTCTTATCAATACGATATACTTCTTTCAAAAAATCACACCTCAGGGGAGTAACTCCATAAAATTTAACCACATAAAGACTTAATAATTTCCCTAAACACATCCAAATAAAATAATGAAATATATATTTGGATAACCAATTTTGTGCACTATTGATAAAATCTGTGTGACAATCAACAAAAACTTTAACATTTTTATTTTTGCGGACATAATAAATAACCGACAAAATATCTAAAAAGGAAAAATCATGAATGAAAATTAAATCTGGTGATTCCTCCTTAAGTTTTAGATAGGTATTGTTATAAACACGGATAAACTTGTTAATTCTATAAAATGTCTGTTTATAATTTAAACGAATAACTTTAAAATTATCTGAAGTTATATAAGTTGATTCTCCATTCAGCAAACAAGGCTTCCCAAACTCATCAAACGAAACTAAAGATGCAATAACTGTTACATCATGTCCTTGTAAAACATGATATTTTGGTAACATATTCTCTTGATATGAATAATCATCGATAAAAAAACTTGATAAACATAGGTGAACTATCTTCATTTCACAATTAGAAAACAATCAATTTTGATTTAGAAAAGGATCAATACTAAAATATTTTTTAAAATATTCTCTGACTTTAGCAATTTGAATATCGTTCAAATTATGACCAGAATTAATTTGAAAGAGGCTAAAATTATTATAATTAATAATAGGAAGAAGAGAAGAATAATAGTCAGATTTAACGACTTTCGTTGAGGACATTCTAGCCATTCCATTTAACCAAATATCATCGGCACTGAAGCAAATTTCTTTGAATACATCTGAATTAAGAACTTCTGAATGCAATGAATTTGGGGGGAAAAGAGTTCCGCCACCTGAAGTAAAAAAAATTTGGAAACTAGGCCCGTGGAAATTCACAAGTTCTTTCCAATTTGAATAAGATAACATACCATTGTTATCTTTACTAAATAATATTTTATGAGCTCGATGACAACATATTGAATTTGGATATAATTGATTTAATGAAATCAATCTATCAATTAAGAAACTAGGATAAATAATATCATCATCAACAGTAATCAGATAATCATCAGGAAACAAATTCAAAGAATAAAAATACTTTTTATGAGATTTAATATCATCATCAACAAGATAAATCTCTAAGCCTCTTTCTTTCTGATTTAATAGCGATTTAGGCAAATCATCAACAGATCTAAACTGCTCTTTAGATAACCATAAAATAATTTTATCTGGCTTTTTAGTTTGACGTAAAATTGATTCAATAACAAGCCAAACTTTATTAATTCGATTTGGAAATGTTGTAAGAGAAACAATATACCTACCATCAATTGAAGAAGTCTGACTTAAGAAATACTTAGATTTATTAAAAGAAAAAATAAGTGGAACTATAAAATTAGTAAAATAACGAACAATAAATCTTAAAAATGAGTATATCCTAAATTTTAGCAACAAATAATTATTGCCATAAATTTTAGTATAAAAGGAATCTAAAAAATCAACTAAAATCATTCCTGCTTTTAAACTTAGTTAAATTCGCAGCACCTATTGAATAAACAATAATCTGCCATGGAGTAAATAGAAATGGTCTTTGTATTAGAGAAAACAAAAAAAGAGCCATATAAGCAAAAATTAAAAATTCCCCTTTCTTGTTGAATGAAAAATAAATTAAAAACACAAGAATGGAGCCTATCAAACCATTTTCGATAAAAAATTTCTGATAACCTTGACCCTTTAAGTCAGGCCTTGATCCCAAAAAAGCCATCCCCTTTCCTAAAATTACATCTGTAGATGTTAAATAATCAGAAAAATAATATTTTAAATTATCAGAAGTCCTTTCCTCAATTGAAGAGTTTAACACTAAGACACGTGAAATTATTGAAGTATTGAATGTAGGATTTTCTTTTAAAACGGGTAATAATAAAACCGAAATAACTAATAAAAAGGAAAATAGTTTAATGAAAAATACAGGTTTTCTTAAATTATATAATATCAAACCTATAAACGTCAATAATATAAATGTTAATGAATACGTGAAAAAAGCACCTAATAAAATTATAAAATTTCTTTTATCTTTAAAATTGTATTTATTGGCAAATAAGACAAATGATGCAAGTGTACTTAATACGCCAGGTTCGTCAAAAACAGAATAAAATCTATTTAGAAAATCATGCTTTTCTTGAATAAAAAAATAATAATTTTCTAATATAGTCACCCCATCGTCACCCTTCCAATCTCCATAGTTCATTTCATATCCAAATGGAAATTTATAATAAAACTGATTAACTAACCATAAGGGCAATGAGACGGCAATTATTATTGTTAAAACAGATGTTAAATTATTTAGTATAATCCGTTTTTCATCATCTGAAATATAATTCAATAGAAAAAAAACTATAATAGTTATTGATGAACTAACACTGATTTTTTGAAAATATTGAAAAAAAACAAAAAAAAGAATTAAACATGAAGTCAAAACTAAAAACTTCGCATCAACATTTTTTTTCGATATAATCCGTTTAAATAATAGCCCAAATGTGATTAATACACAAATTACTAAAATAGGGAAATAAAACTCCCAAATGGGCCACGGAGGATTTTGCAAAAATATAAAAAATACAAAAAGGTTTAATACCCATGATGATGTATTAAGTTTCATTTAATATTTTTTATAAAAAACAATTGAACTACGGAAAGAATTATTAGCTGGTAAAATATTTTTTTTGAAGAAATTTAAATTTTTCAAAATTTTTCCTGCCTATTAAAAAAATAATCAACTGTCTTCGTAAATTAAAAAAGCTACTTGTCAACAGTCTGATGGATATATTATAAACAGCTTTATTGAAACCTAGATAATGAGATTGAATCGAAAATAATTCTTTTGTATGTATTTTCGAATTAGTACTTGATATGCCTCCTGCTCTAAATGCAGCTACTACAAAATTAACATATTCAAAATGTACGCCATCTAAGAAATTTTTTAAAAAGAGAGAATAATCGGCTGCAACTTTTAATGATGTATCGTATAGCCCATTTAATTCATAACATTTTTTAGTAATAAAAGTTGAAGGGTGAAAAATAGACATCCTTTGTCCTAAATTTAAGTGATTAGGTTTTACTGTACTAGTAAACTCACTTGAATTCATTTCCTCTATGATTATTAAATCGCCATAAATTATATCAGCTTTAGTTTTAATATAGGTATCAAAACTATTAAATATACCCCCTGGCAGATAATAGTCGCCACAATGAATAATCCCTATAAGGTCCCCCTTTGCAAGTTTTATGCCTTTATTAATTGCATGATATATTCCATTATCTGATTCTGATATAACAACATCAATATTATTTTTATACTTTTCTATTATTTTCATAGTTGAATCAGACGATCCACCATCAATAATAATATACTCTATATTTATTCTTTTTTCGGCAAATACACTCAGCATTGTTTGCTCAATATATTTTTCACCATTTAATACTATTGTAATTATACTAACAAATTCATCTTTAAAATCCATTTTGAAGAATATACATATCAATAAAAAGCTAAAACAATATAATATTATTTGAAATTTGAAACATTTCTAAATTTTATATAAAACGATCAATTTGATTTACTTAATAAATCTTCATAAATACTTTTATACAAAATGCCCACATTCTCTTCTTTACAATTTGCTGACTCGAAATTATGTATAACTTTATCACTATTTAATCTACACTCCTGAAGTGCCAAAACAATATCTGACACTTCCTTAGTCCTACAAAATGTGACATTTTTATAATATTTTTGATGCGCATACATTCTATCTAACATTAGTAAAGGTTTACCCATAGCAGAAGCCTCTAATGCGCTTATTGGCTGTGTCTCATCAGTACTTGGGAGTGCGAAAATTTCACATTGATAATACGCTGATACAAGTTCATTAGAAGCATTTGATAAGCCTCTAATCCATTTAATATTACTATTATTATTAACTAGATATTCCAATTCATTTGCATACAATAACTCTCCATCGAGAACCTTACCAATTAATACTAAATTCAATTTAAGTTCTATACAAGCTTTCGCTAAGTTTAACTGATTTTTCCTTGATGAAATATTACCTGTACACAATATATAATTATTAATATTATACTTACTAGAAAAATCAAAATCAGGTATCTCAAAATAAAATTCCTCAATAATGTTAGGAATAATTGCTATTTTATTTATTGGAACCTTAAAATACTTATTTAAAATAATTAATTGTAATTCATTTACAACTACTATCTTATCTATTAAATTTAAATACTTTCGATACTCCCTTTGCCCATAACTAAGAAAATTTTTGTAAAAACTTAATTTTAAACGAAATGTGTCAAAATATGGTAATAATAAAGTTGCTACTATTTTTTTATTCAATTTTTTTGACCAGTCAATGATGTGATAATTATGCGGACTAACTCCCCACAAATGTATAATATCAAAATCTTTGTCTAAACCCCATAAATCAAATTTAGTTACATCTACCCCTAATTTATCAACTGCTTTTAATGCATTTAACATTTGTAAATCAAATCCCCCAAAAGCGAAACAGTGTGGCTGGTAAGGATAATACTTAATTTGCATAAAATATAAAAGTATAAAAAAGCTTCATAAACGAAAGTCACAAAATTTAATGTTCCTCATGAAACTCTTTATTGCCTGCTTGACCCATTAATCAAACCTTTTGCAATTCTCCAAGTAGGATAGACATAAAAAATAGAATACGCAATAAGCGTACCCCATATAATTCCTTCAATTCCAATTAGCCTACCTAAAACAATTTTCAATAAAATAGAACATGTTGAAGCAAGGCCTATAAATACAATCTGTTTATTTATATATTTACTACTATTAAGTAGGGTAGACATTACCCCTCCGTAATTTGCTTGAAAAACAAATAAGTAAAAGCCGACTAATAAAAGCCATGAAGGTTCATATTCTTTGCCTACCCAATAACAAATAATTTGTTTCCCAAAAATTAAAAGTGGCAATGAAATTAACGCCCCAAATCCAATACTTAGATTTAACGCTTTTTTAAGAGTCTTACTTACCCAAACCATATCTCCTTTAGCCATTGCTTCATTAAAAGCAGGCCAAAGTGGTTGTATTAGAAATTGTGTTAACATTGAAAACAGAAAAATTTTCTTAATAATTTCAAATGAAGCTATTTTCGTTGCACCAATAACATGAGCTATTATTATGTTATCAGATGTACTTGCTAAAAGTGAAAATATATTTAATATGAAGAAAACTAACCCCGCATTAATAAGTAATTTACTTCTACTAAAATTAAAATTTCTAATTCTGGGAACTAGATAATCATATTTTCTTGTGAATATGACATATCCGTTTATTATCAATGCAATTAAAGTTCCAGCAGAATATGAAAGAACCAATCCTGGGAGTCCAATTTCAAGTTTAACACATAATAATAATGCAATAAAACTAAAAACAGAACCAAAAATTTGATACAATTGAAACATATATCCTTCTTGATTTCCTTCTTGTATTCTCTGAATAATGCCTAATGGCATATTAATTAACAGTGACAAAACTAAAATGACTATGGTTAACCCAGCTTCACTCTTAGCCTTTACACTAACTACATTAAATAATTTATACCAAGGAATAAATGGATATATAATTGAGAAAATTACTAATAAAATAATAGAAATAATTAACAAGATATAAAAAGTACTTGAAACTGCTTCAATTGCTGAATCATGATCATTTAACCCTTTAGATTTAGAGACGGCATTCAAAAGTCCATTACCAAGACCTAAATCAGCGAACGCCATCAAAGTCATAATAGACGAAATAGACATCCATAGGCCATATCTCTCAGCTCCTAAATAATTCAATGTTAAAGGAACCGTAATTAAATTTATACTAACAGATACAATTTTTACTATTAAAGAACTCCCAGCAGTTAAAAAAATTCTCCTATATCTTTCATCTGAGATACCAATATCAGTTGAAACGTCATGTGATTTAAATATAAATATTCTCTTAAGGCTTAAATAGAGATTAATAATATGTTCTATTTTAAACATCTAACGTAAATATCTTTAATTAAATTATTAGCAACTTGCTTATGTGAAAAGCTATTTACTGCTAGCTTTAATCCTTCTAATTGAATATCAGGTAACAACTCATTGTTTTCTACGTAATATTTCAATTTATCTCGAAAGTCATTTAAATTATTTTGTATATACATAATACAATTGACTCCGTCTAAAAGCTGTAAATCTTTATTACATTCATGATCACTACAAATAAGTACTGAGCCACAAGCTAAACCTTCAAAATATTTGGCTGGTGGAAAATTATAGATACTTTCACATGAAACAAACATTTTATATTCATTAAATTTTTCTACGATATTATATCTAAAATCTTTGTATTGAGGAAAAACAGGGAGCATAGAATCCAAATTGGTACCGAAAGAATCAACATTAATCACTAAATCCCTTCTAAATTTATGCATCCATTTTTCACTCGGAAAAAAATTAGCAACTTCTCTATAATTGACTACATCATAATCTTTCATTTCCATAGGATTAACAGATCCCATTGCAATACATTTAGTTAATCTAGAGCGAAAATCGATA
>JACCDQ010494134.1_pt1 | contig 21391 bp, 28 predicted proteins | sample 7446031 | NCBI WGS metagenome assembly JACCDQ01 (sample SAMN15323442, study PRJNA562643) | freshwater metagenome | isolation source: river surface water | place: USA:Blue River Watershed | collected 2017-08-17
ACTGCTGGGGTGTCCGCCTTCAAAATGGAATGCTGTCCGCCATCACCGTGGAACGGTGTCCGCGATGACGGTGGAACACTGTCCGCCATCAGCATGGAATCGTGTCCGCCATCGCGTGGAATACGCATCAGAGGCATTGAGCGCCTCTTGAGCCAGCATGTAGGGGCTGCGCTTGCGGGTACGCCCCGTGTCGGGGTTGGTGTCGCCAAAGCGTTCGGCGGCTTGGTCCAGCGGCTGGTCGTGAGCGGCCATGACGACCGGGAGACGCCCACCCAGGGCCGCATGGCCAATTTGGTAGTTGTGGTGAGAGTTGGTCGAGCCCACCCCGCTGACGGCAGTGAGGTCTGTGAACCCCAGTACGTGCCGCATGAGGGGTAGCAGCAACCCAAACTCGGTAATCCCATGGGATTTAGCGTCTTCGCGGCTGCGTTGCTGTTGGAAGTCATTCCAAAGGTTTTGAGCAATTTTGAAGTACCGGGCGATTTCATCGCGCAGCTTCAGGCCCTTGGGGATGTTGTAGTGGGTTTCCGTCTGCTCGGTGGCGTCGGGGGCGGCCAGGGTGGTCAGCCGACTGAGTTCCTCCGCCGGGATGAGGCCACCTTCGATGCGCAGGGCGGTGTAGGCGAGTTGCTGGGTGTTCTTGCGTGCCATGGTCAATGTTCGCGGTTACCCTCTCATCAACGAATCAAATAGCTTGACGATCTGCTCAGGTTCCCAGACGTAGGGGCGCTGAATGCTGGGAATGAAAATGTCGGTGTTGATTCTGGGCAGAAGCTCGCAAATCCGTGCGCCGAAATACTTTTGCATTGGTAGAAACCCCCTTAATTCTTGACAGCTTTGCTGAGTAGCAAGCTCAGATTCAGATTCACGCTGGTGGTTGCCCAGTCGGGCTCTTGGGTAAAAGGTTCATTCACGTAAAACGGGCCTTCAACTTGATCGCCATCCACCAGCACGATGGCCAGAACAAATTTCTCTTTTTGGTTGAGCCCATGTCGAATTTCATTGCTGGTGACTGTGACAGTGTCCTGCCCCTTTGCTCGACCCTTGACTTCGACGTGACGCTCCAACGCCAGCCCTTCGGGCTGATCAATGTAAACGGTGATGTCCCAGCCGCATTTGTCAGCAGACACATCTTTGGTTCGGTGACCACGAGCATGTTCAGCATCAAAAACCGCCTGCATCGCCATGCGCTCAATGCGAGCTCGTGCTACCGCATCAGCGCTGAAGTTAGGGGTACCGCTTCGTTCAGCCATCATCCCCGCGGGGATGACCAGCGCCCCACCAATGACATTGGGGCTGCCTGATACCACCTGCCGCATCGCCTGTAACTCTGCTGTGCGCTGTTTCAAACGGGCACCCAGTTCTTCAGCACGACGACGCGCGTTGTCGGGTTGAAGCCGGGGTTGTTTGCCTGCTCGAACGTCCATGTCAAGTTTGATCGCACGGTCCGACCAGTACTGAATTTCCTTGATCAACCGCTCGCGCACAGCGGCCAGTTGACGGTCGGCCTGGCGTTGGCGGCGCTCGGCCACTTCCTGGGTGTGTTCTGGCACCAGGTTTTCCACCGCGTAGGCCAGCGCACGGGCTTCGGTCTGTTGCGTCACCCAGTCCGCCTTCAGGACATCACCAACTGCTTGGGTTTGCTCAACAGACAGCGGTACCAAATCCAGATGTCGTGCAAAAGGTGCTGGGGTTGCAGTACCGTCAGGTGCCATCTCCACAAATTGCAGACGGCGTGACACATCCAGTGCCGGCTCACCCTGGCTTTCGCGCACGCTGTGGTCCAGCATGAACAACACTTTGGGTTCGGTTCCATCGTCGTGCGGGTCCAGCAGCACAGTGCCCCGCTTGAGCAAGCTGCGGTGTCGGGCACGTCGATCTGGCGCTTGACCACGTATTCACCCAGGTTTTCACGCAGCACGTCGGCACGCGCCTTGAGCTGGAGCTCTTCCAGCCGGGCCTGCAGTTTTTTGTGCCGGCGCATGAGCGAGGTGTAAATGGCCTGAGGGCTCGACGCCAGACGGCGTTGCAACTGGGTCAGCGCAAAGCCAACGGTGCCCTTGCGCTTGCCGTCCAGGCGGTCGGCGCGGTTCATCTCGTTGCGCACATAGTCGGTCATCAGCAGGAAGTGCCGGGTGATGCTGCCCAGCAGCTTGCCGAGCTTGAAGCGCCCGGTTTCGTTGACCTTGTTGCCGAAGTAGTTCGCCGACATCTTGTGGGCTTCGTCCACGACGATCAGATCCCACTCGGTCTGCAGCAGCAGTTGCTGGTATTCCTCGTTGCGCGAAAGCTGGTCGAGGCGGGCGATGAGCCGGTCTTGCTCGCCAAAGTAGTTGCGACTGTGGCACTGCTCCTGCTTCTCGCGACTGAAGAGCTCGAACTCCAGGCCAAATTTTTCTCGCAGTTCGTCCTGCCACTGCTCTGACAACGAGCCCGGGGAGACGATCAGCACCCGACGGGCGTCAGCGCGCATGGTCATCTCGCGGATCAGCAGGCCAGCCATCACGGTTTTGCCGGCGCCCGGATCGTCGGCCAGCACGTAGCGCAGCGGCTGGCGCGGCAGCATGGCCTCGTAGACGGCCGAGATCTGGTGCGGCAGCGGCTCCACGTTGGACGTGTGGACCGCCATCATCGGATCGAAGAGGTGGGCCAGGCTGATGCGGTAGGCTTCTAGGGCCAGCTTGAAAGCTGCGCCGTCAGCATCGAAAGCCCAGGCACGGCCTGCCGTGGCCACGCTCAGGCGGTGCTCGTCGGCACGGAAGACCGTCTGCTCGTCCAGTTTGCCCTGCGCATTGCGGTAGGCCACCAGACGGGCGTTGGAGCCGATCTCTTCCACGTTGACCACCTTGACCACCTGATCAGGAATCAGACCTTCAATCTGGGCGTCTTTGGTGATTTCTTCGAGTTTGAGCATGTGACAGCAAGTAGGCTTGGAACGCTGCATCTGCAACAGCGCAATTTTTGTAGGCCATTATGCCGAGTACCGCACTAAAAACAGGTGCGGGGAAAAACGCGATGTTTATTCGCTCGTCATGCCCCTGTCCCTGCAGGATTCCTTATAGGCATAGCAACCCACCCACCGTAAGCAGTGAATCCCGGGCGGCTAGCGCTCGGTGTGCATGACCGTCCCTCGCTTCGCTTTGATTTGGTCTGGGGCAAAAACTTGACCATAGCCGCCCGTTATTGGGTTGGTCCGAACAGTCCTGCACAAAACTTGATCAAAAAAACGGCTGCGCATCACCTTCACCGAATTGATGTGGCCCTTCCCCACACTCTGAACCTGCAGACCTGGCAGTGCCGGGCCACCTGGTGTTCAGTGCGCCTGGACCCCTCGGGGCTGACGTTCAGCTGGGCGTTTTACCGGCAGCGGGTTTTCGGCCTGCTCGCCTGGGCTGAATCGCGATCTCGCTCACCGAAGGGATCAAGGCAGCGATGTCAGCGGACAGCTCAAACGCATCCACAGTCGGCTTCCGCTTGGTAGCATCACGCTTGTCCCAATAGACCTGCCCTGTGATGAGGTCGGCCTCATGCCCGACGATGGGTGCCACTTGGTGAGGTGAAACGTCGTTGTCCAGTAAGGTACTGATGAAAAGGTGCCGAAAACTGTGGAACACCGCTTCCTGCTTCGCCTCCAACCCGGCGGTCTTCCTGTACCTCTGGAACCAGTTCGAGGCAGCATGTGCCGGGCCATCGCGTCGCGTTCGGCTCAGCTCCGGGAAAAGGTGCAGTTCGCCCTTTGCGCGCATACCCTTCACATAATCCAGCAGACCAATACGAATGAGCTCCCCGTGCACTGGTACGAGTCGCCTGGCGTTCTTCGTCTTCACCCGCTTTTTCCTACCACCAGCAGGAACATCCAAATCAGGCGCCTCGATGTCGTTGATGTCGATGCAGGGGATGCCTTCAACCTCTACGAAATCCTTCAAATCCAGTTGGCACAGCTCACCCAGCCGAGCGCCCGTGTAAAGAGCCAAGGGCATCAACCAGAAGGCGTAGGACATCGGAAACTTCTTCTTGGTGAACAGCGGCGTGGTGAACAGACTACGCAGTTCATCCGGCGTGAACGGCCGACGTGTCTTTACGTTATCGCCAGACTGGCCGAAACCCACAAACGGGTTTGCGTCAATCCCCCACTTGCGTTTTTCCTCCAAGGCCCACTTGAACATGCCACTGGCACGCTCCATTTTTTTGGAGGCGTTGTACTCGGACTGGGGTTGTGGCGCCGGCTTGATCGCCAGGACCTGCGGGATGGTTTTGCCACGGTAAGCAGCCACCCGGGTGATGTTGGGTGGCAACTTCTTCAGAATAGTGAAATACCTGCCCGCCGCTTCTCGGTCAATCGAGCCGATGTTCATGTCGCCCATCGCGGAAATGAACATCTCCAGGTCTTTTCTATAGCCCTCCAGGGTCTTGGCCCCTGGTGGTTTCTTTCTGCCACCCTCTGCACGGTAAGCAAAATGCGCCATGTAAGCATCCAAAAGCGCCGAGAAGGCCACCGTGCGCTCAGGAGACCAAGGGAACTCCAAACGCTCTTCGACTGAAGTCTTGCCCTTGAGCTGGCCGGTCGTGTACGCCCGTTTGACGACTTGTTCAGCATTGCTTCTGGGCACCATCTGCCCGAGTTGCTCCTTGCGCTTCTCCAGCTCTTCCCTGAGTTGATCAACCGACATCTTGAGCTTGGTGTTCTCAACCAGCTGCTGCTTCCACAGTGTGAAATAGTCGATGGGGATGGGTTCTTCGTTGGCAGACATTTCACGCAAGCCAGCCCAAAGGTTGGGAAGGTCAAGGACCAAGGGAAAAGCGTGAATTATCGCCTCGCGCCTTTGCTCGGTATGCATGCTGAGCCGCACTTCCGAACGCCCGACCAAAGCTCGAAGGTCACGAGGGACGCAGAGGCGAAAATAGAACGTACCGTGGCGGTTGCGGTACAAATGAGACGGGATGGTCAAAGACATTAGGTTCTCTCGACTGGCACACCCAAGTGGCACACCAGTTTGAAAATCGCCCAAGTCTCTGACTAAAAATGCAAGTCAATCAATGACTTACAAAGCATGTGGTGGAGCTGGGGTCTACTGAATGAACAACGCAAGCACATGATTTTAAACAGATTTCTGAATCATGTTTTTGATTTGTACCCCCATTTGTACCCCCGCTTTGTTCTTGATACCCCGGTTTCACGCCTCTTAATCTTGCACCTGCCTTGCCAGTTCGTTCTGGCTGAAATAGTGCCCCGTCGTTGACAACCTGCAACAGCACAGCCAGAAAAAAACCCGGCACTGTGGCCGGGCTGAACCCGCTGAGTTCCCGACATGGATGCGGGGGACTTGCGTCCGGGTCTGATTCTCTGGTGATCGTGCGAACGGACGAAACCCTACAGGGGGCGCTCCCCGGCTTCCGACAACTCTAGTACCCGGCGGCTCGCGTCGTCGGCAATCTCGGCCAGGCCCGCCAGCGCGCCCATCTGCCCGGCCAGGGCATGCAGCAGGTTGGCCACATCCTCGGGTTCTTGAAACGAACCCACCCGCGCGCCGTCCTGGTCGGCATCACCCAGCACCAGGCAGGCCACGCCGGTCAACACGGCCTCCAGGCGCTGGGCATCTTCGGCCACCTGGTTGCGGGCGCCTTCGGCAAACCAACGCAGTTCGTGGGTGCCCATTTCAAGCGTGGCTTTGTCCCACAGCAGTGCCATCGCCTGGCGCGATCCGAAAGCCGGCATGCTGGTGTTGGTGTTCGCGGCGCTCATGCTGCGCTCCCGGTCTTTTGCTTGCTGTGGTGCTGCACGCAGTTGGCGAAGTTTTCCACCTGGGCGGCAGCCTCGCCGGCGAAGTGCTTGGTGGTCCAGCTCTGGTCCGTGGTGGCGTGGGTTTCTGCCAACTCGGTGCAGCAGGCAATCGCCTCCAACAAGCCCATGGCCGTGTGGGCGCTCATCACCGGTTTGTCGGGCTGGTCCTCCATCGCCAGTTCGCGCTCGTACAGCATGCCCACCAGCGTGTGGATGGCTGAATGTGCGACACGGACGCGGGCCAGGGCCCGGCCACTTACCACCGTCACCTCGTTGTCGCAGCCGTAAGACTCGAACACATTGCGCCACATCACCGAGGCGGTACGGTCCTGGCCTTCTGTGGCGCGGGGGTCTTGGAGATTCTTGGTCATGGTTCAGCCCCCCAGCGATTCAACGCTCAGCCCAAGGGCGGCTCGCGCCTCGGGTGAAAAGCGGGAATGAATGCCCTTGCACTCACGCAAGTCCGAATCGGTGATGCCCACGGTTTTGCCGGCATCGTCTTGCAGGATGTGCGTCATTTCATCGCCGGGCTTCTCTCCAAAGGCTAAACCCAGCCACCAGATGCGCCCAGTCAGACACTCCGTGGTGGTTTTCACTTCAGTGTTTGCGTTCATGGCTCAGCCCTCCAACTTCGGTTGCTGCGCCCGGCTGGCGCGCTTGAGCAAGGTAGCGGCACGCACCGCCCGCGCGGTGGCCGTGGCCAGCTTGGCCGGATCACAGTCCACACTGCGCAGGCAATGCAGCGCTGTGGCCAGGGCGTTTTCGGCCAGGCCGTGCAAGCGGATGGTTTCGGGTTGGGTGGTGTCCGCGTGGGACTGGATGGGTGCGATGGGACACGCCAGGGGAATGATGTCAGCCATGGTGGCTCCTTAGCGACAGGTTGTGAACCTGCCTCCCCAACCGCCAAGTAAGGGAGGCAGACCGTGCAGGTTGGCGGACCGGGCTAAGGGACCGGCGTGCCCGAAGACACCCCACACGGCCCGCCAAAACATGGGAAACCGTGCGCCCCACGCAGCATGGGGACGTAAAAAAACCAGCTCTCGCAAAAGCGGCGCGCTGGTTGCTGCGCCTTAGCTAATCCGGGCCGCCAAGCCCGTGGTGCATTGCTGCACCTGTTGTGAATGTAGCACGGCGATGCACGGGTGGGCAACTGTTTTTTTCGCGTCCATACGCAGGTGAAGTGCTGTAAAGTGCACTAAAAAATCAACCAAGGGAGGAAGCATGGACAACAATTTCTTCATCGTGTTGTCAGTTGTGACTGGGCTCGCGTTCTGGGCTTTTGTCATCATCGTCGCTCGTCGGCAACGCCGGATTTCCGCACCCGCCTTGCCCAGCAATGCCTCAGTATCGAACCGACTTGGACTGGTCGTCGGCCGATTCGTTGGTGGTCATTATGGTTTGCCAAGAACCTTTTGGCTTTACAGCCCAATACTGGGATTTGTTGTTTTTGTTTTGTGCGCGGTAATCAACGCATTCGGCGGCCACGCCAGAGTCTTTGCTGCGATGTTATTTGGGACTCACGCTGTGGTGGTCAGCGTGGCCATCTGGCGAAGTGCCAGCAGGTTTGATGGGCCAAAAATTTGGTCCTGGCTTGCAAAAACATCTGTCGTAGCCCCCCCAGTCTTGGGGGTGATTACAACGGTCTGGCTGACATCCCAATTCTTCGGGTCGAACGTTAAAAACTTTGACCCTGCAACTGCCAAACTTGAAAAACCGGAAGAAACGAGAAACGAGTCGGGCGCTACCCACACTTCAATAGACTGGGAAAAAGGCGTCATCACCCCGCCACAAGCCAACCCAGCCCAGAGCGCAACCAGCGACCCCGCCACTGACGCCCACTACAAGGCCATCTACAAAGCGCACCCCGATGCAGACGCGGTGGCCAACAGTGCGCAGTTCCAGCACTGGCTCACGATGTACCCCGCCTATCGAACGGTGATGGAATCAGGCAGTACGCAGCAAATCATCGAGATGTTCACCGCCTTCAAGATGCAGCGGCATCAGACGTTTGATCCAGCCACAGCCAGACCGGTCACCCAGTAAGTTGCAACAGCGTCAGCAGTACATGCGCCCATTGCGCTCACGGCACACTTGACCATTACTCCAGTAACGGTTGCTGTTGGCGTGGTCGTAATATCGGCCGGTAGCGTCACGGCAGCCGTGAGCGCTACATCGAGTGACCCGTTGGGGGCCTGAAATTGCTGTTGCAGCCGCCGCTTGGGCTGCTGCCTGGGCGGCCTCTTCCTGGCGCTCCGCTCGGCGTGCACCCGCCTGCGCCTTGGCATGTGCCTCCAATAGCTTCTGCCTCAGCTCCTGGTCGGCCTTGGCCTCGGCGGCCTCTGCGGCTTGTTGGCGCTGGTAGGCCGCCTCCGCGGCATAGGCCCGGTCCCGGGCTTCCTGTTCTTGCGCCCGAATGCGCTGCTCTACAGCTAGCCTGCGATAGTGCGAACCATCCACCACATTGGTTGGGCCCACCGGAACCACGGAGTTTTTGCCCTTGGCACACGGCCTGTCGCTTAGCTCCATGGACCCATCGGGCTTGATGCACTTGATGATTTGGGCTTGGGCTGTGCCGCCCAGGCAGACCAGCGCCAGCAGCGGCGCGGCAATGTTGAAACGCATGTGATGATCCCCCTGTTTGTGGGCATCATGGGCGGCAAAGTCGCTACAGTCAATCCCCCGTTTGGATGACAGTCGCCGTGCGAGGGGGCATCAATCCCTTGGCGTCATGCGCCGCAAGAACACCCCAAACCGCTCGCCCCAGTAGTCGATTTCACCCAATGGCTTACGGCGCCATTTGTCCGGCAGCGGCTTGCCTTGGAATATCGTGGCAATGGCTGCCAAGGGCCGACGCGCCAGGAATCGCACCCAGCCCCAGCGCCGGTCATTGCGCTCAAAGCGGGCCACGTAATCCCGATATTGCTGTTGGTACTTGGCCGCTTGCGCTTCACGGTCCCGGGGCACGTACCAATGAACCAAGGTGGGCTTGCTTGGGTCGTGCCGGTTGTCGATGCATTCCACTTCGAGTGGCTTGCTCTCATGGCCGAAGTTCCAATTCGACATGGCCACGGAATGGACGCCACGGGTTTTCAGCTCGTCCATGGCCTCGCTCATGCGTTCAAGCAATGCCGCTTGCTCGAACGACGGGCGACCTCTTTTGAACAAGCTGATGTTGGCCACGAAACTGGTCAGCTCATCGGTGGTGAACTGGTCCATCGGCCCTGGCGGCAGTTCGCGCAAGTTGATCACTGATCCAAAGCCGATGCGTTCGGTTTCTGGCTGCATACCCATGGTCTATCCCTCCCTGCTCACAGTCTAGCGGGCTGGCGGCCGAACTCCCGCGTTGCGAGGGTTCCAATCACGCCCTGGGCTGGTTTCGCGGCCGCTCACGCTCATGGCGCTGGTGCTGCACCACCCTCTGCATCGGCCGGCAGGTTGTCCCGCTGCGGCGACTCCACAAAGTTCAAGGCAAACACCTTTTTGCATTCGGGGTTCGCCGCCCGCACCCGGGCCACGGCCTGGTCGATGGTTTCGCCTTCTTCGGGAACGGCCAGTGCCATGCGCCGGCCTTGGGGTTGCGGCTGGGCCTCTTCCAGTTTCTTCACACGTTGGCTGAGCTGGCTCATGGGTGGTCCTCTTCGTCAGGGGGCAACAAGTGGTCAGGGACCACGGGGAACGCGCTGGGCTTGCGGCCCACCAGGGTCAGCATGGCGGCCATGGTTTTGCGGGAGCCCCAGGGCGGCGCTTCCCAGTGCTTGCCGGCGTGGTCCATCAGCTCTTCGTCGGTCATGCTCTCCAGGTCCACATGGGCGCTGTCTGTCTCCAGCTTGCGCACCCGTTCTTCAAGTCTTGCCATGCTTGCTCTCCAGTGCAGCCACCCGGGCCGCCAGTTCGTCCATCTCAGCCACCCGCGCCAGCGAACCGATGGCCCCTATCAAGGCCGCCCCCTGGCCGGGTGACAGTTCACCGGCCGACACGGCCGTCAGTACCGCCTGGCCGCGTTCGGTCAGGGTGTTGCCCGGCAGACGGATCAACTGGGCCGGGTCCACCGCGCGCAAGGGCGCCACGGTGCGCTCCAGCAGCAGCCGGGCGGCGCCCACATCGCCCTCCAGGGCGCGCGCCATCAGGGTCTGCAGCAGCTCTGGCATGCGCTGGGCCATCGCGGCCCGCATCTGCCCCACCTCACCGGTGCCGGTCTTGCGCCCCTTGGGGTTGCCGCTTTGACCAGGCTTCCAGGTGGTGGGGGAGGTTTTGCGCGGTACGACCATGCCTGCTCCCTCCCTGCTCAAACAGGCACAGCCCCGCCGGCCGCTTTGGCGTTGGCGTGCTGGCGCTTGAGTGCGGTCAACACGCTGTCCAGGGCAGCGTTCGCTTCTTTGGCGGCTTCCTTCAGCTTCACCTGGTCGGCAAAGCTGGTGAACTGGGCGGCCAGGTAGGCGGTTTCCAGCATCGCCACCCGGTCGTGCAGTTGGTCGCGCTGCTGCTGGGCCGCCTGGTAGTGGCTCACATCGCCATCGGAGCGCAGCGCATCGGCAATCGCGGCGTCTTCCATGTCCCGCTGTGCCATCGTCAGGGCATCGCGGGCGTCGGTCAGTTGATCTGCAATGTGGTCCCGAGCTGCAGCCAACTGAGGCGCTTGTTCCACCCGGCGCCGGGTGCGTTCGGCCTCGTGGCGGGCCAGCACCACCTGGGGGTGGTGGGCAAACAGGTCATCAGGCAGCGCACGGGCGGCGGCGTGTCGATCCAGCTCGGCCTGTTCGGCCACGGTGCGGCGTGGCAAGCCCATGCCGGCCAGGCTGATGCCCAGGGTAGGCACAGGGCTGGCAGGTTTGGCGGGAATGGTGGCGTTGGGGTTGAAGGTCATGTTGATTTCGCTTTCGGTTCGGTGGCACACTGGCCGCCATGGATGGAACGTTGTGGGGGATGAACCCCATTTTTCTGGGGTGGTTAGGGGCGCTGGTCGTCCTCGCCCTCATTGAGCCCTGGCGCGGCGACTGAGCCACCGTAGGCCGCAGCCGGCGCCAGCCGCGGCACCTTCTCGGCCAGGCGGGCGCGCTTGACCAGCACCGGCACCGTGTCCAGCGCCTGTTTCTGCTGCACCCCCCGGGTGATGGCGGTCACCTGCGGGCCGATGCCCAGGAAGGGCACCTTGGCGCCCAGGGCGTCCAGCACATCCAAGCCCCGGCCCACCATCAAGGCGCCGCTATTGCTGTTGTTCACCGCAGAGCCGGCCGGCTGCGCCTGGGTGTAGCTGGCGACCCGGCCCACGGCCTTGAGCTGCTCGATTTCCTCTTTGTCGAAGAACACCCGGAGCTTGCGGTCGCCGATGCCAGCCAGACCGGTGCGGTAGCGGGTGGCGCTGAACCGTGCGGTTTCGTCGGCAGCACCTCCCAGGGCCCGGTCTTTGAGCCACGCCACGATATTTCCACGCACCGCCTGCAGCGTGTCGGGGTCGCGCGCCAGCTCCCGGCCCAGCCGCACCGTGTCGTCCACCTTGGCGCTGGAGCCGATGACGAACTTGCGCACGAAGTCGTCGGGCGTGGCCTCACCGTGGTAAATCGCCTTCAGGGCCGGCGTGCGCTCGATGCGCTGCATCATGGCCCGGTTGGCGGCGCGTGCCTGGTTGAAGGCCCGGATGGCGTCTTCGCCCAGGTCGGGCGCACCGGGCACGGCCGGCAGGTTGCCCGGGTTCACCGCGCGCGCACCAGGCGCGGCGGTCTGCTGGCCCAAGCCCAGCACCGGGGTGTCGTCCAGCGCCTGGCGCACTTTGTCGAGCGCCAGCCGGGTTTGGCCATCCTGGGTGGCCCGGCGCAAGTTGCCCATGGCGGTCTTGAGCTGTTCGGCGTAATCCACCGTGAACGGCACCTCACCCCGGGCGATGCGGTTCATGTGCGTGGCCACCGACGGCGGCAGGGCGTGGCCCAGGAGGGCGTCGTCCAAGGCCTGGTTGGCCGTGCGGGTGAAGGTGCTGCCATCCAGCGGGAAGCTGCGCCCGGCGCTGTCGCGTGCAAGGTTGTACAGCTCACCCACCCGGGTCTTGTCGTCGTCCAGGCTGCGCTGCAAAGCCCCGATGGCCTTTTGCCCCACGCCCACCGCGTCGTCGGCGGTGTTGGCGCCGGCCGTGTTCAGCGCATCGATCAAGCGGCGGTTGTTGTCGTGCTCCACCCGCGCCAGCCCTTGCAGGCCCTCGTCGGTGGCGTTGGCGCCTATCTTGGCCAGGTTGCGTTCGCGGGTGATGTGCACCGGGTCCAGGGTCAGGGTGCCTCGGGTCGGGGTGGCGCCCACGCGCTTGAAATCGATCAGGCGGCGCAGGGCGTCGGCGTCCAGGTCTTGGCCGCTCCTGATGGCTTTCTCCACCTCGCTGCGCATGCCGTTGCGGATCTGCTCGGGCACCGCCGCCCAGTCCAGGTCCACATCGGCCAGTACACGGGCCATCTGGTCGTCCACCTTGGCCGCGCGCTGCAGCATCAGGGGTTGCAGGACGCCCCGGCCCAAGCGCATCGCGGCGTCGGTCGCCATGGACGAACCTATGCCGCCCAGCAACGCGGCACCGGCTTGCACCGTGGGGTCGGCGCCGTTCTCGCGCGCAGCGCCACCGGCCAGGCCGGCACCGGCAGCAGACACCCCCTGTTGCATCGGCTGAGCCGCCAGCACGCCCCCGGCTTTGCCCGCCATCCCAGGCAGGGACGATGCCGCACCACCGGCGCCCATGGTCAACCCGGCACCGGCCACCAATCGGGAGGCTTCGCCCACCACGCGCTCGGTGGCGGTTTCGGGTTGGGGCAGGCCCAGCGCATCGGCGGCAGCGCTGGCGGCTTCGCTCAAGGGGCGCCCGGCTTTGAAGCCCAGCGCCTGGGCCGCCGGGTCGGTGATGTTCTGGCGGATGGGCTCGGTCAGGATTTGCGCGGCCTGCGCCGTGCCTTCCAGCCCATAGCGTGCGGCCAGCCCCACCTGGCGCCCCAGTTCGTGCAAGGTGCTGCGCTGGGGGCGGGGTGCAGGCGCAGCCGCTGGTGCAGGTGCTGCCGGGGCGGTGGCCTGGGGCTGGCGCTGGTAATCACTCCAGGGGCCAGTGGCATCGACCGCGTCGATCGTATTGGTGGCCATGGGTCGCTGCGGCTGGCGCGGTTGCGCTTGCGGTTGGAAGTCGGCCCAGGGGCCGTCATCGTGTGCAGCGGCGGTCATTGGCCGAACTCCCAGTTGTTGCGGTCGGCGGGGTCACCGCCCAGGAAGCGGTAGCCGCGCACCACCTGACCGGCTTGCGGGGCACCGGCAGGTTGAGCCGGCTGGGCCTGCGTGGCTGCCGGTCGGTTGGCGGGCTGCGGCTCTTGCTCGCCGGGGACGTTGTAGCCGCCGGCGCGATAAAACTCCTCGGTGTCGTTCACCAGGGCGCCGTAGTTGCGGGCGAAGTTCTGCAGCTTCTTGCGGGCGGTGTCGGGGTCGTCCTTCTCGCTCGGAATGAACGGAGCCAGCCGGGGGAACTCGGCCGCAGTCACGGCCGCGCCCGATCGATCGTTGATCACCATCGAGCCCAGGTCGGCAATCGCGGCGCGGGTGTCCACCCCGTTGGGGTCCAGGCGGTTCAGCAGTTGATTTGGCAGGTAACCCTTCAGTCCGGTGGCCTCCTTGTCGCCTTGCACGCCCCCGGGCAGGGTTTCGCCGTTGAGCAGCGCCAGCGCGTCCACGGCACGGCGGGCGTTGCGGCGGTTCTCCAGCAAGCCGCTGGCGGCGCTCGACGGCAGCGGGCGCAGGGTCTGGGCCTTGTCGCCAGGGCCGCCGGGAATCGGCTGCAGGTCGCCGGCCTCGGTCCAGCGGTAGCCGCTCGGGGCTTTCTGGGCTTCGGGCTGGCCGGCCTTGTAGGCGTCGAGTTGCAGGCGGCCGGCGTCCAGGCCTACGCGCTGGGCGTCCAGGCGCTGGCGGCGCAGTTCCTGCATTTCACGGCTCTGGCGCTCGGCCTCGCTGGTGGCAAAGCCCAGGTTCTGCCCACGCACCTGGGTGTCGTTGCCGCGCATGTTGCCGCGTTCGTCGGACTCCATCCCCAGGAAACGTTGGATGGCGCCGGAGCGGGTGGCAAAGTCCGCCCGCGATTCGCCGGCCCGCTTGGTGGTGGCCTCGCGCAGCATCTGCTGGGCCTGTTCACGGTTGAAGCCAAAGCGGTCGGCCTGGCTGGATGTGTTGGTGGGCAGACTGGCGCCAGATTGGGCGGACGGTGCACCCATGGGCTGGAAACTGCGTCCCACGGCGTCGAGGTCGCCCCGGGCCAGGGCGGACTGGCGAGCCTCGCCCAAGGCGGCTGTGCGGCTGGGCGCGGCTGATGTGAATGCGGACGACGACATGGAGTTGACCGTGCCCCCAGGCTTGAACCCGGTGTTGCCGCTGTCGTACCGCACCGGGCCGGCGCCCACGCGCATGCCGCTGAACGAGGTGGTCCCGTCAAGCTGGCGCTGCACGCTGACTCGCTCATTCGGGTTGCTCACGTCCACGCCCGTCCACGGGTCTTTGGTGGCGTTGGCCGGCGACATGGTTCGGATGGCGCCGGGCTGGCTGGTGGTGGGTGCTGGGGTGGGTGCTGGCGCAGCGGCTCGGCTGGCCTGGGATTGAAAGCCGGCGGCGGGTGCGGCGGCGTTCGGGGTGCGCTGCGCGGGGTTGCGCAGTGGATCGTCGTTGGGTGTCATGGCTGGGGGCTCCTGGTGGGGCTGTAACCTGTCTTCGAGGTCCAAACTCTGGCCGCGGTGGCTTCAAGTCCGGTGTGAGCCTTGATGGTCGGCGTCTTGTACCGACAAAACAAACCCCAGAGGGGGTGCTAGCCCTCTTCGTGTGGCGTCACGGCCGCCGCAGCGGCTGGCGGGCGCTTGCGGCGCACCACCACCACCTCGGGGCCAAAGGCGCTTTGCGGGAACGGTGCAGACGGACCCGCCACCAGGAAGCGCAGCGCCTGCAGCTCTTGTGGCCACAGGTCCAGCACATGGTCGCCAACTTCCAGCTTGACCTGGCCACCACCGGGGATGGCTGTCATGCTGATGGCGCGCGGTGGGGGTGCCAGCGTTGCGGGCACGTACACGCCCCGACCCGGGGTGTGGATCAGCTCTTCCTCGCGCAGCAGCTTGATGTGCTCGCCCACCACGGTGCGCGACAGGCCGCAGTAGTCGGCCAGGGCTTCGGGGGTGACCACCGTGCCGGCGGCGTGCAGGTCCAGTACCGCATCCAGAACGATTTGGCGCGTGCGTTTGATGGGCTTGGTCATGGGCTTGAACGCTCCAGCTTCAGTGGGTGGCGGTGGGGTCGATGCCGGCGGCGCGCAGCACTTGGGCCAGGCGTTGCGATCCGATGGCGGCGCACAGCCCGCAGGCGATGCGGTGGCGCTCGTCGGGCGGTCCACCGGACAGCAGCGCGTGTTCGGCCTGGCGGGTGTGGGCATGACCAGCCGCAGCGCCCAGCGCCAGCACTTCCAGCACCAGGCGCACGGCGGCGCCCTGGGGCAGTGGGGCTGGGCCCTTGCGCCATAGTCCGGCGGCGACCTGGGCCACCGCGATGAGGGTGGCGGCTTCGGGGGGTGTGGTGTCTGCCATGGGTGATCCGTCAGTCTTCGATGTGCCCGGCACTCAGGCGATGCATCAGCCGGGCGGTCAGCAGGTCGGGCTCGGCCTCGTAGTCGTCGCACACGTCATCGGGGCGCGGCGGTCGCAGCTCGGCCCCCGGTCCCGGCATCACGAAGGCCACAAGATTCATGCATTCGCGGCCCACGAAGGACGTGCAGGTGCTGCATTGGTGCAAGGGGTGATTCACGGGGATGGCTCCATGGTCAAGGTTTCACGAACTACGGCCGCCCAAACTGCGGGCGATCCCTCCACCGTCCAGTCGTAGTTCGTCCACATGTCAGCGGTCTGCTGCACCAGGCTGACGGACAGCGGCCACACTGCGCGCCAGTCGTCACGATCTAGGCGATACAGCAGCACAGGCACGGCCCCGCTGCGTTCGGCCTGCTCCACGGCTTGCGTCCACCACTGCCGTATCTGGGCGCGGCCTGCCGTGGCGTAACGCTTGACCTCCAGGCTCCAGCCGGGCAGCCCTTCCAGGTCGGAATCACCATCGTGCTGACGAACACGGCGGCGCACGTCGTAGCCAGTCAATTCGGCCACCAGAGCGGCAATCTCACGTTCGCCTGCTTTGCCTTTGTTGCGGGACTTCAGGCCCATGGTTTTCCCCGTTTGGATTGTTTGAATGCCCGCAGGTGTTTGGGCAGGTACGCGAGGTACACCCCTAAAGGGTGGTGTACCTAAACGTACCCTTTCTGCCTGGGTACTCGTGGGTACTCCGTACCCTGCTGTACCTTTGCGTACCCCTGTCATTTCGCAGCCTCCGCGATGCACACCATGCCGGCAGCTTCATGGATTGCCACAGCGCCCACCAGCGACTGCATGGCACGGTAAACAGGCCCTTTGTCGTACCTGCTTTTGAAGTGCTTGACCACCTCGGACTTCTTGATGCCGGTGCGCTTGACGGCTAGAAACTCCAGCACAGCCCCCTCGACCTCTCCCATGCGCTTGCTGCCCTTCTTCTCACGGGCTGGCGCGTCCGAAGGCAGCACCACGCAGGTGGTGGCAGGATCGCCCCACTTGGTGGTCCCAATGGCCACGCTTTCCAGCCTGAAGCCCAGTCGTTCGCCCTTGGTGGACAAATCGCGCTGTTTGGTCACTTCGGCGCAGCGGCCCGTGGGCCCGTCCGTCACTTCGATTTCGGTGTCCATGGCCGCGCGTATGCCACTCCAGCCCCGAGCGCCGTTGGCCGCCGCCTTTCCACTGTGGTGAATCAGCAGAAAGTGGGCGTCACACTCAGCGCGTATGCGATCGAAACGCTTCACCACCAGGCCCATGTCCTCACCGCTGTTCTCGTTCGCACCAGCACTCAAGCGTGCCAAGGTGTCGCCCACAATCAAGCGCACCTTTTGCCCTCGCTGACGCTCCACCTGTCGGACCAATGCAATCAGTGCTTCGGTGTCGGCATCTCCAGAAAACAGATCGAGCGGAGCCTGCACGACCGCAAAATTGGGGACCATGCAACGGTGGTGCGACTGGTAGGCCTGCAAGCGGCTGCGCACCGACGCCGGCGACTCGGCGGCCACGTACACCACCAGGCCCTTCTCCGTGCGTCGGCCCATCCAGTCCACGCCCCGCGCCACGGCACAAGCCAAATCGATCGTGAAGAACGTCTTGCCACTGTTGCTGTCGCCGTAGAGCATGGAGCCCGCCCCGGCCGTCAGAACCCCCTGCACCAGCTCGTCGGGTGGTTCGTAGGCTTTGGGCAGCTCATCAGCAAACACCACATCGAGTGGCAACTTCACCGGGTTACTGAGGGCGGCTGCCAGCAGCATCTCCAGCGCGTCCAGGCCGTCGCGTTGCGCCAAGTCGCACACATCGCTGTTCTGGGGCCAGCCCTCGGGCATGGTCACCAGCTCTGTGCCCAGCTCGTTAGAAATCACCCTGGCAGCTTCTTCCTTGCCCACGTCTGGCACCAACACCAAACGCGCGCCTGCATCGTGCTGACGCAACGCCTGAGCCACGGTCTTGACCCGCCCCCAGCCGAAACACACCACAGCAGCGGCCCCGGTAGCTTTCCAGCAGGCCCACGCCGCGCCGATACCCTCGCAAACATAGGCCACACCACCAGGCACCAGTTCGCCCACGGTCAGCCAGCCCCGAAGGCTCGCGCCCGGCAAATTCGGTTTGGTAGGTTTGCCTCGGGCCTTCAGTCGCTCTGCCGTCTCAGGAGGGGTGATGAACTGCAAACTCGACAACATGCCGTTGGGCTGCACCACCGGTAACACCAGGGCTCCAACCATGCTTTCACCCAAGATGTGCAAGGGATCACCTGCTGGCACAACCCTCAATCCGTCCAACGGCACACCTTCAGCACCCTTGGACACGATGTAGGGGTGCACGGCCGTCGCCGGCTCACAACGACTCCACACCTCCGCAGCACTTATGCCAGGTTGAGACGGCGCTGCGACCATTGGGGTACGCTCCACACGAGCGACCCGGTGCGTCTGGGTGTTCGCCGGCTGGTTCAAGTGGTGGCCATACTGGTCGGCCAACTTGAACAGCGTGCCCGGCCCGATACCGCCCCCTGGCTTGATAGACCGCCACAACTCCCGCGCCTTCGATCGGTCGTAGCTCTCGGCCTGTGCGCTCCATTCGTTGAATGCTTCAAAGTCCACCCCAGCAGCGTGCGCACCCATCGCCGCCTTCATCCACTCTTCGCGGGAAACGTCGGCCGGAATCGCGTAAAGCGCAGCGCGTGCGCGTTCAACCTCGGACGCAACCGTCATGTCCACCTCCAATCTGCTTGAGGAAGTCGCGCACGCCCTCCAGGTCCGGCAGCGGCTTGGTCAGGCCCCAGCGGGTCGTCCAGTAGGTCACGCGGCCGTCAGGTTCCACGGTGCGGTGCAGTTCATGCCCGCGGAGGGCGTACTGCGCCTGCAGCGTCACAAAGTCCTTGTTGGTGTCTGCGCTCATGCCCCGCCCCCTGGCGCTTCGGCCACCAGCGTGTACAGGGCGCAGCGGGGATGCAGATAGCCGTCGGAGTCCACCAGCGGCACCAGCTTCGTGGTGATCGTGTGGCCGAAACGATCCCGCAGCTCTTTGACGCGGGCGGGGCACTGGTAGATGCCAAGCCGGCGCAAATCGTGTGAGGTTTTCGGGCCGGCGCGCAGGGCCTCCAGGACGCGGTGGCGCTGGGCTTCCGTCGCCGTCGATTTGGGATTAAACTGAACTGCAGAAAGTCGTGGTGTACCGCCACCCGCCCCGCTCGCTTGGTCCAGAAGCTTGCGGGGCTTTTTGTTGTTCGGGGCCATGGTTGACCCCTTAAACGGCTTGCAGCAGCTCGGCACGTTTGGCGTGCAGGCGCTTCACCAGTTGGCGGATTTGCTCTTCGCTCTGGCCTGCGATGCGTGCCGCGCAAATGGCCTTCACTTCGGTATCAGGCCAACCGCTTGAGCGTTCACCGATTTTCACAGGGGCCGTCCAAAGCCCCTCTCGGATCAGGTTGTAAATGCTGGCGTTGGAGCGGTAGCCCGCCTCAGCCTTGCAGGTTTCAATTCGGAGAATCGACATCGGTACACACCCTTAGCTGTTGCTGTAGATGTGCCCAGTGTCCAAAGAGGCAAAGCGATACAGGGGCAACTGCCCATTGCAAATAGGCAACTGCCTATGAAAGCCTTATTTCATGCGGGTTGCCAAGGCGTCGGGAATCTTCTTTAAGTGCCCTTCAATGGTCGATTCCCCAATGCTGAGACCCATCATTGCCGCCGTGCTTTGAATCAACCCGGCGGTCTTGGCGTGCCTTGTGATGTCGTAGCCAGCATCCTTGCACAGCACAGCAATGATGGTCAGCAGGGTGCCTCGCTCGCGGTTCGATAGTGGTTTTTCAGCAACAATTTCAGGCATCCCCTTACCGGCAACTAAGAATACCTCGTGTTCAATGCGAGCCATTTCTTCGTGCAGGATGCAAAGATGCTCGGCGGTGACTTTGACGGGCGGGTCGAAATCGCAAACCCACCAACCTCCGTCAAATTTGATCCCCTCGTAAAGATCGAGCGGAAACGGGTCGGCCATCTCCATGAAGCGTAACGTCTCGTGCGTTAACTCATACACGCCATGCGGCATGTCTTTTGTTGTCCGGGATTTCCAACGCTCAAACAGAGCATCGTGTGCAATCGCTTCTTGGCGTTCTTGTTCTGTTAACGCCTCATAGTCGCCTGGTTTTCCAAAAACTAATCTTGTTCTACTCAAGCTTGTTCCAAGCCCGTAAACATTCACACAAATCTGCACTTGTCCGGTAACTCCAAGGTGGATCAAATCATCGACGGTGCAACCCCATCTTGAAGCAAGTTCTTGTACCCGGTAATAAATGCGGTCAATCATGTGATCCCTGTCACGCCCCGAAAAAAAGCCAGCGCCGCCGGGTCAGGGTGTACCGGTGTTCGCCCTCGGGGATCAGCCGTGGGCTAGGCGTGGCGTCAAACTCTTACGCCCGATTCAACTCGATCACATCACCACCAGCGGCCAGCTTGTCCAGATAGTCGGCCCACTGCTGCATCATGGCTGTGCGCTGCTTCAGGTATGTGGTGCGGTTGTAGGCCCGCCCGTTGGCATCGCGCACCGCATGGGCCAGTTGCGCCTCGATCACCAGCGGGTCACATTCCAGCCGCTCGGCAAGCATGGTGCGCGCCGTTGCCCGGAAACCGTGCCAAGTCTGGATGTCCGGGGTATACCCCATCACAATCAAGGCAGAGCGAACCGAGTTCTCAGAAATCGGCTTGCTGCGCTGGCGCTCACCCGGAAACACCAGGCCAGTGGACTCGGTGTAGGGTTTCAATCCCTTCAGGATCTGCACGGCTTGGGGTGGCAGTGGAACCAAGTGAGGATCACCGTTTTCCTTGCCGTCCTTGCTTCGCTTCATCCGCGCCGCTGGTATGGTCCACAGCGCTGCCTCTAGGTCGATTTCGCTCCAGGCCGCGCCACGCAGTTCGCCAGGGCGCTGGAACAGCAACGGCGCCAATTGCAATGCGGCCCGCACAATCGGCCCGCCCTTGTACACACGGATTGCCCGGATCAGTTCACCCAACTTCACGGGATCGGTAATCGCTGCAAAGTGTTTGCCCCGGTAGGGTGACAATGCGCCCTTCAGATCGCCGGTAATGTCCCGACTCACCCGGCCCGTTGCCACGCCATACCGCCAGACTTGGCGTGCCAGCATCAGCCCTCGGTCTGCTGTCTCCACCGCGCCGCGTTCCTCGACCTTGCGCAGAGTCGCCAGCAGTTCCACCGGCTCTATTTCAGCCAGGCGCCGCTCACCCAGCCAGGGAAACAGGTCGCGCTCAAACTGGCGTTTGGCCCGTACCGCATGGGCTTCGCTCCATTGGGGAACCTGTCTTTCGTACCACTCCAAGGCAACCACCCTGAAGGTATCGCCGGCGGGGTTCACGGCCTTGAGCTTTTCCACCTTGCGCGCCTGCACCGGGTCTGTGCCGTCAGCCTTTTGGAGCTTGGCAGCGTCGCGCTTCCTCCGGGCTTCCTTCAGGCTCACGTCGGGGTAACTGCCCAGCGCCAGTTGCTTCTCTTTGCCGTCCACCCGGTACTTGAGAAACCACCGCTTAGAACCGGCTGGGCTTACTTGCAGATACATCCCGCCGGAATCGTAGAAACGGGCCAGCTTCTTCTCTGGTGGACAAGTAGCGTTGCGGCAATCGGGGTCTGTCAGCATGGGGGGATAGCTTGGGGTGTGGGGGTACAAAATTCGGCCAGCCTTGCGGGGCGTGGGGGTACAACCCCCAAAAATCTCCCCAAAACCGTCCTTGCACCCCCGTTTGTACCCCCGCCCTTGCGTGGTTGTCAATGTCTGCCTTTGTACGCTCTTGCTGTCAAAACCCTTGATTTTCCAAAGAAAAAGGCCGCTAACTGTATGTCGTTAGCGGCCTTTGTTCATTAAGGTGGTGGAGCTGGGGGGATTTGAACCCCCGTCCGCAAGCCTTCTTCGCGCAGTTCTACATGTGTAGTCGTCTGGTTTGATCTCACCAACTCCGCCGCACAGCGACACGCTGCGGAATCAGCCAGC
>JACCDQ012076276.1_pt1 | contig 21386 bp, 15 predicted proteins | sample 7446031 | NCBI WGS metagenome assembly JACCDQ01 (sample SAMN15323442, study PRJNA562643) | freshwater metagenome | isolation source: river surface water | place: USA:Blue River Watershed | collected 2017-08-17
GCAACACCTTGTGAACCGGCACGGCCAGTGCGGCCAATGCGGTGCACGTAGGTCTTTTCATCATCAGGGCACTCGTAGTTAATGACGTGAGTAATGCCGTCAATATCAATACCGCGAGCTGCAACATCTGTAGCGACAAGAACATCAATTTTGCCTGAACGTAACGCGCGCAAAGCTTGCTCGCGTGCACCTTGTCCCAAATCGCCATGGATGCTGCCAACAGCAAATCCGCGCTGTTCGAGTTCATCGGCAATGTTCTGCGCAGCTCGCTTTGTCTTCGTGAAAATAATGCAGAGATTGCGGCCTTCAGCTTGGAGCACACGGCCGATCAATTCGGCTTTGTCCATGGGATGGGCACGCCACACATGTTGCTCGATGGCGTCGACGGTGGACGACTCCGCCATGGCATCGATAGCGCGAATGTGTGTCGGCTGGGTCATGTATGTGCGAGCAAGCGCAACAATCTGACCTGGCATGGTTGCCGAAAACAGCATGGTCTGGCGGCTGGCAGGTGTAGCTGCAACCAAGCGTTCGACGTCCGGCAAGAAGCCCATGTCGAGCATTTCATCGGCTTCATCGAGCACGAGAACTTTGACGTGTGACAGAGATAGTTGACGTTGTTTCATCAAATCAATGAGTCGGCCGGGAGTGCCAACTACGACATCTACACCGCGCTTGAGATCTGCAATCTGTGGTTCTAGAGCACGGCCACCAAACATGGCGCTGATGCGCACGCGAGAGGTCGAAGACGCAGTTTCAAGATCCTTTGCGACCTGCAAGGCAAGTTCGCGAGTGGGAACAACCACGAGTGCGAGTGGATTGTGTGGCTCGGCAGGATCTTGGGAGAGAACAGTGTTCAAAAGTGGCGCACCGAAACCGAGAGTCTTGCCGGTTCCTGTTTTGGCTTGACCGATGATGTCGTGACCAGAAAGCGCTAACGGCAGCGTCAAAGCTTGAATGGGGAAAGTGGTTGAAATACCTACTTTTTCCAGGCTCGCGACGATGTCGGTGTGAAGATTGAATTGTGAAAAAGGTACGACGGTGTCGTCGTGTTGAGTGTCATGAACAGACACAGTGCTCCTAGGCGGCTAAGCGCCGAAACCCACTTTGCGGGAGTCAGCCGCAGCGATGTCGACGTAGGCAATGGTGGCTGCCGGGATGGCAACAGAACGGCCTTTGTCATCGCTCAGGCGAACAGTTGAGTTCGCGGCGATGGCAGCGTCAACAGCTGCAGAGATTTCGTCGGCGGTGAGGGTTGAATCAATGACGACCTCACGCGACGTGTGGAGAATTCCGATACGTACTTCCATGATCCCACCTTTGATAACTCACTCGGTTGTGAGGTACAGGGTAGCGGTAGGACACGCAGAGTGCCGAATTGGTCAGTCAGTCTCAGGCTGGGCGTGAGTCAAACGCGGCACACCTGAGATACCGCGCCATGCGAGGCGGCTCACCAAATTGATGGCAGTGCGCTTAGGGACGCGCTGACCTTCGCGCAACCAGCGTCGTGCTGCAGTTTCAGCCAAACCAGTGAGACCAACGGCCAAAATCATGGCTTCTTCGGCGCTCAGGCCGGTGTCTTCAGCGATTACTTGGCTCACAAGTACAGCGCACTCGTCTTCGTAAAACTCTATTTTGTCGCGCACAACGGGCTCGTTCGACAGATCAGACTCAAAAACGAGGCGGTAAGCGCCGTCAGGATCTTCGATGAAATCGAAATAGGCCTGGATGGTGGCAGAGACGCGATGCCGGTTGTCTGCTGTCGAGGCGAGGGCATCTTGGAGGCGGCCGAGCAGAGCTTTGCCTGTCATGTCGACGAGCGCTGTGTAGAGCGAGAGTTTGCCGTCTTCAAAGTGCTGGTACAGAACTGGCTTTGAGACACCAGCTCGCTCAGCGATCTCATCCATAGAAGCTGCGTGGTAGCCGTAGGCGACAAAAACTTCACGCGCCGCACTAATGAGTAGAGCTCGACGTTCAAGTTTTGTAAGACGAATCCCGCGCATCGGATCTGTGCCAGCAGTCATAGGGCGGAGAGTAGTCGCGAAGCAGGAGACTGCTCAACGGCAACCAATACAAAGAGGTCACGATTTATGCGGTGTGAACATAAAAAGAAGTGGGAGGAACGAATCGTTCCTCCCACTTCCCTGAGTGATTTAGTAATTCGGTTTGTGCGGCTCGATCTGGTTTACCCAGGCAACCACGCCACCACCTACGTGGATTGCGTCTTTAAATCCAGCATCTTTCAAGACTGCAAGACATTCGGCGCTGCGCACGCCACCCTTGCAATGCAGAACAATCTGCTTGTCCGTTGGCAGTGAAGCCAAAATGCTGCCGTCCAGGAACTGACCTTTCGGAATCAGTACCGCGCCTGGGATGTTGACGATTTCATATTCGCCAGGCTCGCGGACGTCAATCAACATGAAATCGCGCTTGCCGGCTTCACGTTCATCGAGCATTTCCTTGAGATCATTGACGCTAATGGTGCTGTCAATTGCAGCGTCAGCGGCCTCATCGGAGATCGCGCCACAGAACACGTCGTAGTCGATGAGTTCCGTAACGGTCGGATTTGGACCGCACAGGGCGCAGTTGGGATCCTTGCGGATGTTCACGCGGCGGTACTGCATTTCCAAAGCGTCATAAATCATGAGCTTGCCAACGAGAGGTTCGCCAACACCAGTCAAAACTTTGATGGCTTCGGTGACCTGAATCGATCCGATGGAAGCGCACAAGACACCCAGAACGCCACCTTCAGCACAAGAAGGAACCATGCCTGGGGGTGGTGGCTCTGGGTACAAGCAGCGGTAGCAAGGGCCATGCTCTGACCAGAAGACGGATGCTTGGCCTTCGAAGCGGTAAATCGAGCCCCACACGTATGGCTTATTGAGCAAAACGGCAGCATCGTTGACGAGGTAACGCGTTGCGAAGTTATCGGTGCCATCAACAATCAAGTCGTATTGAGCGAAAATGCCCATGACATTGGTGGAATCGAGACGCTCTTCGTGAAGATTCACGGTGACGTAAGGATTGATCTCTTTGACCTTGTCACGTGCACTCTCTGCTTTACTGCGGCCGACGTCGCTTTGACCGTGAATGATTTGGCGCTGCAGATTTGATTCATCGACAGTGTCGTATTCGACAATGCCGAGTGTGCCAACGCCAGCTGCGGCGAGGTACATGAGTGCGGGGGAGCCGAGGCCACCAGCGCCGACACATAAAACCTTTGCGTTCTTGAGGCGTTTCTGACCAGCCATGCCGACATCAGGAATGATGAGATGGCGGCTGTAGCGGCGGACTTCGTCCACGCTGAGTTCGTCAGCGGGTTCCACTAGCGGGGGTAATGACACGGAGATCTCCTTGGATTGCAGGTGCCGAGTGTAATTGACAACGCGATCTGGGCTCGGGGTGTTTCCGAGGGGTCACATAGTGGACAAAGACTGCAATGCGTTCGGATTAAAGGTGGTTGTTACGCGTGAGATAGTGGAAGGCGAACCAACCAGGAACCGTTGGAATCCAAAAAGTCAGCAAGCGGAAAAGCAGCACAGCTGACAAAGCAACACTGCCATCGATACCTGTAGCTACAAGACCTGCCGTCATCACTGTTTCGACAGCTCCAACGCCGCCGGGAGTAGGGGCCGCCTGGCCCAAGGTTGAACCAGCGAGGTAGACCAACGAGATGGCAGCAATGGTGCCGCCACCACCAAACGCACGAACGCTTGCGACAAGCACTGCGCAGAAAGCAAGATTGAGAATCAACATGCCGCCCAAGCCAGTCGCCATTTTTGCTGGACGTTGCGCAACCATCACAAGCCGCGGAATGACTTCTTCAAGTTTGGGTCGTGCAAAAGTCACGATGTATTTTCGAACTTTAGGCATAGGCAAAATCGCAAGGGTCACCAAGACAAACACACCAAGTGCAATCACGGCTTCGCGCGGTGGATTAAAGGAGTGTTCTGCAGTTGTACCAGCAGCGACACCAGCAACAAACAGCAGTGCGATATGCACGATGAACGCCAAAACTTGGGATACAGCAACCGCCGCTCCAGCAGCTGCTGCAGGCAAACCGGCCTTTTGAAGGTAACGGCCGTTGATAGCTACCGTTCCTAAGGCAGGCGGACTCACAAGCGTTGCAAAACTGGCGGCGAATTGTGCGAGCAAAGTGCGCCAAGAGTTGAGTTTTTCAACCACGAAGCCTTCGAGAGCCATGGCAGATCCCAGGAACGTGACGAGCGTCATTACCGCGGCAAAACTCACCCAGCCGTAGTTCGCATTCGAAATAAGTTTGCCGATGTCGACTTGAGCAAATTGGCCAATGAGTACGTAAGCCGCTATCAAGAGCGCGACGAGACTCAAAATCGTACGGGGCTTGAGGCGCTCGAGAGACACGTCTTCGACAGCGCCATCGAGAGCCAGTGCTGCAAGTTGTTCGCGCAGTTGCGGCAGGATTTCTTTGCGTTTACGCAAAATCTTGCGATTGTTTTTTGTGAGCGCAAAAGGTTGAAGCGCTGGAATAGCACGAACCAATGTCTCGTCTGCAAAAACAGCACGAGCGCTTGCTATTGAGCGTTCTGGACTGGTGACGAGTGCCAATGAGATCGCCATATCGGCGATGTCGATGCGTTCTTGGAGATCACTCAAAGGAATGGAGCCAGAAGTGATGTGAATCAGATTGATAGTGTCGTTTGAGGTGAGCAGCATGTGGTCAGTTGAGAGTCCACGATGCGCGAAACCGTTCGCATGCAGATCGCGCAGAGTTTTCCACGCTGATGTCAAAGCTGCGTCGCTGATTTCTGCTGAATCTTGAAGCGCATCAAGCGCAGTTCCGTCCACCCATTCAAAAGCCATCACAGTGGCGTCAGAGCCAACCGCCTTGACGGCTTTGAGTCTTGGTAACGGCAAATCTGCTGCCGCTGCCGCGTAAGCCATCAGTGCACTACGTTCGACAGCTTCGCGCATTGTCCAGCCGCCAAGAGCATCGTCGTCGCGCAGTCGCAAGCTGCGCCACCAGCGAGGAAGCACGCCGGCACCTTCGAGGTCGCGGTCATACACAACCACGTGGAGTTTTTCGCCCTCGGTGGTTTGGGCCGCGTAACGACGTCCGCGGTCTGTTGATTGACGAGCTTCGAGAACATTGATGTCAAAACCTGCATCTGCAAGTGCATGAGCTACTGCTGCGCCACGAGGTCGAGTGGTCGGAGTGCCAATGGCGTAGCGGAAAGCGAGACCGACGGCCCAGCCGAGCAATGCGCTTACCGCAAGCGCAGCCGCAGTGAATCCGCCACTGATCACGTCGACGACAATTGCTGTGGAAACAATGAATGCGGCGAAAGAACTCATGCGGCCGCGAAGTCGCGGCACAGTGATGAAAGCAAAAACGCCAGCGAGTAACGGTTGTAGTGGCTCGGTATCTCGGTCGAGAGTGCCGGCGAGTGCGAACCAGAAATCTTCAGAGCCAAATCGGGCCGCGTTTGTCGCAAAAGCAATCAGAACAGCTGAAAGGATGAAAGCACCGACTGCTTCGAGCAGCAGTACGCCGCGGCGTCGAAGCAGGAGATGTACGGCCACAGTTGTCGGCAGAATGAATTGTCCGAAACCTGAAATGGAACTGAGCGCTACGGAGACTACATCTGGAAGTTTTGCAGCACTGTCAGCAACGTCTTGGTCGATACCACTGAAAGTGCTGAGAGCAACTGTCGCCAAGAACAAAACGCCCGCAATGGAGAACAACGCAACTACAAATCGCGCGAAATCAACAGGTCGGCGGACGCGTCGTGAAAACGCTCCGTCATCAATGACCATGGTGTGCTCCGTCGGTTGTGCCACGGGTGAATCGTGGCAGGTTGTTCAGTCTTGCATGAAATCTCTGCGTCAAACTACCCTAAATGTCAGCACTCATGGTTACTTTCACCCCGTGAACGAAACAGCCTCATCCACGGTGGACAGTGCGGGATTCGTGGCCCCTCCGAGTGTCGTGCCACTTCCGCGCGGTCGAGTGACTCTGCACTTGCGAGAAATTGAAGCGGGGGAGTCAGCCCACTTTGTCCCTTCGCCAGCGCAGCAGCTCGTGATCGATCACACGTCTGGCGCCATGCTTGTGCTCGCTGGTCCTGGCACAGGAAAAACATTTACTCTCACACAGGCTGTAACGGAGAGAATAACCCGCGATGGTTTCGAACCGTCAGAAATTTTGGTCTTGACGTTTGCTCGCAAAGCAGCCGACGAGATCCGGGAGCGCATTGCACTAGCAGCGCCATCAGGATCTTTGCCTCACGTTGCAACGTTCCATTCACTTGCACTCGCCCTAGTCACTGAGTTCGGCAATTCCGATGTCTCTCAGCCCACTTTGTGGAGTGCGCCGCAACAGGAGCTTTCCGTACGAGAGCTTTTGCGGTCAATCGCTGATGAGCCAGCTGTTGCTCGTTCTTTCGGTTGGCCAGAGTCTTTGCGTGAAGCACTCACGACACGTGGACTAGCTATTGAAATTCGCAATGCACTCGGTCGCGCACAATCGCTAGGCATGTCTGCTTCGAAACTTGCATCAGTCACTGCCCATTCCCTTGAGTGGTCAGCTGTCGCAAAGGTGTACGAGGAGTATTTAGAAACTCTCGATCAACAACTTTCGCTTGATTACAACGAGCTGATTTCAACTGCGTTGGAACTCACCGCTCGACCAGAAATATCAGCAATCTTGCAGCAACGCTACAAAGCGATCTACGTCGATGAATATCAAGACACTGATCCACTACAAATCGAAATCCTTCGAAACATCCTCGGTCGCGATGCTGTGTTCGTTGCGGTGGGCGATCCAGATCAATCGATTTATGCTTTTCGTGGCGCCAATCAACGCGCCATCAAAGATTTTGCAACAACTTTTGCCGCGTGGAATCCAACATATGCAGCGCTGACTTCGACACGTCGCTGTGGCGAGAATATTCGGGCAGCGGCTTATGCCGTGATTGCCAAAAATTCTCTGTCATACCTTCCGAGTGAGCTTGCCAAAACTCATCGAAATCTCACTTCCGAAGCACCATACTCTGGCGAAGTAACTGTGACGCATTACGAAAGTGATGACGTCGAAGCAGCTGAAGTTGCCGAAAAACTTCTGCAACTCGCAGCTACTTCTCGTTCCACGGACAGTCCGTTGAAATGGTCAGACTTCGCAATTTTGGTGCGCTCTGGAACGAGTTCAGTTCCAGTTTTAGAACGTGCGCTGATGGCTGCAAATATCCCGGTCACCGTGAAATTCGACGACGTACCGTTATCTCAAGAACCAGCGGTTGCAGCACTGTTGACTTTTCTCGAAGCTGCTGCCTATTCGACAACGCCAGTTCACCTCGTGCAGGACTTATTGACTGGACCGTTAGGCGGTTGCACCGCACACGATCTTCGGCACATAGCAAGGCTATTGCGTTCACGCGTCGCTGCTGACGATACGGCAACTCGATTGTCCGAGACATTGCTCGTGCGTGCACTTGACGATCCAACCCTCGACGTTCGTTCGGAGCAGCAATCGCTCGGAGTCACGCGATTTATCGAACTGCGCAATGCGCTTTCCTCCGCACGTGCACTGCGTAAGAGCACTGCTCTCGTTGAAAACATTCTCTGGCAGATCTGGAACGATTCTTCGTGGAGCAAAGAATTACAAACTGCGGCTCTACATTCCGACTCTCATGCCCATCACGACATTGACAGTGTTTTGTCGCTGTTTGACCACGCTCGCGATCGCAATCACATGGGGTTGCTTGATTTCGTGTCTTACGTGCGTGGACTTGTAGTCTCAACTGAACGCTTGCAATCGGGAATCGTTGAAGATGCCGTGACAATCATGACTGCGCATCGCTCCAAAGGTCTGGAGTGGAAGGCAGTTTTTATTTGTGGCGCAAATGAAGGAGTCTGGCCGGACATCTCTGCGCGTTCGTCCTTGTTGCAACCCGAACGATTAACTCCGGATTCTCTTGGCGACATTCCAGATCGAGCGATGGTTATCGCCGAAGAACGAAGACTCTTTTTTGTTGCGTGCACCCGCGCCAAGAAATACCTCTACATCAGCACTACCGCTGCACTTTCGGAATCAGGAACGCTGGCTTCTAGATTCGTGAATGATGTCGAACAACTCATCGGCAAGGCCGTGACACAGGCCTCGTCTGACGACGCATCCCACGCAGTGATGGTTTCTCCTGAAACTCTGCAGCAACCGCGCTACTCAACGAGCAATCTCATCGCAAGTCTTCGCCGCGCCGCGACTGACCCACAATCTCCGCCTGCAGTGGTTGAGGCTGCAGTGAGCAGGCTTGCATATTTAGCAAGTCGAACCTGGTCGGATGGCAGTTTGAAGTATCCACATGCACACCCAGCCGCTTGGTGGTCGACTCTGTCGCTCACCGAAAATGACACTCCCGTTGCAGATCCAGCTCAGCCATTACATGTTCGGGGATCCTCTTTGCAGGTGTTGCACGACTGCTCCCTTTCCTGGTTCATGTCGCAGCAGGCTGCAGCCCAAGGGGCATCAACTGCGGCCTTAACTTTTGGATCGCTCGTACCCGCTTGTGTCGATGCGCTGGCCAAGGGATTGATGTCTGCTGACCCCGCGGACATCACCCGCGAAGTGACACAAGCGATGCAGCGTGTGCAACTCGTAGCGCCGTGGTTAACGCAGCGTGAGACCGCTGCTGCTATCGACTGTGTGACACGTTTTTGTCGCTGGTTCGACAGCCGCGAAAATCCACCTCTTGGTACCGAAATTGAATTCTTAGGTCAATGGAAGATTTCTGATGGTGTCGACATCGTGGACACCATGACTTTGCGCGGCACGATTGACTACCTTGAAGTTTCCGACAGCAATGTCGCTTACGTCGTTGACTTCAAGACCAGCTCCTCTACGCCCTCAAAAGAAAAAGCGCAGATGAACATGCAGTTAGGTCTGTATCAAGCAGCTGTTGCTCGTGGGCTATTGAAGCTTCCGAATGTCTCTGATTCTCAGACTTTCGAAGTTGGTGGTGCTGCGTTGGTGATGTTGCGCAAAGAAGAAAAGAAAACTCAACTTCCAACCATGCGCATTCAAGATGCACTCGCTCCCGATCCGGAAACTGGACGGATCTGGATTGAGGATGCACTGGTGCATGCCTCACGTGTTGTTCGAAGCGAAAGATTCGAAGCCACAGTGGGCGATGCGTGTGGATTCTGCCCCGCCAAAATTGTCTGTCCCGCACAACCAGAAGGAAAAGGAGTTTTACGATGACAAACGACCATCCTTCGATTTCTGCTCAGCACATCGCTGATGTCATGGGGATTAAATTCAATGAAACCCAATTGCGCGCCATAGCAGCACCTACCGGCCCAGGTGTCATCATTGCTGGAGCGGGCGCAGGCAAAACCGCTGTCATGGCAGCCCGCGTGGTGTGGCTCGTCGCCAACAAATTTGTGTCCGCCGAAGCAGTTCTGGGTCTGACATTCACAACTCTTGCTGCTGCCGAGCTTCAAGAGCGCATTCGACATGCGTTGCACCAAGTTCTTGATACATCTGAGCTCGTTCGCGGTGGCACTGAGGATTTATCTGCCGAACCTGTTGTATCTACGTACCATTCCTTTGCATCCATGGTGCTCTCTGAACATGGATTGCGAATCGGTATGGAACCAGATGCAGCAGTTCTCGCTGATGTACGTCGACATCAACTTGCCGCTTCGGTGATTCAGAAAACACAGTTGCCACTCCATGAACTTGATGTCAGTTTTGCAACGGTTCTTGATGCAGTTTTGGGACTAGACGACTCACTTGCAGACTTAAGTGTCACCACTGCGCGACTACGAGAATTTGATGCTGACATTGCTGCCGCATTTGACGATTTTGGCCTCAATGAGACCACTCGGACTCTCGTCTCAACTGCACACAAGCGAATGATGTATAGCCAGTTAGTTGATGAATTTCGCGAAACCAAAAAGCTACTGAATGTCATCGACTATGCGGACATGACTCGTTTGGCCACAGATCTCATCGACAAGCACCCCACTGTCATTCAAGATTTGCGTGAACGTTTTGGAGCTGTTCTACTCGACGAGTACCAAGACACTTCGACTGCACAGCGACTGATCATCCAACGAATTTTTGGAGATGGGCACAACATCACTGCAGTAGGTGATGGACTTCAAAGTATCTACAGTTTCCGCGGCGCAAATCCCGCAAACATCGATGCTTTCCCTCGTCACTTCGCACAGTCCGGGCAAGCAGCTCCTGTTTTCTCTTTGCCCGTTACCCAACGCAACGGCAGTGTCATTACCGAAGCTGCAAACGTGCTGACTGAGTCTCTTCGTCAACCTGACGTGCACCCCTTCGCTGAGCCGTTAATGGCTCGCCCTGACCCGAAATATCCGCATGGTCGAATTCGTATTGCTGGATGCGCAACTGGTGCCGAAGAAGTGGCGTGGCTTGCAGATCATTTTCGCGAACAGGCCAACGCGGGCATAGCGTTTCATGAGATGGCAGTCCTTGTACGCCGTAACGAAGATGTCGCTTGGTATTTCCAGCAGCTCTCAGATCTGGGAATCCCGGTTCAGATGCGCACAAAGCGCAACATCATCCATATCCCAGAGATTGCTGAAATTATTGCGTATCTGAATGTGGTCGCCGAGCCAACAGCGAACGCTTCGTGGATTCGTATTTTGACGTCAGCTCGTTGGCGGTTGTCTTTGCGTGATCTGGCAGTGATTGCAAAACTTGCTACAAAGATTTCGCGTGAAGGTGCACTTCCTTCTGGCCGCGATACCGATCAAACAGAGTCTTTAGATTCGCTCATCGAAGATGCGTTGTCTGGTCAAGATCCCATCGACGTCGTTGCGTATGGAGACGCAATTTCGTATATCGCTCTGGCGGATCAACGCATGGTTGCTCAACTGCGACTTTCGGAAGCTGCACAGCAACGCATCGTTCGCTTGCACGAGGAAATCGAGTATTACCGTCGTCATACAAGTGATCGGCTTGGCGATTTCATTCAGCGAATCGTCCATACGACTGGTCTTGCAGTTGAACTCACGGCACATTCAGATCGCTTAGTGCACAATCTTGCAGCGCATGTCAGGAGCTTCACTCGCTTAGCGGCGGACTTCGAAGCTCTTGATGGTCGGGCAAATGTGTTCGCATTCTTGAGATGGCTCGATGACGCTTCTACATACGAGCAGCAACCTACGTTGACTTCACATGCAGTTCCAGGTGCAGTTCAGCTCATGACCATGCATGCCTCAAAAGGTTTGCAGTTTCGAGTGGTGGCGTTGCCGCACTTGAACAAGGGAATTTTCCCGTCTTCTAAGGCGTCGAATCGTTGGCCGAGCATCGCAAAAGCCGTTCCCGATGCTCTCAAACCAGATGTCAGCGAATCATTCCTCCGTTCTTATCCAACCCGTGGTGGCAAAATTGAAAAGAAGGAATCTGATGCATACATCGAGTTGTGTCAGCGTAAAGATTTGTTGGATGAACGTCGACTTGCCTATGTTGCACTAACCCGCAGCGAAGACCTTGTTCTTCTCAGCCATTGCGCTGAGAAAACTCCCGGATCCAAACTGCGCCCGCCGTCAGTTTTTCTACTCGAACTTCTCAACTACGTAGAGGCAGCTGCAGATTGCGCAGTCGACAGTTGGATTGATTTCGAAGATTCTGACGCGTCCGACCCGGACAATGAGCCCGAACAGACCTCAGTGGTCCCTAGAACCTTTCCGGAGCCACTAGTGCAACCCGCATTCACTCAGACACATCAGGTTGCTCGCCAGGTCATGCATCTAGTCGAAACAGGTTTAGCAGACGAAATTCAACCGAATGGTGCTTCACTCGAGCTTGATGTAGTTCGCCACTGGGATGCTGCCATCGCCTACCTTGAGTCACAGTCTGATCCCCGAGAAGACATTGTTCGCACCGTTGACGTTCCTCGTTCGTTGAGTGTCACTTCGATCCAGCAAAAAATAAAGAATCCAGTGGAGTTTGCCAAGAATCTCGTACGCCCCATGCCGCACGGCCCGAGCTATGGCATGGTCCGAGGCACGAATTTTCACGCTTACGTTGAACGACAGTTACGGCAACGGCTGGGACAAGGTAACGCGGTTTTGCCTGGAGCTGAAGAGTTCGATCCTACTTTCGAACCGCTCGAAGTTTTGCCGGATGTCGCTCAACTCTGTGAAACGTTTGATCATTCTGAATGGGCAACGCGACGTGTAGTCGCTGTTGAAGAACCGTTCTGCCTTGATCTGGGTGGCTACATTGTGAAAGGGAAAATCGACGCAGTTTTTGAGTCTCAGACACCAGGTAAAAAGTGGACCGTCATCGACTGGAAAACAAATTCACAGGCCACCGCAGATGCAACTCAGTTGAATTTTTATGCCATCGCGTGGGCGCAAGCTCAAGGATGCAGTCTGGATGACATTGAAGTTGGTTTTTATTACGTTCGACTCAATGAAACTGTGATGCACGAGGCGCACCTTCGCGAAGCAGAACTTATCGCGTTGATGAGAAATGAATCGTTGCACTGAGACTGAGATGGTCACCTGCGGGTAAGTGAGAAGTCACTACCTCGTCAATAACTGTTGGGCTGTTCACGCAGATGTAGTCGAGTTGTGATCGAGGAGAAGGCGCTGGGTAGGTCTTCACTTCATCAATCACTGTCATTTTGCTCAGAGATCGCACAATGCCACGACTCAGGTTGAGATCACCTGCCAAAATCACATGCCCTGGCAATCCCTGCATCCATTCACGTACTGCGCGTAGCTGTCTAACAGCCATGGAAGGAATGAATGAAAGATGCGTCGTTACAACCGTGACGGTCCGACCTTCATATTCGACTGTTGCACCGAGAGCTGCGCGAGGCTCATCGGGAATCGGCAGCATACGTAATTTGCCTTCGATTTCGAAGGGCATGGGCAGAGACAATCGACTGCCGCGAAAACTCATGCGATGCCACTCAAGAACCGGAATTCTCGACAACATCGCGATTCCGTACGAAGAAGGCTCAAAATCCCATGAGAAGTCCTGGGAATCGATTTCTTTCCATCGTCGGCCAGGCCCTGGTTCGCCAACAAGTGTTGGTGCAAACATGCCATCGCTAAAGCCGCCAGCGGCGTGCATTGCAGCCATCTGAGCGCTATTGCTGCTGCGCGGATGACGATCATCGATTTCTTGGAGACACACAATGTCAGCATCAAGTTCATGGACAGAACGAATCAGATTCTCAGTACAGTCAGCAGAGCTATCTGAGCGAAAACCCATGCCATGAGTCACGTTGGCAGTACTGATGCGCATGAGCGTCCTATGTTCGAGACCAGTGATGTGGAAGTTCTTCGCCGTACCAGTGCTCAATCATCTTGCGCGCAATTGAGACCCGAGAGGGTAATTTAACTCGCTCATCGGCACACAGCGCTACTAGTTCTTCGCGGGAAACCCACATTGCTTCTTCGATTTCGTCATCGTCGACGACTATTTCGGTTGAAAGCGCACGAACGTGATAACCAATCATCATGCTCGCCGGAAACGGCCACGGTTGACTAGCGAGATACGTCGGTTCGCCAACGTGGAGGCCTACTTCTTCGAGACATTCGCGAATCACTGCAGCTTCAAAAGTTTCGCCAGGTTCACAAAAACCAGCGATGACGGAGTAATTACCAGCTGGCCAGACGGGCTGTCGTGCCAAGAGCAGACGATCTTCAGAATCGGTAATCAATGTGATGATTGCGGGGTCTGTTCGTGGATAGTGCTCACTGCCATCCGCCACACACTGTCGAACCCATCCGCTATGTGTCACAAAGGTGTCGCTGCCACAACGTGGGCAGTGAGTGTGGTTCTTGTGCCAGTTGTTCAGCGCGATTGCTGTGGTTGCTAAGCCGACTTCACGATCGGTCAGCGCAGCACCACACGTGCGCAACGATGTCCACTGCCAGCTTTCGGGGTATTCAACAGTTTCACCGAGTGCTGCTGCGTACACAATTCCGTCTGCCTGGCCAAGAATGGCGAGCACATCGTCATCACGTACGCCGGTAAAAACCACCGCGTCATCGAGCAAAGGGATTTCGACACCTCGAAGTCGCACAACGCGGGTTGCGTCTGAGTACAACTGAGAAGCTGACCATTCAGAGTCATTACGCAGGTGGGCTGCGCGATCGACGTCAGACCGGCCTAGCGCTAACCGTTGTACAAAAGGTTTCACGACAGCGTTGCAAGTTTCTCTTGGACAGCACCGATGCTGGGATTAGTCGCGGCTGAACCGTCTGGATAGAGAATGGTGGGAACAGTTCGATTGCCGCCATTGACAGACTCCACAAAGGCTGCTGCCTCAGGATTGAGTTCGATGTCTACTTCGTTGTAGGCGATGCCAGCCCGGCCAAGTTGAGCTTTGAGGCGCTGGCAGTAGCCGCACCAGGTTGTTGAGTACATAGTCAGGGTAGGAGTTTGTTCGCTCATGAGGCGGACTCTACGTTGTTAGGCCATTCACCGCAGGTGCGAAGATTGCGCTGTGACCGAACAGCTACTTGAAGGACTTGATGCGGAACAAGCCGCTGCGGTTCGCGCTGTCCGCGGACGAGTTGCCATTGTTGCTGGTGCCGGATCGGGCAAAACTCGTACCGTCACTCGACGAATTGCTTACGCCGTGGCAACAGGTGCACAACTCGAGGAACACGGCCTTGCTGTGGCGTTTAACCAACGGGCAGCAGCTGAGATCAAATCGCGACTTGCAGAACTGTCCGTTCACAACGTCACTACATCGACAATTCACGCAGCCGCACTGCGTCAACTCACCTATTTCTGGCCCAAAGTCATGCCAGGTTCTGCATGGAAAGTGCTCGCAAACAAACAGCCCTACATTGGCGAAATTGCTGCGAGCCGAGGTATGGATCTCAGCGCTTCGCAAATCAGAGAACTCGTTGCCCAGATAGATGTGGCAAAAGCTAACGGTCATCAGCCAGACTCATTTCATGCCCGTTTTCCGGATCTGAGTGACGTAGTTGATGTTTGGCGCGATTACGAAAACTTGTGTTTGCGCCGCAAAGTACTCGATTTTGACGATGTGCTTTCAACAATGGTGGGAATGATTGCGGCGCGTCCTGATGTTGCTGAAGAAATTCGCCGCCGCTACACCTGGTTCACAGTTGATGAGTTTCAAGACATTTCGCCGTTGCAGCAATCGCTCATTGCAGCGTGGTTGGGGGATCGGGACGACATTTGTGTTGTTGGAGATCCCTTGCAAACGATTTACTCCTACGCAGGGGGAACGGCAACTTTTCTGGAATCGGAATTGGCCCGTGAGGACTCCACGGTCATCCACCTATCCACGACGTATCGAGTGCCTCAAACCATCGCGGATGCGGCTCTTGCCGCGGTAGGCGAGCAAGCACACGGTCGCCGATTGCGTTCAGCCCACACATCCGACAGCAGTTTTTCTGTGCTTGAGTGCGCAACTCGAGATGCTGAAATCCAGGCAGTGGTTGCGCACATCGAACACTTAAAAACAGCCGGTGAAGATCTACGTTCAATTGCATGTCTTGTAAGAACAAATGCAGCAATCCCGCCACTCGAACAGGCTCTCGAAGCTGCAGGTATCGCTTGTGTAGTAAAAACGGGGCAAAGCTACTTGCAGCATCCTGCTGCTAAGAAACTTCTTCTTACTCTGCGAGTGGGTGAAATCATTCCGCGCTCAGCACTCACTTTGAACGCACTTGTTCACGAAACCGCAGTGGCTCTTGGTTGGTCGCCATCTGATGTGCCGACTGGGTTTAACGAGCGATTGGAGTGGGAAGCAGTCAGCGCGATTGTGGCCCAATCGCGTGATGTTATGCGTGAAAATCCTGAGGCATCTCTAGAAGATTTTTTTGAGAAATTGGCGCTTTTCAGTGTTGCTTCGCTTTCGCCTCAAGCTGATGCAGTTTCACTGCTCACTATGCACGCAGCGAAAGGTCTGGAATGGAAGCACGTCGTGCTGCCACACGTGTCTGCTGGGACGATGCCTCATGTTTCGGCTATCTCGCTTGCAGAAAAATCAGAAGAAGCACGGCTTTTGTACGTAGCGATGACACGAACAAGTTCTACTCTGTGTGTGACATACAGCGGCGAAATTTCACCATTTATTGATGGGGTCACAGTTGATGACAACTTTGTGGTGCCATCTGTCTCGAAACCGGAAAATGTTGATTCAGATGCTGTGGCTGCGAGGCGTCTCGTGAAATGCCGCAACTGCGCAAAAGGTCTGAGTCAACCTGCAGAAGTTGCACTCGAATACTGCCTTGGTTGTACGCCTACACCCGATGAAAATGTCCGAGCAGCACTGATTGCCTGGCGTGAAAGTTTTGCAGCCCTCAGCGATTCGCTGAGTTGGCTTGTGCTGAGTGATTTGAGTGTGGCAGCGCTAGCAATTCACAAACCCAGAAGCCTTGATGAACTCGGTGCCATCCACGGCATGACTTCAGCCAAAGTTGCTGAGATCGGTTCAGCGTTGATTGAAGTTATTGAGTCTGCTCTGCAGCCGTAACAAAACCCGGCACCCAACGCTCGATTTCAGCCCGAGCAGGAATCGTGCACTCGAGTTGGCTCAAAACTCCGATAGAACCAATCCATACTCGGTGAATCAGCATGTACGACGGGGGCAAATTGATCTTGAAGCCGATGGTGAATTCCGGCTGCCGCGGATCATTAATCCGATTGAACTGTGTGCGCATCCAGTCGCGACTGAAAGTGAACAATTCAGTCTCCGCTGGTTGGGTGAATGGCAGTAGATACGTATGTAGTTGCTCAGCATCGACGTCAATGTTGGGCAGCAAAAAGCCTTCATCGCGCAAGCCATCGCGCACCGTCTGGGCGTCGTGACTCATGGAGATTCGCAAAAGCCGTCCCATGGCCTCAGGTAAACCATCTGGTAATTGCGCCACAGCACCGAAATCGAAAACAATTAATCGACCATCTGGGGCAATGCGGAAGTTTCCGGGGTGCGGATCCGCGTGAAGCAAGCCACAGCGCGCTGGGCCGGACAACAAAAATCGCTCGTACTTCAAGCCGGCCGAATTGCGTTCTTCTTGAGTGCCGTTTGCAATCACATCTGACAAGGGGCGACCGTCTATCCATTCGGTGACGATGACTGCTTCGCCTGCCAAGACTACTTTGGGAATCAAAACATCTGAATCTTTATCAAACTCTTGGGCAAAAACACGTTGGTAGGCAGCTTCTTGTTTGTAATTCAACTCTTCAACAATGCGCGCCTTGAGTTCATCAATCAGAGGATCAATGTCGAGACCTGGGGCAATCGAGGTTAAAACTCTTGCGATTGACACTGCTTGAGATATGTCCGAGTCGATGGCTTTCGAAGCTCCGGGATACTGGATTTTGACCGCAACCGTTCGACCATCTCGCCACACTGCCTTGTGGACTTGGCCGATGGAAGCAGCGTGAGCAGGGGTGTCGTCGAAGGATTGAAAGTAGCCGCGCCATTCGTTTCCTAAAGCAGACGACATTGATTCATGGACCAGAGCGAGTGGCATGGGTGGAGCGGAATCTTGAAGTTTGGTGAGAGCCGCACGATAGGGAACCGCGAGATGCTCGGGAAGTGCCGATTCAAAAATCGAAAGCGCCTGACCAAATTTCATGGCCCCGCCCTTGAGTTCACCTAGAGTCGCGAAAAGCTGCTCTGCCATTTTTGTTTGGAGTTCGATGGCAATGTCTTCGGCAGCACCGCCCGCGATTCGCTTGCCCACGCCGGCGACCTGTCGCAATGCAAAGCTGGCGGGAAGCGAAGCGATTTTTGCGGCACGAAGAAGTGGATTTTCAGGAAGCGCGGCCATGGCGCAAGTGTGCCGTCTCCGACTTCATTTCACCTGTTGAAAATGGTTGCAGATCTTCCCCAGCAATGCAGTCACACTCTGCTCTTCTCGGAACAATGCTCACAACTGGCGTGGGGTGCGGAGGTGCAAAATGCACGACTTGTGCGGGATTGAAACTCAACGATTCACTGTCAATCAGATGGACTACGGCGGCACTTGCAAGATGACTGACCAACTCAAGCCACGGAGAGCCAAGAGTGATGGGTGGCATGACGTCGTGGGTGAGTTGGACGGTTGCGTAATTCCAATCTGATGTGGTGCTGGCGTAGTGCTCATGCAAACACGTGAAGCAGATTGACAACGTCGTGTTCATCAATGGGCCAACCGTGCAGTGCATCGCGTGCGCAGTCACGAGCAAAACAGGAGTCGACGGATACGTCGCGCTGATGTATTCGGGGTCGTACACGTCTCGAATCAGAACGACGAGATCGCAACCTGGGTCGTACAGGGGAGTCCGCTGCCACGATTGAGCAATGTCGTGCTCGGTGAGTACTGCAGAACCTACGACGTCATCAGGTCGAATTCGGTGTGGAGACTCTGCGACCCAGGTGCACTTGATTGCTTGAGCGGCGAGCGCAGTGATCACAGCAGTTGCCAGGTTGCCAGATCCATCGACGGTGACGCGTGCTGACTGCCTGCGCAGCACAATGTCCTGGGGCGATCCGACAAGCACATTGCGCAAGAACTCAACATTGCGCTGGGTAACAGGTTCGAGACCACTCGGTGGCAGGACTTCATGTTCGCGAAGAATGCAGCGATGCACGAGCAGACTTAGTAGTTCGTTGAGAAACTCGGCGGGGATGGCCATTGCCGCAGCTGTTTCACGTAATTCCTGCATGGACATGGTGCCATCGCAGAGATTGAGCCAGGCATAAATTTCGCGGGAATGGCGAGATATGCGAATGGGAGGGACACTGCCATTGTGCGGGTAACCAAGCATGAGTGAACCGTCTGAGTGCCACCAGCGAGCGGTCAGGGGCAGACAGAGAACCCGTTGCCAAGCGGAGAAGGTATGCGTGGACATGGCGTAAAAGTGGCAGAAGTTCATTGCTGTCCACTCTCAAAACCCTCACGAAAGGCTGTCAGATGAAAAATTTATCGGACATTTCGGACATCTTAAGGGTGGCATTGCAGATTTTCCCGTGTCAACGGCTATCTTGAGCACAGTTCAGAAGTACTGAGCATCGGCATCACTCCGGAGATGCTGCCTAAATTGGAGGAACCGTGGCCGAAACTGTTCAGGGCACCCCATACTGCGTCAAGTGCAAGGCCAAGACCGAGCCAATGACCCTTACCGTTGTAGTCAACGAAGCTACCAACCGCCGCTCAGGCAAGGGTGAATGCCCAACCTGTGGCACCAAGGTCAACTTGATCTTGGGCAAGGCATAAGTCTTTTAGCTCTCAAAGGGCCGAGTCGCGTGTGCGGCTCGGCCCTTTGCGTACCTGGAGAACGGTGAGTTGGGCTGAAAGAAATCCCTCGAGTCACACACATCACATGATTCACAAGAGGTGTGGATAAGTAGTGGATAACTGTGCACATTCAAGCGTGAGAGGTGTGGGTATATCTGGGGATACGACTGTGGAAAATGTGCATAACCTGACAAATAATCGTTTCAGGCCTCACAAATTGCCCACAATTACTGTGGATAAAACTTTCCCCACAGGAATATAGTTGCTGAACGTTCGCTACGCCGAACCTGTGGGAAACCCAAAAGTGTCCGTTATATCTCTTGACGGGATTCGATGAACTTTGCTACGTCATCGAGATCGTCGATACCAGGTGCAAAATCAGGATGAGCAATCAGCGCATCACGTTGATCGACTCCCATAACCTGCGTCACTTCTGCCCACAGAGCTGTGACTTTGCGAGCGGTGGAAGGTCTGCGATTGAGCCCTACCAATGCTGAAAACGCTCGCTCTGCAGGGCCACCACTGACTCGACGCCGATTCAAAATCTCATGCAGTTTTTCAAGACTGCCAGTGCGAGTAGCAAGTGCAGCATCGCTGACCACATTGACCCAACCTTCAATCAAACTCAGTGCGAAATCTAGACGACGCAAAGCGATTTTTTGAGATTCTGTTGTCACGGGCGCAAATACATCAGCTGCAGCTACTTGATTGAGTGACTCAGGGTTATTGGGATCAAAACCTTCGAGAGCTTGCTTCACGCGTTCTTGGTCGTACGACATTCCCTGCGCGAACTGAGAGACAGCGGTAACGACCTCTTCGCGCAGCCAAGGCACGGCAGCAAACAAGCGCTGAGTAGCAGCTTCGCGAACCGCGAAAAACATCATGACATCAGAGCTAGGAAGTTCATTTGCTTCAGCGAAAGCCACAACCGCACTCGGTAACAAAGTGGGGGTAAAAGTTGAAGTCAGTGGCAACCCAAGTTCGCCACTGAAAAGAACTTCACCAGAAGTGGCTCCGAGTCCTGCTCCCATCTGCATACTTGCTTGAACGGCAGACATTTTCTTAGCCATTTCAAGCATGGGTGCGATAGCCGCCTGAAGCTCGGGCGGCAGCGATTGCGGATCCAGGCTCTCATCGCCGATCATGCCTGGGAGCATGTTGGTGACATTGACCATGCTGGAAGTGAGTCCTTCAGCGATGGGTTGAATCACTGGTTTCCAACCATCGAGAGTCTCGCGGACCCATGTTCGCCGATCCCACGCTTGAGCGTTAGCAGAATTTGCTGGGAATGTTGTGACGTCATCAAGCCACATTTGAGCAAGGCGCACTGCATTTTCAACAGCCGCACTTTGGCCTTCACCGACCGGGGACTCTGCACCTGAGGGAATGGCGCGTAACGCGCTTTCAAGCACCGTCGGCCACGAAATCACTTCACCCGCGGGAACTTCTTGGGCGCGTTTCATCGCTTCGCCTAGTTGGGTGAACATGTCTCCCAAATTCGACATGTTAAATGCGTTGGAGTCATCACCAGATGAAGGTGAAAATCCAAAGGGAATGTTGTTCATCGCAAGGCCTTTCGACAACGTAACTGTAACAACGTAAAACATCTCTTGCTTGTTCCCGCAAGTAGGCTGAGACCCTAGACTTCGCTTGGCGAAAGGAGTTGTCATGCCATCTGGACTCGTAAATCTCTTGTGGTTACTGATCCCACTGGTTGCTACTTCTGTGACGTTGTGGGTGATGCGACGTAACAATCGCATGAGCCCCAATGCAGACATTGATGCAGGTGTTTCTGAGATGCATCGATTCCGTCGTGCCATGGCGGCGACAAATCCGCCAGATGCGCCCACTCCTACCAACGATCCTCAGCAGTGAGTCTTTTACAACGCACTTTTCGAGATCTCAAAGCACATGGGCCTTCCACAGCGTTGGCTTTGCTCTTGATGTTCGTCGTACTGCTAACGCCCTTGCCTTACGTTCGCTCGTCGCCGGGAAGCACGTATCCAGTGATCTCTCAATCCGATGATGCTGTCGTTCAGGTCTCGGATTCCGAAGAGTTTCCGGTTGGCAAACCCAACGGCACGATTCGCATGTTGACGGTGGCGCAATGGGGAGGCCCGTACGGTTCACTGACATGGCTCGAC
>JACCDQ010505660.1_pt1 | contig 21381 bp, 17 predicted proteins | sample 7446031 | NCBI WGS metagenome assembly JACCDQ01 (sample SAMN15323442, study PRJNA562643) | freshwater metagenome | isolation source: river surface water | place: USA:Blue River Watershed | collected 2017-08-17
ACGCGGTTCACTTCCACCAGACCTGCAAAAACGCGCTGGCTCCGTTTGGCGACGACAAATACCCCCGTTTCAAGGCCTGGTGCGATGACTATTTTTCCTTGAAGCACCGCAAAGAACAACGCGGCGTGGGTGGCGTTTTCTACGACGACTTTTCCGAATTGGGCTTCGACGGGGGCTTTGCAATGACCCAAACCGTGGGCGACGCTTTCCTGCACGCCTACCTGCCCATTGTGCACAAGCGCATGGGCATGCCCTACCAAGAACGCGAGCGTCAATTTCAGTTGTACCGTCGCGGGCGCTATGTGGAGTTCAACTTGGTTTGGGACCGCGGCACCCATTTTGGTTTGCAATCGGGTGGACGCACCGAATCCATACTGCTGTCCATGCCACCCTTGGTGCGGTGGGCTTACCAGGAACATCCCGCCCAGGGCACACCCGAGCACAGGCTTTACACCGACTTTTTGGTGTGCCGGGACTGGGTGTGAACCAACAGCACCATGCAGCCCCGAGGCCCTTGCGCATAGGCATGTTTGGCGGGGCGTTCGACCCGCCCCACCACGCGCACCGCAGCTTGGCCGAGGCAGCCGTTCGGCAATTGAACCTGGATGCCTTGCACATCGTGCCCACGGGGCAGGCGTGGCACAAAAGCCGTCCGCTTACACCCGCCCACCACCGCTGGGCCATGTGCGAGGCCGCATTTTCCGGTGTGCCAGGTAAACAATTGGACGATAGAGAAATCAGGCGCAGCGGGCCAACATACACCATCGACACATTGAGCAGCCTGTCTCTGGCTTACCCCGGGGCAGATTTGTTTTTGGTGCTGGGCGAAGACCAATTGGCCGCGCTGCCCACCTGGCATCGGTGGACCGACGTTGTTGCCCTGGCACGTTTGGTCGTTGCACAGCGTCAGTTGCCCTCCGGCCCGTCTGCAGCGTCATTGGACCAGGTTCGCCAAAAGTTGTGTGATTTGGGTGCAGTGCCGCTGGAACTCGATTTGCCCTTCCAAGACATCAGTGCTACGGACATTCGCTCACGCCTGTCCGCCCTGTCCAATGGCGCCCCATTTTCCAACGTGTTGGTGCCGGACGGCGTTGCGCGTTATATTTCCGAACATTCCCTTTACAAAGCACACGCATGACCAGCGAAACCGCGACCAAAAAGAACATTCAAAAACTCCAGCGTGCCATTGTTGACGGCCTTGAAGACGTGAAGGCCCAGGACATCCAGGTGTTCAATACCGAAACACTGTCCCCCCTGTTTGAGCGGGTCATCGTTGCCAGCGGTACCTCCAACCGCCAGACCAAAGCACTGGCAGCCAGCGTTCGAGACGCTGTGCGTGAAGCCGGGTTCGACAAGCCCCGCACCGAAGGCGAAGAGAATGGCGAGTGGATCATCGTGGATTGCGGGCAGGCCGTGGTGCATGTGATGCAACCCAGCATCCGCCAGTACTACCGTCTGGAAGAAATTTGGGGCGACAAGCCAGTTAGGTTGAAGGCGCCTGCCAGAAAGACACCGGGCCAGTTGCACGCCGCCAGTTTTGCCAAGCCCGATGCTGTTAACGCGGAAGCCCCAAAAGCAGCAAAGTCGCCCTCAGTGGCCCGCAAAAAGGGGGTGGCCGCAACGGCGGATGCTGCCGACGCCCCTGCCAAAAAGGCCCCCGCGCGCCGCAAGCCTGCTGCTGCAGCGACGACCACCGCCGAAAAAGCGGCCAAGCCACGCCGTTCACCGGCCAAGCCCAAAACCCCAGTGGCGGTGGTCAAGGTCGGGGTGCCAGCCAAAAAAGCCGTGGTCAAAAAAGCTGCACCGAAATCTGCCAAAACCTCGGCCAGCCGGCCCGCTCAGTCCAAAACCAAGGCCTGAATGTGAAGCTGTGCATCGTGGCGGTGGGGCAGCGCATGCCTGACTGGGCCCAGACCGCCTACGACGATTACGCCAAGCGATTCCCACCTGACTTTCGGGTGGACATCAAAACCGTCAAAACCGAGCCGCGCGGATCCAAAACGCTGGAAACACTGCTGGCGGCTGAGCGTGCTCGCATCGAGGCAGCCATACCGCGCGGGGCAAGGGTGGTGGTCTTGGATGAACGCGGTACGCAGCTCACCACTGTGGCTTTGGCGCAGCACATCAAGCAGTGGCAAATGCAGGGTGATGACTTGGCGCTGATCATTGGTGGCCCGGATGGCTTGGACCCCGACTTCCGTGCCAAGGCCCATTTTCGCATGCGGTTGTCAGACATGACCCTGCCACATGCCTTGGCCCGGGTGTTGTTGATTGAGCAGCTCTACAGGGCTTGGTCAGTCAATGCCAATCACCCGTATCACCGGGAATAAAGAGCCAGCCCATGAACAAAAAACCCTGGTTGTACCTGGCCTCGCAGAGTCCCCGGCGTCGGCAATTGCTGGAGCAATGGGGCGTGGACTGCCGCCTGTTGCTGCCCGACCCGGCCGAAGACGCAGAAGCTTTGGAGCAGGTGTTGCCCAATGAATTGCCTGCGCACTACGTCAAGCGTGTGACGCGATTGAAACTGAAAGCAGCGCTGGCGCGTGTGAAGGCCCGCGGCTTGCCCACCGGGCCGGTGTTGTGTGCCGACACCACTGTCGCTTTGGATACGCACATCTTAGGAAAACCCGAAAATTCCGCCCACGCTGTGCAGATGTTGCGCCAGTTAGCGGGCCGGCCCCACCAAGTGTTGACCGCTGTGGCCGTGGGAAGCAGGGGCGAAACACACCAAGCGCTGAGCCGGTCCACCGTCCGCTTCAAGGCGCTCACGGACGACGACATCGAGCGCTATGTGGCCACGGGCGAACCCATGGGCAAGGCGGGTGCCTACGGCATCCAGGGGCTGGCAGGCCTGTGGGTGCAGGGCATCTCGGGCAGCTACACCGGCATTGTGGGCCTACCTGCCTTTGAAACCGCAAAAGTCTTGCAGGCTGTCGGTCTGCGTCTGCTTTAATGCTGTCATGGGCCAAGATATTTTGATCAATTGGTCACCGCAGGAAACGCGCGTGGCCGTGGTAGAGCAGGGCGCGGTACAAGAAGTGCACCTGGAGCGCACGCTGGAGCGCGGCCTGGTGGGCAATATTTACCTCGGCAAGGTGTCCAGGGTGTTGCCGGGCATGCAATCGGCCTTCATTGACATCGGGCTGGACCGGGCGGCGTTCTTGCATGTGGCCGACCTGATGCCCAACATCAATGCCCGACACGCCAACAAGGCAGCTGCCAAAACGGAAACCAAAACCGAAAGCACCGCCTTGCTTTCGGCCCCTTTGGCCGAGGCCCCATTGCCCATAGAGCGCCAAATTTTTGAAGGGCAGGCACTGATGGTGCAAGTGCTCAAAGACCCCATCGGGTCCAAAGGCGCGCGCCTGACTGCGCAAATCAGCATTGCCGGGCGATTGTTGGTTTTTTTGCCCCAAGACAGCCACATTGGCGTGTCACAAAAAATCCCCTTTGCCCAGCGTGAGGCCCTGCGCCAGCGTCTGGTGGCATTGACTGCCCAGGGCGGCGGTGGCTTTATTTTGCGCACCAACGCAGAAGACACCGAAGACGATGAGTTGGCAGAAGACATTGCCTACTTGCGTAAAACCTGGGGCCACATCAAAGCTGCCGCCACACGCCAGCCGCCGGCCACTCTGTTGTACCAAGATCTCACCCTGTTGCAGCGTGTTTTGCGCGATTTGGTCAATGCTCACACCCAGTCCATTCGGGTCGACTCCAAAGAGCAGTTCGGCTTGCTCAAGGGCTTTGCGCAAGAGTACATGCCCAGCACGGTGGAGCGCCTCTCGCTTTACAGCGGCGAACGTCCGATCTTTGACCTACACAACATTGACGACGATATTGCCCGTGCGCTCAGCCGCCGGGTGGATCTCAAGTCGGGGGGGTATTTGGTGATTGACCAAACCGAGGCCCTAACCACTGTTGACGTGAACACGGGCGGGTTTGTGGGGGCCCGCAATTTTGACGACACGGTGTTTCGCACCAACCTCGAAGCGGCCCAAGCCATTGCACGCCAACTGCGCCTGCGCAACCTGGGGGGCATCATCATCGTCGACTTTATTGACATGGTGCGCGAAGACCACAAAGAAGCGGTTCTGGCTGAATTTCGCAAACAGGTCTCACGTGACCGAGTAAAAACCATGGTCGGCGGCTTTTCGCAATTGGGCCTGGTGGAAATGACGCGCAAGCGCAGCCGCGAATCGCTGGCACACATGCTCAGCGAGCCTTGCGAGGCATGCGCAGGCCGTGGACAGGTCAAAACGGCGCGCAGCGTGTGCTACGACATCCTGCGGGAAATTTTGCGTGAGGCCCGGGCTTTCAATCCAATTGAATTTCGTGTGGTGGCCTCGGCCAAGGTGGTTGAGTTGTTTCTAGATGAAGAAAGCCAACACTTGGCTGGTTTGAGCGACTTTATAGGCAAGCCCATTTCCTTGCAGGCCGAGTCGTCCATGACGCAAGAGCAGTACGACATTGTGCTGCTGTAGGCCCCGGGCCAGTCGCTAGGTTTCTTGGGGCGCTGACGGTTCTGCTGTTTGTTGGTGCAGGCGCGCGTACATGCCCTGCGCCTGTAGCAGGGCAGTGTGGCTGCCTTGCTCCACAATGCGGCCGCCAGAGAGCACCACCACCCGGTCGGCGTGTTCAATGGTGCTCAGGCGGTGGGCAATGATCAATGTGGTGCGGCCTTTCATCAGCCGTGCCAACGCATCTTGTACCAAACGCTCGGATTCATTGTCCAGTGCTGAGGTGGCCTCGTCCAATATCAAAATGGGTGCGTCTTTGTAGATGGCGCGTGCAATGGCCAAACGCTGGCGTTGCCCGCCCGACAACTCGGTCGCGTTGTGCCCCACTTGGGTGTGTATGCCGTCGGGCAAGCGCGCCAGCAAATCCCCCAAGTTGGCAGAGACCAAAGCCGCTTTAACGCGCACTTCGTCCAGCTCTGAGCCCAGTGCCACGTTGGCGGCCAGGGTGTCGTTCAGCATCACCACATCCTGGCTGACCATGGCCAATTGTTGTCGCAGGTTGGCAACGGCCCATTGTTCCAGGGGCACATGGTCCAGCAGCACAGCGCCACTGAGTGCGTCTACAAAACGGGGCACCATGTTCGCCAACGTGGTCTTGCCTGACCCAGACGGGCCCACGAACGCCACCACCTCCCCGGGTGCGATTTGTAGGGTGACGTGGTCCAGAGCCAAGTCACCTTTGCTGGTGTAGCTCACGCACACGTCACGCCATTCCAAATGGCCCAAGGCACGGTCTGTTTGGTGGTCTCCGCTAGCCACTTCCGCTGGGGCATCAATGAGTTCCAGGCCTCGTTCCAGCGCTGCAATGCCCCGTGTGATTGGCCCGGCCACATCGGCCAGGTGCTTGATGGGGGTGATTAGCATGAGCATGGCTGTCACAAAGCCAACAAATCCCCCCACAGTGATGCCATTTTGCTTGCTTTGCCACAGCGCCACCATCACCACCGCAGAAAGTGCAATTGCCGCCAACATTTGCGTCAGTGGCATCATGGCCGCGTGGGAGATGGTCGCTTTCATGGCCAGGCGCCGCAACTTCACGCTCAAGAGCTCAAATCGCCCTGCCTGATGGGCTTGCGCCCCGTGCAAGCGAATCATGCGGTGTGCCAACACGTTTTCTTCTACCACGTAGGCCAGGTCGTCGGTGGCGTCTTGGCTGCTGCGTGTCAGTTGGTACAGGCGTCTGGAAAGCACCCGCATCACCCACACCAACCCGGGAAACAGCAGCATCACAATCAGCGTGAGTTGCCAGTTCAGGTAAAAAAGATAACCCAGCAGTGCCAACATGGTCAGGGTGTCACGGGCCACCGACAGGCAGGCGTTGACAAGCAGATTGGCGCCACTTTGAACCTCGTACACCACCGTGTTCGACAATTTGCTGGCGCTTTGCTCGCTGAACAACTTTAACTGGGCACTGTTCAAGCGCTCAAACATGGCCCGGCGCATGTTGACCATGCCAGTGGTGGACGTGTGCGTAAGTGCGTATTTCGCTAAAAAAGAAGCCACCCCCCGCGCACCAAACACCCCCATCAAGGCCAGCGGTACCAACCACAAGGGGAAGCCGCCTTCCACAAATCCCGTGTCGAGCAAGGCCTTGAGCAAGGCAGGTATGGCCGGTTCGGTCAGGGCCACCACCACAGTGGCCAGCGCTGCCAGCACGATGCCCCCTTTGGCCTCGCGAAAATACGGCCACAACCGCTTCATCCGCTGGCCCAGTTGTAGCGTTTCAGTGGCGGAACTCTTGGCGGCGTTTGAAGTCACTGGATTGGGCAAGCTGTCGTTAGGCGGTGTCCGGTATTATCAGCGCCTTCGAAGGTCGCACACACATATGAACGTATTTGAACCAAATCGCAGGCGTTTGCTAGCCGGTGCCGTGGCCGGGGGTGTCGCAACTTGGGCTTCGCCGGCCTGGTCGCAGTTCAGGGTCGAAGTCACTGGCGTGGGCCTCAAGCAAATTCCGTTTGCTTTTGCGCCCTTCCGTGGAGGCGATGCCACCAACCCCAATGTGGCGGCAGTCGCCACCGCCGATCTCGAACGCAGCGGCCAGTTCCGCTCCATTGCCCCAGTGCCCGGTTCGTTCGACGAAAACTCGCGTCCTGACCTGGGGCCCTGGCGGGATCGATCCATCGATGTCCTGGTCACCGGCAGTGTCAGCCGTTTGTCGGATGGGCGATTTGATGTTCGCTTCCGCGTCTGGGACGTGGTCAGCGCCCGCGATCTCAGTGGCCTGAGTTTCCCGGTTGCTGCGGGCGATTTGCGTCTGGCAGCGCACCGCATTGCCGACTATGTGTACGAAAAATTGACCGGCGAAAAGGGTGTTTTTTCGACCCGTTTGGCTTACGTGTCCAAAAGCGGACCGAAATACACGCTGTGGGTGGCCGACGCTGACGGCGAAAACGCTCAGTCCGCGCTCAACAGCCCAGAGCCCATTATTTCTCCGGCATGGGCGCCCAACGGCGGACAGCTGGCCTATGTGTCATTTGAAGCCCGCAAACCGGTGATCTACAGCCACGACGTGGCCACTGGGCGTCGGCGCTTGCTCGCCAACTTCAAAGGCTCCAACAGCGCGCCTTGCTGGTCGCCAGATGGGCGGCAACTTGCCATGACGCTCAGCTTCGGTGGTAATTCCCAAATTTACTTGCTAGACGCCAACGGTGGCGAGCCGCGCCGCCTCACCCAAAGCGGCAGCATCGACACCGAGCCCGTTTTTTCGCCCGACGGGCGTTCCATCTACTTTGTCAGCGATCGGGGTGGCTCCCCACAGATTTACCGCATGGACTCACAGGGCCGCAGTCCCGAGCGCGTCACGTTCAACGGCAGTTACAACATTTCACCCACCGTCAGCCCGGACGGCCGGTGGCTGGTCTTCGTGTCCCGCATCAACGCTGCCTTTAAACTACACGCCATGGAATTGGCCACGGGAACCATCACGCCCTTGACCGACACACAAGACGATGAAAGTCCGAGTTTCGCACCCAATGGCAAGTTGCTGATATACGCTACCCGCCAACAGGGGCGCGAAGCGCTGATGACCACGACCTTAGACGGAAAAATTAAAACACGTTTGGCCAGCGCCCCCGGCGATATCCGTGAACCCGCTTGGGGCCCCTTTGTTGCTTGATTCAACCTCCTCACCATGAAAAACACCCGATTTGCCTCCCCCGCGCGCGCCGTGCCTGCTTTGCTGGCTGCTTTGATATTGGCTGGATGCGGCTCCAGCGTTAAGCTTGATGAACCGCCTGTGGTCGATCGCGCGCCTGCTGTCACCGCTGCAACCAATGCAGCGACCTCCGGCGCAGGCGCTGGCGATGGTGCCGCGGGCAATGCCATCAGCCCGCGCTCGGTCAGCAGCGTTGATGCCAACGCAGCCAACCTCGGGCAACCGCCCGCCAACGTGAGCCGCTTGGTTTACTTTGACTATGACGATTTCACAGTCAAGTCCGAATATGCCGCCACCCTGGAGGGGCATGCGCGTTTCCTGAAGGCAGACCGTGCACGAAAAGTCAACCTCGAAGGCCATGCCGACGAGCGCGGCGGCCGCGAATACAACCTTGCGCTGGGGCAAAAGCGCTCTGAAGCAGTTCGCAAGTCGCTCTCGTTGCTGGGCGTGTCTGAGGCTCAAATGGAAGCGGTCAGCTATGGGGAAGAAAAGCCTGCAGCCACCGGTTCCACCGAAGAGGCCTACCGCCAGAACCGCCGCGTAGAACTGACTTACCGCTGATCCCATGAACCGCCCAGCCCCAGACTTTTACCGTCCAATCCAACTGCAACATACGGTGACCAAAGCCGTTTGGGCACTGGGCGCGGCACTGCTGTTGGCCACCGCACCAGCCCACGCTTTGTTTGGCGACGATGAAGCCCGCCGAGCCATACTGGACCTGCGCGCCAAAGTCGATGCCAACAAACAAGCCAGCGACGACGCGTTGAAGCGCCTGTCTGACGAAGCCCGACAGCTCTCAGATGCCATGCGCGCGCAAATCGACGAAGGCCAAGGCCCTGTGCGCCGCGGGTTGCTGGACTTGGCCAACCAACTCGAAGGCTTGCGGGGCGAATTGGCGCGACTTCGCGGCCAAAACGAGACCTTGGCCCGTGATTTGGCGGAACTGCAACGCCAGCAGAAGGATGTGTTGGCTGTTTTTGATGAGCGTTTGCGCTTGTTGGAACCCAGCAAGGTGACGCTCGATGGCCGAGAGTTTTTGGTCAAGACGGAAGAGAAATCCGCTTTTGACAGTGCGATGGCCTTGCTGCGTGAGTCCAAGTTTCCGCAAGCCGCGGCCAAATTTGACGAATTGCTGCAGCGTTTCCCAGCCACGGGGTACGCAGCGCAAAGCCATTACTGGCAAGGCAACGCTTACTACGCTGCGCGGGACTACAAGCCCGCCATTGCGGCGTACACCAAGCTGTTGCAATTCGACCCCAAACACCCGCGTGCGCCGGAAGCCAAGTTGGCCATTGCCAACTGCCAGCTGGAACTCAAAGACGCCAAAACAGCCAAGACCACTTTGCAGGAGCTGGCCAAGGCTTACCCCGATTCTGAAGCCGCAGCCGCGGCGCGCGAACGCTTGGCGAAACTCAAATAAGTGATGCAACTGTCTGACGTCCAAGCCCTCAACACCCAAGTGTTGTGGGCTGCGTTTGTTTTGTCCGGGGCTTTTGGGGTAGTGGCACAGCGCACGCACTTTTGCACCATGGGGGCCATCAGTGACGTGGTCAACATGGGCGACTGGACCCGCATGCGTATGTGGGCCATGGCTGTGGGTGTGGCCATGCTCGGGTTTTATGGCATGGCCTACATGGGTCTGATTGACCCAGCGCAAAGCATATACGCCAGTGGCCGCATCGTTTGGTTGTCAGCCTTGTTGGGCGGTGCATTGTTTGGGTTTGGCATGGTGTTGGCATCGGGGTGTGGCAGCAAAACCTTGGTTCGCATTGGCGGTGGCAGCCTCAAGTCCTTGGTGGTGTTTTTTGTAATGGGCTTCGCCGCCTTTGCTACCTTGCGTGGCATCAGCGCCGTGGCACGTGTCGCCACCGTCGATCAAGTTGCGTTTGACTTGCCGCACGGCGCCTTGTTGCCTGCATGGTTGGCTGCCTCCTTCGGGGGCGAACTGGGCAGTTGGGGTTTGGGCGTTGCTTTGGTCTTGGGGGGTGGATTGATGCTTTGGGCTTTTGCCAGCACCGCCTTCAGGTCGTCGGTTGATAACTGGCTGGCCGGCTTGGGTGTGGGAGCCGTTGTGGCCGGCATGTGGTGGGTCAGTGGTCGATTGGGTTTTGTCGCGGAACATCCCGAGACTTTGGAGGCGGTATACCTTGCCACCAACAGCGGGCGCATGGAATCCCTGACTTTCACGGCTCCCATAGCCTACACGCTCGATTGGCTCATTCTATTCAGCGATAAATCCAAAGTGCTTACATTGGCGGTTGTCTCTGTGTTTGGCGTGGTGTTTGGTTCGTGGGTTTACGCTGTGGTCACGCGTTCATTCCGTTGGGAAGGGTTTCGTAGCACGCAAGACACCGCCTTGCATCTGGTGGGTGCCGTGTGCATGGGCGTTGGCGGTGTCACCGCCATGGGGTGCACGGTGGGTCAAGGCTTGTCGGGTTTGTCCACCCTGGGGTTGACGAGTTTTATAGCAGTCGCTGGTATCACGGGTGGTGCCTTGGCCGGCTTCAAGTTTCAATTGTGGCTGCTGGATCGTGAGTGATTCTGTCGTGACCGATGAGTCGCCTGTTTTTGAACGCCGCTTCGGTGGGCTCAATCGGCTGTATGGTGTGGCGGGTGCCCAAGCGATATTTGGCTCACATGTGGTGGTGGTGGGCGTGGGCGGCGTGGGCTCCTGGACGGCCGAGGCCTTGGCCCGCAGTGGGGTGGGGCGCATCACTCTGGTCGATCTCGATCACGTGAGCGAGTCCAACACCAACCGGCAAATTCACGCGCTCGAGGGCACTTATGGCATGGCCAAGGTGGATGCCATGCGAGCCCGCTTGCTACAAATCAACCCCAATGTTCAGGTCAACTGCATCGATGACTTTGTCACGCCCGACAATTGGGCCGACATGGCTGCACGTTGGCTACAAGATCCCGGACTAGCGTTGGTTGACGCGTGCGACCAGGTTCAAGCCAAAACCGCCATGGCCGCATGGGCACTCAGGCACAAGGTGGACTTTGTGACCGTGGGTGCGGCGGGCGGCAAACGGGCTGCTGAACGGGTTGAGGTGTGCGACCTCAGCGATACCACGCACGACCCGCTCTTGGCATCGTTGCGTTACCGTTTGCGCAAACATCATGGGGCATCACGGGTCGGGCGAATGTATGTGACTTGTGTGTGCAGCCGCGAACCCGTGGCAGCACCCCAAAACCAAGTTTGTGACAACGCCTCGGCCGTCCCGGACGCTTCTTTGAACTGTCATGGCTATGGTTCCAGCGTGGCGGTGACCGCTGTTTTCGGCATGACTGCCGCCGGTTGTGTACTCAATCGCTTGGCTCAAAAAACTTAAATTTGCCGCAGTCGTAATTTTTTTGGGCTGTTTGCCAAAACCCAAAAAATCTGTCTATAATTCAAGTCTGTTGAGCAGCGCAAGCGGTTCAAAAAGTTTAAAGGTTGGGACGTTAGCTCAGTTGGTAGAGCAGCGGACTTTTAATCCGTTGGTCACAAGTTCGAATCTTGTACGTCCTACCAATCCAATCAAGCACTTAGCGCAGAAATGCCTAAGTGCTTTTTTGTTTTTTGGTACCCTTGGGACACTGGCGGGACAACTTTGTTTCTTTGGCCTTGGGTTTGCTTTGCACTTGGTGTGGAATATAGAAGTTGTGGGTACACTGCCTCCTTTGTTGGAGGGTTCTTGTGGTCGATTCAAAGGTCGGAGCTGATTTGCACGCGAGAGCAGCACATCTACGCCAGCTGCTGCACCACCATGCGCACCTTTATTACGTGCTGGACGCGCCCGAGGTGCCAGATGCGGTTTATGACCAGTGGTTCGCAGAACTGCAGGTCTTGGAGGGCGATCACCCGGAGTGCAAAACACCTGATTCGCCCACCCAACGCGTGGGTGGTACGGTGCTTGAAGGTTTTGCCACTGTGCGGCACCGGGTTCCGATGTTGAGTATTCGAACCGAAACCGACACCGAAGCCAGTGGGGCGCTTGCCTTTGATGCGCGCGTGCGCAAAGAGTTGGAGCTGCCCGACGACGCGCCGAATGTGGACTATGTAGCCGAACCCAAGTTTGATGGTTTGGCGCTGAATTTGCGCTACGAAGGGGGCGTGCTGGTGCAAGCGGCCACCCGGGGCGATGGCGAGACCGGCGAAGACGTGACCCAGAACATTCGCACCATTGGGCAAATACCCTTGCGCCTGAACGCGGAGCCAGGCCTGTGCCCCGCAGTGCTGGAGGTGCGGGGCGAGGTGTACATGGCCCGGGCGGATTTTGAGCGCCTCAACGAGCGCCAACAGGCCTTGGTGGCATCGGGTGCAAAAGGAGAAAAAACCTTTGTGAACCCGCGCAACGCCGCCGCCGGGGCCGTGCGCCAACTGGACCCAGCGATTGCTGCCAAACGGCCCCTGAGCTTTTTTGCTTATGGCGTCGGCGAGGTGGTCGGTGGCCCAGCTTGGGTCCAGCACTGGGACGTGCTGCTGTCGCTGCGGGCTTGGGGTTTGCCTGTGGCGCAGCAGGTGCAATTGTGTCAAGGTGCGGATCATTTGGTAGCCTACCACCAGCAATTGGGTGCGCAGCGCAGTCAGTTGCCGTTTGAAATTGATGGCGTCGTCTACAAAGTCAACAGTTTGCAGCGCCAGCGCGCGCTGGGTTTTGTGACCCGCGAGCCGCGTTGGGCGGTGGCCCACAAATACCCAGCACAAGAACAGGCCACCAAGGTGCTGGCCATAGACGTGCAGGTCGGCCGAACCGGCAAGCTGACACCAGTGGCAAAGTTGGCCCCGGTGTTTGTGGGCGGCGTGACGGTGACGAATGCCACCCTGCACAACGAGTACGAAGTGCTGCGCAAAGACGTGCGGGTGGGTGACTCGGTGGTGGTGCGCCGCGCCGGCGATGTCATACCCGAGGTGGTGGCGGTGGTGCCAGTTGATTTGGCCCAGCAGACCCTGCGTGCGCAACCATTTGCCATGCCCACGCATTGCCCCGTTTGCGGCAGTGCGGTGCAACGCGAACCCGAAGAGGCTGACCACCGCTGCACCGGCGGCCTGTTTTGTTCCGCACAACGCAAGCAAGCGCTTTTGCATTACGCCCAACGTCGTGCCCTGGACATCGAGGGCCTGGGCGACAAGTTGGTAGAGCAACTGGTGGATTTGGGTGTGGTGAAAAGCCTTCCTGATCTCTACCGCTTAGACGAGGTGGCTTTGGCCACGCTGGAGCGCATGGCCGAAAAATCGGCCCAAAATATCTTGCAGGCCATAGAGCAGAGCAAGCAAACCACCTTGCCGAGGTTTTTGTTCGGTTTGGGCATACGCCACGTGGGCGAGGCCACGGCCAAGGACTTGGCTCGGCACTTTGGCACGCTGGATGCTGTGATGGCCGCCACCCAAGAAGAGTTGCTGCGTGTGCGCGATGTCGGGCCCGTGGTCGCCCAAAGCCTACACACGTTTTTTGAACAGCCCCACAACCGCGATGTGGTGCAGGCTTTGCGAGATTGCGGGGTTAACTGGCCCGAGGGTGCGGGCCAGTCGGACGCCCCTCAGCCGCTGGCGGGTAAGACCTTGGTGCTCACCGGTACCTTGCCCCATTTGTCGCGCGATGATGCCAGGGCCCGGATCGAAGCCGCTGGCGGCAAGGTGAGCGGGTCGGTCAGTAAAAAGACCGACTATGTCGTGGCGGGCACCGAAGCAGGCAGCAAGCTGGACAAAGCCCTGGCCTTGGGCGTACCGGTGCTGGACGAAGCCCAGCTTCAAGCACTGCTGGCTGGTTCCTAGATGGCCCAACCAATCTCACCCAGCTTTTGCGCGTGGGTGAGTCAGCCGCCATGGCTTCAGGTTCGTCCGTCAAGCACTTCCAGCAACTCGGTTTCAATTTCGATCTGTTGCCTGTTGTAGCTCAAAGCCGCACCACTGATCAAAAACATGTCCTCCACCCTCTCTCCCAGGGTGGTGACCTTGGCAAGTTGCAGGCTGATTTGGTGCTTGGCCAGCACCCGGGAAATGGCGTAAAGCAGGCCGATGCGGTCACTGGCCGACACGCTGAGCAGCCAGCGCTGGCCCTTTTCGTCGGGTTTGAGTTCGACCCGGGGTATCACGGGGAAGCTTTTGACCCGGCGCGAGAGCCGACCTTTGCTGGGTTGGGGCAGGGGCGGGCAGTCTTCGATGGTGCGCAGCAATTCGCTTTCCACCATGGCCAGCAGTTCGCGGTAATGTTCCGACAGCGAATGGGTGATGACCTGAAACGTGTCCAACGCATGCCCGTCGCGGGTGGTGTGGACTTTGGCGTCTAGGATGCTAAAGCCCGATTCATCAAAATAACCGCAAATTCGTGCAAACAAGTCGGCCTCGTCGGGCGCATAAACAAGCACTTGCAAACCGTCGCCCGAGGGGGAAATTCGGGCTCTGACCAGTTTTGGGTGCACCGCACCGGGCTCAAGCTGAGCCAGGGGCTTAGAGAGTTGGCGGGTGTGCCAAGCAATTTCTTCGGCCGGGTGGCGCATAAAGTAGCTCACATCGAGCCGATCCCACAGAGCCTTGTGCGCCATGTGGGGCAGGGCGTAGCGGGCCAGCAGGTTCAGCGCTTCGCGTTTGTGCGCTTCCACCACGGCTTGGGGGTCCGGTGCGCGGCCACCCAAGGCGCGCAGGGTGTAGCGGTACAGGTCTTCCAGCAGTTTGCCCTTCCAGGCATTCCAGACCTTGGGGCTGGTGCCGCGTATGTCGGCCACGGTCAACAAATACAAGGCTGTCAGCCGCCGTTCGTCGCCCACGCGCTGGGCGAAAGCCGCAATCACATCGGGGTCGCTCAAGTCCTCTTTTTGAGCGATACGGCTCATGGTGAGGTGTTCGCTGACCAAAAAAGCGATCAGTTCTGCATCGGGCCGCGCGACTTTGTGCTGTCGGCAAAAGGTGAGTACGTCTTTGGCGCCGAGTTCGGAATGGTCGCCGCCGCGGCCTTTGGCAATGTCGTGAAACAGGGCGGCGATGTAGAAGATCCAAGGCTTGTCCCAACCCGCAGCCAGTTGGGAACAGAACGGGTACTCGTGCGAGTGCTCCGGGATGAAAAAACGGCGCACGTTGCGCAGCACCATCAAAATATGCTGGTCCACCGTGTAAACATGGAACAGGTCATGCTGCATTTGGCCCACGATGTTGCGGAAGATCCACAAATACCGCCCCAGCACCGAGGTTTGGTTCATCAACCGCATGGCGTGCGTGATGCCCTCGGGCGACTGCATGATTTGCAGGAAGGTAGCGCGGTTGACCGGGTCACTGCGGAAGGCCGCGTTCATGATCGGCCGTGCGTTGTACAGGGCTCGCAGGGTTCGAGCCGACAAGCCCTGAATACCCGGCGTGGTTTGGTAGAGCAGAAAGGTTTCCAGGATGGCGTGGGGCTGCTCGAAGTAAAGCCGATCGCTGACCACCTCCAGCATGCCACCACGGTCCAAAAATCGGGGGTTGATGGCAGGCAGGGGCAGGTTTTTGCTGCGCTCGTCACTTTCCAGCCGCTCTTGGATGTTCAGTAGCAGGATCTGGTTGAGTTGATCAACAGCTTTGGCGGCCCAATAGTAGCGCCGCATGAGCGCTTCACTCGCGCGTCTAGCCTGTTTGGCAGTGACGTCACGCAGGGCCCCGTCATTGGAGGCTGGGCCCATGTCGGCCTTCAGGCCAAAGGACTCTGCAACGGCGGTTTGCAGGTCAAACACCAGGCGGTCTTCGCGCCGTTTGGCCAGCACGTGCAGGCGAGCACGAATCAGGCTGAGCAACGCTTCGTTGTTTTTGATCTGCCGGGTTTCCAGTTGGGTGATCAGTCCCTTGCGGGCGAGTTCGTCCCAGCTGTGACCCAAGCCAGCGGCTTTGGTCACCCACAACACCATCTGGAGGTCGCGCAGCCCGCCAGGTGATTCTTTGCAGTTGGGCTCAAGCGAGTAAGGGGTGTCCTCGTACTTTTGATGGCGCTGGCGCATTTCCAGTGTCTTGGCCACAAAAAAGGCCTTAGGGTCCATTGCCTCGCTCAGGGCGCGCACCAGCTGTTTGCCCAATTGCCGCGACCCCACCAGGTGCCGACATTCGAGCATGGAGGTTTGCACGGTCACGTCCTTGGCGGCTTCGTCCACACATTCGGCCACGGTTCGCACACTCGAGCCGATCTCCAGCCCCAAGTCCCAGCAGTGCCCAATAAAGGTTTCTACTTGGGTGCGCAGCGCGTCGTTTTGCTCCAGCGACGTGTTGGCTGGCAAAAGCAGCAACACGTCCACATCGGAGTAAGGGAAGAGTTCACCGCGCCCATAGCCGCCCACGGCCAGTAGCGTGTGTTGGGGCCCCAGGTGGTTGTGGTTCCAAAGTGCGCGCAGCACACTGTCGGTCAAACGGGCCAGCTGTTTCAGATGTTTGTGAACGCCGCGCGAGTGGGGCGGTAGGGCGGATATGCCCCGCAGGATGGTGTTTTTGCCATCGCGATACGTTTGTTTGAGGGTCAGGATCGCGTTCTGCATGGGCTGAGTGAGCTTTTTTAGGTGGAAGGGGCAGCAGGCGGCACAACAAATGCGGGTGTGGCAGGGCTGCCGGCCGAGAGCGTGAACACCTCGTAACCGTTGGCGGTCACCAGCACGGTGTGTTCCCACTGGGCCGACAGGCTGCGGTCTTTGGTGACGATGGTCCAGCCGTCGCCCATTTCACGGATGTCGCGCTTGCCTTGGTTGATCATGGGCTCGATGGTGAACACCATGCCCTCTTTGATTTCCATGCCAGTGCCGGGTTTGCCGTAATGCAAAATCTGCGGGTCTTCGTGGAACTTCTGCCCTATGCCGTGTCCGCAAAACTCACGCACCACGGTGTAGCCTGCGGCTTCGGCGTGGCGCTGAATCACGTGACCGATATCGCCCAAACGCACGCCGGGTTTAACGATTTGGATGCCTTTCCACATGGCCTCGTAAGTGATGGCAGCCAGGCGTTTGGCAGCTGGGGTGGGTTCGCCCACAAAAAACATGCGGCTCGTGTCACCGTGCCAACCGTCTTTGATGACCGTGACGTCAATGTTGACGCTGTCACCTTTTTTAAGGGGCTTGTCGTTGGGTATGCCGTGGCAAATGACCTGGTTGACCGAGGTGCAAATGCTTTTTGGGTAAGGGTTGTAGCCGTTGGGCGCGTAATTCAGTGGCGCGGGTATGGCCTGTTGCACCCCCACGATGTAGTCGTGGGCGAGTTGGTCGAGCCGGTTGGTGGTGACGCCGGGCTGGACAAAGGGGGTGAGGTAGTCCAGCACTTCTGAGGCCAATCGCCCTGCAATTCGCATGGCTTCGATACCTGCTGCGTCTTTGATGGTGATGGTCATGGGCTTGTAGCGATTTTACGTGTTTCGTTGGATGCGCGTTGGGTGGCGCGGCGTAAGGGAATCGAACCCCTGACCCCGGGTTTAGAAGACCCGTGCTCTATCCAGCTGAGCTAACGCCGCACAATGCTTTATTGTTCAAACAACCCGCCCCGCTGCGGGCCGCAACACAAAGAACAAAGGCCCACGAATGGGCCTTTGTGTAGGGTGGTCGGAGCGGCGGGATTCGAACTCGCGACCCTCTGCTCCCAAAGCAGATGCGCTACCAGGCTGCGCTACGCTCCGACATAAGCCCTGAATTGTAGCTGCAAGGTTGCGCTGTTTTGGGCGTGAGCTGCATTAATTTTGATTGGGTGTGTACGAGCACCTTTTAGGGCTTGCGTGCGCTGGCCAGCACTTGCAAGCCGCGCTGTACCGCAGGACGCTGCGCCAGCTGGTCAAACCACGCTTTAAGGTGTGGGTAATCGGCCCAATCAATGCCTTGCTTTTCCCAACTGTTGACCCAGGGGAACACAGCAATGTCCGCCACGGTGTAGGTTTTGCCGCCCAAAAAAGGGCTGGCGGCCAGGCGCTGCTCCATGACGCCGTAAATGCGTTTGGCTTCATTGGTGTAGCGGTCGATGGCGTAGTCCACCTTCTGTGGGGCGAACACCCGAAAATGGTGCGCTTGCCCCAGCATCGGCCCCACACTCCCCATTTGAAACATGAGCCACTGCAGCACTTCAAATTTATGGCGGTCGCTCTTGGGTAGCAGCTTGCCAAATTTGCTGGCCAAGTAGATCAAAATCGCCCCCGACTCGAACAGGGAAATGGGCTTGCCGTCGGGTCCGTTGGGGTCGACCAATGCCGGGATTTTGTTGTTGGGGCTGATTTTGAGGAAGTTGGGCTGAAACTGGTCACCTTTGCCTATGTTGATGGGGTGCACTTGCCAGTCGCGACCCAGACGTTGGCCGCATTCTTCGAGCATGATGTGTACTTTGTGCCCATTGGGTGTGGGCCAGGAATAAACGTCAATCATTGATTTCGCCTTGTCTCGCTTGCGCGTTGTGGTGTTGCAACCATATCACGAAGCAAATTTTTGGGGTGCACCGCGTAAAAACCCTGAGGCAGCACGTTGGCAGTGCTAGAATGCGAGCTTCACGACCAAATGGGCGGGTTACTACCGGCCCATTTTTTTTGGCCGACTCTTTTTCAATCCTTCATCAAAAGCCGCACGTACTTTCAATGACTTGGCAGCAAACCGTTGAGCAAACTGTTACAGGTTTGGGTTTTGACTTGGTGGACCTGGAGTGGTCCGCTGGCGGCTTGTTGCGCGTGACCATTGATTTTCCGTGGTCGCCCGAGCAGTCTGAACATCGGCTGATCACGGTTGAAGACTGTGAAGTGGTGACCCGCCAGCTGCAGTATCTGCTGGAGGTGGAAGAGGTGGATTACAAGCGCCTGGAAGTGGGGTCGCCCGGCATTGATCGCCCACTGCGCAACGAAAACGATTTTGTGCGGTTTACCGGCGAGGTGATTGACATCACCTTGAAGGCTCCCATTGGAGCCACAGGTTCCGCGGTGGCTGCCAACCGTAAAAAGTTCAGGGGCACCTTGGAGCGTGCCGCAGACGGTTCCAGCTGGCAGGTGGTCTGGAGCGATGAACCCCAGCGCAAGCCGGGTCAAAAGGTCAGCAAAAAGGCGCCCCCGCCTCCGGTGCACGCTTTGGGCTTTGCCCTCGATGAGATACGGGAGGCCCGATTGGCCCCCATCGTGAATTTCAAGGGGCGAGCCGCCCCACAGGTTTAAACACATTGAACGCAGCAGAGTACGGAAAGGCAGGCGAGTGAAATGAATCGCGAAATGTTGATGTTGATTGATGCGATCTCGCGCGAGAAAAACGTGGAGCGCGACGTGGTGCTGGGGGCGGTGGAGTCCGCGCTGGCGTCTGCCACCAAAAAGCTGCACAAAGGCGATGTGGACATCCGTGTGTCCATTGATGCCGACACCGGCAGTTACGACACCTTCCAGCGCTGGCTGGTGGTGCCCGATGAAGCCGGCCTTCAAAACCCCGATGCCGAAGAGCTGTACTCGGACGTGGCGGACGATGTGCCAGGCGTTCAAGTGGGCGATTACATCGAAAAACCGATTGAATCCGTGCCGATTGGACGCATTGGCGCCATGGCCGCCAAGCAAGTCATTTTGCAGCGCATACGCGATGCAGAACGCGAGATGCTGCTGAACGACTTTATGAGCCGTGGCGACAAGATTTTTGTTGGCACCGTCAAGCGTTTGGACAAAGGCGACGTGATTGTGGAAAGCGGCCGTGTGGAAGGCCGTTTGAAGCGCAGCGAAATGATTCCCAAGGAAAACTTCCGCAGCGGCGACCGTGTGCGCGCCATGATCATGGAGGTGGACTTGACCCTGCGCGGTGCACCGATCTTGTTGTCGCGTTCCGCTCCGGAGTTCATGATCGAGCTGTTCCGCCAGGAGGTGCCCGAGATCGAGCAGGGCTTGCTGGAAATCAAATCTTGCGCCCGTGATGCGGGCTCCCGCGCCAAGATCGCGGTGCTCACTTACGACAAGCGCATTGACCCCATCGGCACCTGTGTGGGTGTTCGGGGTTCTCGCGTCAACGGCGTGACCAACGAATTGGCTGGCGAGCGTGTGGACATTGTGCTGTGGAGCGAAGACCCGGCGCAGTTCGTGATCGGTGCACTTGCGCCGGCCAATGTGCATTCGATTGTGGTGGACGAAGAGCGCCATGCCATGGATGTGGTGGTCGATGAAGAAAACCTGGCAATTGCGATTGGCCGTGGCGGACAGAATGTGCGCCTGGCCTCTGACCTGACAGGTTGGAAGATCAACATCATGACGGCCGATGAGTCGGCCCAGAAGCAAGCTGCTGAGTCGGACGGCATTCGCGCCTTGTTCATGGCCAAGCTGGATGTGGACCAAGAGATTGCCGACATTCTGATCGAAGAGGGCTTTACCAGCCTCGAAGAAGTGGCCTACGTGCCGCTGACCGAGATGCTGGAAATCGAATCGTTCGACGAAGACACCGTGAATGAGTTGCGCGCCCGCGCCAAGGACGCCCTGTTGACAATGGAAATTGCCAAAGAGGAGAGCGTGGAGGAGGTGTCTCAGGACCTGCGAGACCTGGAAGGTGTGAACACGGATTTGATGGCCAAGCTGTCCGATGCCGGCATTCACACCCGCGACGAGCTGGCTGATTTGGCCACCGATGAATTGACCGCGATCACCGGCCAGACGCCGGAAGCAGCGACGGCCCTGATCATGAAGGCGCGCGAACACTGGTTTACCGGTGACGACGCACCCGCCCAATCTTGATCACGGAGGCCTAACGGAGTACCCCCCACATGTCTAGCACCACCGTCGCAGATTTCGCAGCAGAATTGGGCAAACCCATCAATGTGCTGCTGGAGCAGCTGGCCAACGCCGGTCTCAACAAAAACGCCGGCACCGACTCCTTGTCGGATGCTGACAAGCAAAAGCTGCTGGGTTACCTGCAGGCCAGCCACGGCACTGCAAGCGCCGAGCGCAAAAAGATCACCTTGGTCAAAAAGTCGACCACCGAGATCAAGCAGGCCGATGCGAGTGGCCGTGCGCGTACCATCCAGGTGGAAGTGCGCAAAAAGCGCACCTTCATCAAGCGCGATGATGAAATGCCCGCTGATGTCGAAGAAGCGCCGCAGGAGCCTGAGGTGGATCCGGCTGAGCTGCTGCGTTTGGAGGAAGAGGCGCGCAAGCAAGCTGAGTTGATCGCCAAGCAGGAAGAAGAGTTGGCGCAGATTCGCAAAGAGCGCGAAGCCCGCGAGGCGGCTGAAGCTGCCCAGGCGCAATTGGCTGCAGCTGCTGAACAAGAACGGGCAGCGGCTGAAGCAAAATTGCGCTCACAGGCCGAATCCCGTGCCAGGGCGCAAGCTGAAGCCGCTGCTTTGAACGCACGTGCCAGCGCACTGGCTAATCCGCCAGCGCCCCCGCCGGTTGCAGCACCGGTTGCCCCTGCAGTGGCTGCCGTTGACGTAGCCAAACTGGCGCGTGAAGCCGCTGAAAAAGCGGCCAAGCAAAAGCAAGATGCAGATCGCATTGCCGAAGGCGCACGCGTGCGCGAGCTCGAAGAACGTCGGCGCAAAGCGCTGGCCGAAGCCGAGGCCATTCGCGCCATGATGTCGGCACCCAAAAAAGTGTTGGTCGCCAAGAAGCCGGAAGAACCGAAGGCAGTGGCTGATGCCAAAGCCGGTATCAAAGGCACCCTGCACAAGCCTGCAGGCACGGCTGCGCGCCCAGCTGCCGTCGTGGCGCCGTCAGCCACGCCTGGTGCGCCGGGTGGCAAGAAGGAAGTCAAATCGGAAAACCTTTCGTCCACATGGAAAGACGAGCAAGGCAAGAAGAA
>JACCDQ010170396.1_pt1 | contig 21374 bp, 16 predicted proteins | sample 7446031 | NCBI WGS metagenome assembly JACCDQ01 (sample SAMN15323442, study PRJNA562643) | freshwater metagenome | isolation source: river surface water | place: USA:Blue River Watershed | collected 2017-08-17
AGTCGCCGCTGCCGTCGGCATTGAAGCGCGCAACGAACAATTTGCCGTGGTTCAGGTATTTATCGCCGGCATAGGCCGGGTGCTTCGCGTCTTCCGGTTCCCACACCGCATTCGATACGTACTTGTAAATGTATTCGCCGCGCGAATCGCAACCCATGTACCAGACCAGCGGTTCGCCTGCGACAACGCGGCCCGGCCAGGCGCCTTCATGGGCGAAGCGCCCGAGCGCAGTACGCTTCTTCGGTGTCGAGTGCGGATCGAAAGGGTCGATCTCGACCACCCAGCCGAAGGTATTCGCCGCGTTACGGAAGTCGTCGCTGCCGTCGGCCGATGTGCCGCGTACCGACGCATCCCAGCGGCCATAGCGGCGGTCGGCGGTGTCAGGCTGCACGCTGGCCCAAAGCTCGCGTCCGGCGCCGGCAATGCCGTAACGCTTCAGTGCAGCGATTTCCCTGGCGCTGCGTTTGGCGTCATCGGCGGGCAGGCGCCGGAAATAGCCGGCCCAGTTTTCTTCGCAGGTCAGGTAGGTGCCCCAGGGCGTATGTCCGTTCGCGCAATTGGCGAGGGTGCCGCGCGTGCGTGTGCCGGTCTGCGAATATTGCGTGATCAGCAGCGGACTGCGCGCCGCCGGTCCGCTGATTTCCATGTCGGTGAAGGTGGTGATGCGCCGCGTAAAACGCGAGTCGGCCACGCGCTGCCAGTGCAGGCCGTCGCGCCTGACTTCGATCACGCTGACGCCGTGCGCCAGCATTTCCTTCAGCACTTCGTCTTCGGCGACGCGGCGGCCATCGATGACGGTCTGGCCTTTCGGGTGCAGAAAGGCACTGGTGACCGCTTCATGGTTGATGCACAACAGAGCGCGATCGGATGCGCGGCGGTTCCAGCGTCCGTTGCGGCCGAGGCCGAAAAAATGCATGCCGTCGTTGTGGTCGCCGGCGCGGCGCGCAAAGCTGCCGGCGTCGTCGGTGCCGTCGTTCGCATAGGCGGGCAGTGCGGGATCGAGCGGATCGCCGGTGGCCAGCAGCACCGACCAGGAGTAATCCGGCGCGATGCGCAGCGTGTCGTCAGTATGTTTCGGCACCGAGCTGAAGTTCAGCTGCCATGCGCGTGTCACGGCGCGCGCATCGCCGGCTGGCGACAGCAGCAGGCTGCCGCTGCCGAGATAGCCTGACGCCGCGGCAGCCAGCGAGCCTTTCAGCAGGCTGCGACGCGACAGTCGCGCGTCGAGGATCGCGGAGAAATCGGGATGGCCGGACGGCTTGGCTTGGTCTGTCATGAGTCGGCTCTCCGGGACAGCGGGTGGTCAGGGAAAGACCATTATCAGAGCAGATTTCGATGAAGCCTTGATGACAGGGCACCCGGCCGGCGCCCTGTTCACCTTCAGGCTTATTTCTTCTTCGGACGACCAGTTTTCAGTGGCGTCAGCGCCTGTTGCGCGGCCTGCAGCTTTTTCAGATCCAATTGCGCCAGCAGCGCGATGCCAATGCGCAGCAGCTCGCTCTTCTTGATCTCGAAGCCCGCGCCTACACAGGCCTTTTTGACCTGCCCGATCAGGGCGTACTCATTCTCCGGCATCGTGAAGCTGTCGCGCACGAGTTTCGGCTTTTTCGGCTTGTCGGCGGCAGCTTTCGGAGTCGTGGCTTTCACTGTCTTCACTGCCTTCGCCGGTGCGGCCTTGCTCGCCGGCTTGTCGGCGGCTTTGCTGGCCACCTTCCTGGTTGCCGGGCCGGTGGATTTTGCGGCAGAGGTTTTCTTGGCGGCGGCTGGCTTGGTCATGACATGCTTCCTTGAGTTTAAACGTATAAACAATATAAATCGTTTCTATGTCACATTCAAGCTGATTGTCCTATAGCGCGGCGGCACCGTCAGCCGACGCTGCGCAAGACGAACTGGCGGCCGGTTTCCTCCCACGCCGCACCTTCTTTCGTGATCCAGTAGGCCAGCGTGGGATGAGCGGCCAGCGTCTGCGTGCCGACGCCCAGTTCGATGCGCGAGCGCATCTGCAGTCGCACCGACTCGACTGCCGGATCGATGCGTGCGTGCATGAACAGTATGCCCAGCCGCAGTGCGAGGATGGCGCGAGCGACTTCCGGGTCGGCGAGCGCGTCGCCGACCTTGCGCAGGTTACCCTTTTGCGCGAGCAGCAGCACTGACAGCAGATGCTGTTCATGCGTGGTGAAGCCGGGCAGGTCGGCATTCAGCGCGAGATAGGCGCCGTGCTTGTGGAAGCCGGTGTGCGACACCATCATGCCGACCTCATGCAACTGCCCGGCCCAGCCGAGCATGCGTTCCTGCGGGCCGTTGTCGCCGGCCAGTTGCCGGTACAGTGCGATCGCGTTGGAGGCCGCCTGTGCCGCGCGCGACGCATCGACGCCGAAGCGCTGCATGAAGTGCCGCACGGATGCCTGCCGGCGGTCGCGCTTGCGTTCGCGCATGTGCAGGTCCCACATCACCCCCATGCGCAGCCCGGCATCGATGGGTTGCAGCGATTTCAGTCCGGCTTCCTGCGCCAGACCCAGCAGCACCGGAAGGCCGCCGAGGATGACGCTGAGGCGTTCGGCGCGTGCGCCGGCCAGATCGACCCGGCTCTTGCGGCCGATATCGACCAGCCGGTCCTTCAACGCGTTCAGGGCCTTCACTGACAGTTGCCCGTCGCTGATGGAATTTTTTTCAATGACTTCGGCCAGCGTGCGCATGGTGCCGGACGAACCGTAGGCGATGTCCCACAGTTTCGGATGGAAGGGGCCGATGCCGTCTTCGAAGCGGCTGCGCGCCTCGAGGATGGCAGCGTCGAATGCCGCCGCGGTGATGCGATCGCCACTGAAGAAATTGGCCGCGGTGGCGGCCGTGCCGATGCTGAAGGATTCGACTTCTTCGATCTCGCTGCCGTGCCCGAGGATCAGCTCGGTCGAGCCGCCGCCGATATCGACCACCAGCCGACGCTCGCCGGGCCGGTCGAGCGCACAGGCTACTCCCATGTAAATGAGGCGGCCTTCTTCTTCGCCGGAGATGACGTCGATAGGATGGCCGATCGCCTTTTCTGCCAGCGGCAGGAAGCTGGCTGCATTGCGTGCGATGCGCACGGTGTTGGTCGCGACCACGCGCACGCTGGCCAGTGGCGTGGCTTTCAGGATGCGGGCAAAGCGGCTCAGGCAGGCCAGCGCGGTGTCGATTGCCTGCGGCGTCAGATTGCCGCGGCGGTCGAGGCCGGCGCCGAGCATGACGGGCTCGCGCGCGCTGTTGACGATGCGGATGCGCTCGCCGTCGAAGGTGCCGATGTGCAGGCGGAAGCTGTTCGACCCGAGGTCGACGGCGGCGAACATGGACCGGTTTCTCCAGTATCGGAACGTGAAAAGCGCTTAATCGTCCACCACTGACGTGACAGGCTGATGACGCAATGCCATTCAGGCAGCGATTCCGATAATGATATTCGACGGATCGATGGTTGCGGCGAGTTTGCTGCCTGGTCGCAGCACCAGCGGATCAGCCTCGTCGTTTGGCAGCGTGCAGACGAGGTGGGTATCGCCGCCAATCCAGAGCCGGACCTCTGAGCGCGATGCACCCGGCCTGATCTCGATAACTTCTCCGATCATTTGATTGAGCGGAGTGCCAGCTTCGCTCGTGCTGCTTGCTCGCAGTCGGATCGAGGAGGCCTTGATCAGGGCGAAAACTTTGGAGCCGATATCCAAGTGCAGGTCGCGACTGCTTTCATGGGTAATTGATGCAACCAGTCGCACGCTGCCATTCAGCCGTAACGTGATCTCATCGCTGACAGGTCCTTGCAAGATTGATTCGATGATCCCGGCGAACTGATTGCGTGCGCTGGTCTTCATCGCAATTTCGGTTTGCTGCGTGTAATCGGAATCGAGCCCGTGCGCCAGTTTGTTCAGCCTGCCGATGAAGCGCGCATGTTCAGCCTGGATCGTGAGGAAATTTTTCAGCAGCTGCTGGCCGCGCAATGTCAGTTTGGTCTTGCCGCCGCCTTTTCCGCCGGTGTGGCGCTCCAGCAGGCTGTCGCCGGTAAGCTGAGTCATCTGCTCAATCGCATCCCACGCACCCTTGTAACTGTAGCCGGCGAGTCTCGCGGACTTGGTCAGGTTTTCAGTGAGGTTGACTTGCTTGAGCAACTCAATTCGTTTGCTGTTGGCAAGGAGCGTGTCGCCGATTCGCAGTGTCAGTTCGGCGTCCAGCGCGAAGGTCGGCTTTTCCATGAACGTATTCTACAACGCCTAAATTTATTTGAGTATATAACGGTTGCTTGGTGGATGGTCTGTGTCTATTGATTGAAAATGCAATCTAAATGTCGTTAAAAATCATAAAAATAGATTTTTTATGTGAATAATGCACCTGTAGGATTGCTTGTTAGGCGAGGATGGAAAGAGATTGACACAGGTAAATTGCCGAAATATATTCCGGTGTGAATTCGTCATGCTGGTAAACGCTCTGGCGCTGGAAATTTTTTTGGAAATTGGATGAAAAACAAGCATTTCACTGGCAAATATCGTGCTATCGCACTTGCTATCGGATTTTTTTCGTTATGTGGCGAGGCATATGCAGATCCAAGCGACATGGTGAAGCGTTTGCTCGACCTCCAGCTCAGGAAGGGCATCATCAACCAGCAGGAATACGATGAGTTCATGGCGGTGGCGACCGAAAATCCGGCGACGTCAGACAAACAGCCAGTGTCGCCGCCATCGTCTGCAAAGCAGGCCGGTACTGCCGTCGATGCGCGCGGCAGCGCCCCCAGCGGCAATGCAAATAGCATCGCCAACAGCAATTCAAACAAGAAGTCTCCGCCTGCTGCCGCGGATGGCCAGGGCATCGCGCTGATCGAAACTGACACCTTGAAGGTGGAATTGTTTGGCACGGTGGATGTATCGGCCGGCTATACCAGCAATTCGCTCGTGCCGAGCGGCGATATGCCGACCTCGATCGGCCCTTGGCTGGCCAGCGGTGTGAAAACGCCGTATCGCTACAAAGACGCCAGCGGCAATGTGGCGCTGTACCCCCAATCCAACATGACAAGCCAGACCGGTTTGTTCAACAGCGCGCTGTCGACGTCATCGTGGGGTATTCGCGCAAGCCGGGATATCGGCGAAGGCCGCAAGGTATTCATCCTCCTTGACTCGGCATTCAATCCAATCACTGGCCAGTTGACCGACCAGGCCCACAACCAGGCCGTGAATTCGCGCTACCCGACGACGGTTTACGGCACCAGCTCCCTGAACGGGCAGCTGTTCGGAAAGCAGGCCTACATCGGTCTGTCGGATCCGGATCAGGGCCGAGTGACCTTCGGTCGCAACAACAATTTCGTGCTCGATGTGATGAACGCCTATGCGCCGCTACAGAAATCGGGTCTGTTCGTACCGTTCGGGAACGGCGTTTATGGCGGCGGTGGAGGCATCTCCGAGCATGCGCGCGTCGACAACAGCGTCAAGTACACGAACAAGTTCGGCAACTTCAATGTGGGCCTGATGCACGGTTTCGGTGGCACCGGAGGGCTGAGAGAAGGGGCGCAAGGTACTGCGGGCGTGATTGGCTACGAAAATGACCGGCTCGGCGTGCAACTGGTGTACCAGGAATTCAAGAATTTGCTGAAGACCAGCGTCGACCCGAACACGTCCAACGTGATCGATCTGACAGCCTATAACCAGAAGGCCTGGCTGCTGGCCGCCAAATACAAGCTGACGGATCGGCTGCGCATGCAACTGGGTGCGCAGCAGGCGACACTGGGTAGTCCCAACGCCGATCCGAATATCGCTTTGATCAGCAGCATCTATGGCGAAAACGTCGGAACGTCGAAGGCGTACGTCGGACAGGATTTCAATATCAATACCTACTATTGGGGCGTCGATTACGACCTGACCGATAAATTCAATATCGGTGCTGCCTACACCCTGATCGATTTGCCGAAATACAGTTTTGGCGCAACCAATAATTCGCACTATCTGGGTGGAAAAATTCAGGCGCTGTCGGGTCTGGCGATCTACAAGCTGTACAAGGGAACGGATCTGTATGCGGGCATGGTGTACACGCAATACTCCGGCGATGCATTTGAAGATGATCTGGGCTCCGGTACCGTGGGGGGCGCGTGGAGCAATTCGACTTCAAAGCAAGGCGCTATCTACGCGCGCAACATATTCACGACTGCCGCTGGCGTCCGCTTCCGTTTCTGATGTCGTACGTGACGAGAGGATAACCTGCATGAAAGTCTGGATCGCGGCATTGATTGCCGGCTTGTTTGCCAGCACCGGTGCGTCTGCCGCCGAGGTATCGGTGGCAGTCGCTTCGAATTTTTCCGCGCCGATGAAAATGATTGCCGTCGAATTCGAGAGGGACAGCGGCCACAAGCTGAATATTTCGTACGGCGCATCCGGCAAGTTTTATACGCAGATTCATAACGGCGCACCGTTCCAGGTATTCCTGTCGGCCGATGACGAAACACCGGAGAAGCTTGAGAAAGAAGGTATGGCAGTCGCTGGCAGCCGATGGACTTATGCAATCGGTCGCCTGGTGCTCTGGTCACCCAAGCCTGAGTTTGTCGATGGCGAAGCGCAGGTGCTGAAAAAGGCGAGTTTCTCGCATTTGGCGATTGCATCGCCGAAGGTCGCACCTTATGGGGCCGCAGCAATCCAGACGCTGCAGAAGCTCGGGCTTGCCGATGCCTTGAAATCGAAGATTGTCCAGGGCGAGAATATTTCGCAGGCGTTCCAGTTCGTATCGACCGGCAATGCCGAGCTCGGTTTCGTTGCGATGTCACAGGTGTATGAGGACGGCCGCTTGAAGTCCGGCTCGGCGTGGATCGTTCCCGACAAACTGTACGAACCGATCCGGCAGGATGCGGTCTTGCTTGCGCGAGGCAAAGACGCAGTGGCGGCCAAAGCGCTGCTCCAGTACCTGCGCACCGACAAGATACAGAAGATCATCGGCCAGTACGGGTACCGACTGCCGGATTCGCCGGTCGCTCAATAACTCTTCAGTCGGAAGTCATGCGTTGGCGCAGGCCGTGCGCTCTATTTCACCAGGGGCGCGCGAATTCGCAGGTGCGCGCCGACGGTTGCATCGCAGAACTGCAGTTCGAAATCATGCAAGCGCACGATGGCGTTGACGATGCTGAGACCCAGCCCGTGTCCGCTCATGTTGCGCGGATCATTCGACGGTTTGCGTGGCCGGTGCGTGAAAGGATGCAGCAGTCGTTCGCGGTCGGCGACTGCAATGCCACAACCATTGTCAATCACGTCGATGTCGACCGTATCGTCATGCACCGTTGCGCTGACGCGGACCAGGCCGCCGGGGTCGGTGAACTTGATCGCATTCTCGATCAGGTTAAGCAGCGCTTCAAACAGCAGGTCCGGATCGGCCATCACCGGCGATGCTTGCAGCATCGGCACCAACGCGATGTTCTTGTCCTCGGCCAGCGGGCCGATCAGTTCGATAACGTCCTCGATCACTTTTGCCGCATCCGTTGTCACGAAGCCGGCGCGTCGCACGGTGCCCTCGATTTCGGCAATCCGCAGCAGCGCATTGAAGCGGCCAATCAGCGTGTCGATGTCAGCGAGCAGGGCGTCGAACACGGCGTGAGCCGGGTCATCCGGAGAAAATTGCTGTCGTGCCGCTTGCAGGCGCAACCCCAGGTGTGTCAGCGGAGTGCGCATGTCATGCGCGATCGAGTCGGTCACGCCTTTGACTTCTCGCATCAGCCGTTCGATCTCGTCGAGCATGCGGTTGATCGTTGTGGCCAGCAGGTCCAGTTCATCCTGCCTGCTGCTCACCGCGATCCGATGGCTCAGGTCGCCGTTCATGATCTCTGCGCTGGTGCGGCCGACCTCGGCAACACGGTGCAGTGATTCTCGACTCAGCAGGAAGCCGACCAGCAGGCCGACCACCAGCGTGACGGCGCCGCCCGCGAGCAGGCTGCGCAGGTAAATATTGCGGATGTCGACCAGGTCGCCGATCTCGCGACCCAGCAGCAGGATCTCGCCGTGCGGCAGCCGAATGGCCATCGCGCGTGCCTCCGGACGGGAAGAGAATTCGGCCGCATCCGAAACCGGTCGATAGTCTGGAAAGTCATGCACATGGCCGTCGACCGGTAGACCTGCGGGCAGGTGCGGCAAATTGCCCGCGATATAGCTGCCATCGGCGCGGAACAGCCCGAACAGATTGATCTTGCGAGTGTCGATTTCCATCGCTTCCGTCACGGCGGCCGCCAGACGGTTGGCCGGCAGCTGCATCATCCGCTCGGCACGAGTCTGGATGATCAGGTTGATGTGCTTGTCGACGTAAACCAGGCTTTGCCACCAGGTAAATGCCAGCATGGTCAGGATGCCGGCAGCGAACAGCGTGACGAAGATGATCGCCAGCCGGAACCCCGAGATGCGCCACGCGGGCAGATCGCTGCGCATCAGCCGCCCGGGTCGAGTCGATAACCGCTGCCGCGCACGGTCTGGATCAGCGGCCGCATGCCTGGCAGGTCGACCTTTTTCCTTAATCGCGCTATGTGGACTTCGATCAGGTTGGTCGACGGGTCGAAATGGCAGTTCCACACGGTCTCGAGGATCATGCGCTTGGTGAGCACCTGGCCTGCATTTCTCATCATGTATTCGAGCAGTGCAAATTCCTTTGGCACGAGCGGCAGGAGGATACCGCCGCGCGTGGCGGTACGGCGCAGCAGGTCGAGTTCGAGGTCGTCGATCGACAGCTGCAATCCGGGCGCCGCGCTGGCGCTACGCCTGAGCAGCACGTCGATGCGCGCCGAAAGTTCGCCCAGGTCGAAAGGCTTCACCAGATAGTCGTCGCCGCCGGCGCGCAATCCGCGTATGCGTTCATCGACGGCAGACAGTGCACTGATCATCAGGATCGGTGTTTGCAGTCCGGCTCGTCGCAGCCCCCCTACGACCCCCAGCCCATCGAGTCCGGGGAGCATGCGGTCTAGCGTGATTGCATCAAAATTCCCGGCAAGCGCAGCTTCCAGCCCCTGCTGGCCATCATCGATGATCGTTACCTGATAGCCATGGCTGCTCAATTCCGCACCGATGGCCTCGGCTGTCTGCGGATCGTCCTCGATGGTGAGTATGTGCGGCATCACGATGCATTCAGATTCGCTCAGGGCGATACGGTCGCGCGCTGGTCAAGTGAGGCCAGCTGGTGGGCATCCCAGCCGCCCCCCAATGCACGCACCAGGCCGACGCCGGACAGCAAGCGGCGCGTTTTCAGGTTCAGCAAATCGCGTTGTGCCTGCAGTTGCACGGTTTGCGCATTGACTACGTCAAGGTAAGTGACCACGCCGTCACGATAACGCGATAGCGCGAGTCCTGCAGCGCGCTCGGCGGCATCGGCCGCCTGCGACTGGTCGGCGATGCCCTGCGCATAGGCATTCAACCGGGCCATCTCGTCTTCCACTTGCTGGAATGCCGAAAGGACGGTCGCCCGGTATTCGGCGCCGGACTGGTCGAGTGCAGCGCGCGCCTGTGCGACCTGAGCCTTGCGTGCGCCACCGTCGATCAAATTCATGGCGACCAGCGGCCCGAATACCCAGAAGGTATTCGGTGCGGCCAGCAGCGATGCCAGTCGCCCGGCATTTTGCAGGCCGGCCTGCGCGCCGAGCACGAAGCCCGGATAGAACGCGGTTTGCGCAACGCCCACTTTCGCATGGGCCGCCGCGACACGGCGCTCGGCCGCCGCAATGTCGGGCCGGCGTTGCAGTAGCGCCGACGGCAGGCCCGCCGGCCTGTCCGGGAACGATAGCGGCCCCTCGCTCGGCGCGATCGCAAAGCTCTGTGGTGTCTCCCCCACCAGCACAGCGAGGGCGTGCAGGTGCTGCGCGCGCTGCGCGCGCAATTCCGCCAGTTGGGCGCGTGCCGAGCCCAATTGGGCCTGAGCACGCGAGACGTCCAGGCCTGAAGCAATGCCGCCTTCGTGCCGGTTTTTCGTCAGCTGCAGTGCGCGCTGATAATTTTCTATCGTGCGTTCGAACAGACGCAGCTGTTCGTCCAGTCCGCGCAGCGACACATAATGCTCGGCAAGCGACGCATGCAGGCTCAGCCGCACGTTTTCCATGTCGGCAGCCGCTGCCTGTGCACTTGCCCGCGCAGAACTGACCTGGTTTCGTACGCGGCCCCACACATCGATTTCGTAGCTGGCGGACAGGCCCAGGATATTGTTTCCGTATTCGGCCGGCTGGGTCGCGCCACGCAGAGGCCGGTCGTCTGACTGCCTGTTGCGCTGCATGCCTGCAAAGGCGTCGACCGTCGGAGATTCTGCGGCACGGGCAAGGCCCAGCAATGCCACGGCCTGATCGTGGCGGAAGAGCGCCGCGGCCAGTGTCAGGTTGCCGCTATCCACACGTTGCTGCAGCGCGTTCAGCAAGGGATCACCGAAGGCTTCCCACCACGGCCCGCGCGACGTCTGGTCAGCCGGGCTGGCGGCAATCCAGTCGCCCGACCACGCATCCTTCTCCAGCGAGATTGCCGGCGGTGCCGTGTAAGGCGGATTGCTTGCGCACCCGGCCAGCAGCAGCAAGGACACCGCTATGGAAATGAGCCTTTTTTTCATTTTGCTGCGGCTCCTGCGGGTACCGCTTGCCTGATGCGCACCTGATCATGGTCGGCCAGGGTCTCTGGCGGCAAATCGACGATACGTTCGTCAGCGCGCAAGTCGTCCAGGCCGCTGACGATTTCCAGCGACTGGCCCAGATCTCTGCCGATGCGTACGTTATGGAATTTGACCCGGTTGGTCTTGTCGACGGTGACAACCTGTGGCCCGGACGAGCGGAAGACCAGGGCGCTGGCAGGCAGCAACCGTGTGTGGGGATCGCTCTCGAGGCCGAAGCTGACGCTGGCGAAATCGCCAGCCTTCAGCTGGCCATCGGCATTGTCGACCTCCAGCTGTACCAGCACGGTGCCGGAAATCTCGCTGACTGCGCCCGCGTCGGCAACGACGCGCGCGGTGAAACGCTGTTGTGGATACTCGTTCACTTCGAGCGAAGCGAGCATGCCCGGTCGGATGCGATTGGCGTGGGCCTGCGGCGCGTTCACGTAAAGCCGCAGCTTGTGCACGTCGGCGATGCTGAATAATTCGCGCCCGCTTTGTGCGCCGGCGTTGATCAGGTCGCCGACATCGGTCTTGCGTGCAGTGACCACGCCAGCGAACGGCGCAGTTACCCGCTTGAACGATTGCAGTGTGCGCATCCGGTCGACATTGGCCTGCATGCCGGCGACGATCGCCTGCTTGGCTGCTGCATCACCGATTTTCTCGTCGGTCTCCTGCTGCGACACCGAGTCGTTTTTTAACAAGGCCTGCCAGCGCTTCGCTGTGGTCTCCGCAAGTTTCGCCTGCGCCTTTGCCGTTTCCAGGTTGGCTTCGGCCTGCATCAGCTGCTGGTCGAGTTCCGGGGTATCGATCAGCGCAAGGAGTTGGCCCGCCTTGACCTTTGCGCCGATATCCACCGACCAGCTCTTCAGATAGCCGGGTACGCGCGCATAGATCGGTGCGGCTACATACGCCTGCAGTGTGCCTGGCAGCACCAGCTTCGCCTCGCCTTTGATACCGGTGTCGGCCACGGTTGCGACCGTGGGAATCGCGCTGTCTTGCGTCAGCTGGTTCAGCGCCTTCATGTTGCCATTGCGCGATTGCAAACTGCCCACGGCAAGGCCGATGGCGCCGGCGACGGCAATGGCGACGATGGTCTTCAATCCGCGCGGCAGCGTGATGTTTTCCGGAGTGTGGATGTCATGCGAACTCAAGGTGGTCTCCATCAGCCGTCGGGGCCGTCGGTTTATGCAGCAGGCTGAACAGCACGGGCACGAAGAAAAGGGTAGCGAAGGTGGCGCACAGCAGTCCGCCGATCACGGCGCGTCCGAGCGGAGCGTTCTGCTCGCCGCCGTCACCGAGACCCAGAGCCATCGGCGCCATGCCAATGATCATGGCCAGCGCCGTCATCAGCACCGGGCGGAATCGTGTGAAGCCGGACTCCATCGCTGCCTGCACCGGGTTGCCGCTCAGTGCGAGTCGCTCGCGCGCCATGCTGATCACGAGGATGCTGTTCGCCGTGGCGACCCCCATGCACATGATTGCGCCGGTCAGTGCGGGCACCGACAGCGTGGTGTGCGTCGCGGTCAGCATCCAGACGATGCCGGCCAGCGCCGCAGGCAGGGCGGCGACGACGATGAACGGGTCGGTCCACGATTGGAAGTTCACCACGATCAACAGGTAGATCAGCACAATCGCAGCCAGCAAGCCGAACAGCAGCCCGGAGAAGGCAGAGTGCATGGTCTGCACTTGCCCACGCAGCGTGACGGTGGCGCCTTTCGGCCGTTCCTGTTCATGCGCTTTCAGGATTTTTTCTATGTCAGTCGCGACGCCGCCGAGGTCACGCAGCTGCTTAGTGGCGTAAATATCGATTACCGGCTGTACGGCATAGTGCGAAATCACGGCGGCAGTCGAGCCGCGGCGGATTTGTGCAAGTCCACCCAGGATCTGCGGATCGCGTGCCTCGTTGCCAGCGATGGGCAGGTTCTCGAGGTCAGACAGGGTTTGCATCTGATGCTCAGGTGTTTGGGCGACGATCGGGTAGGACACGCCACTCTTCTTGTTTAGCCAGAAGCTCGGTGCAACCTGGCCGCTGCCTGCCATGTTGACGACCAGGCTGTTGGTGACGTCGCGCTCAGTGATGCCGAGCCGCTTCGCACGCGTACGGTCGACGTCCACCAGCAGCTGCGGTGCATTGTTGGCCTGCTGAATGCGTGCATCCGCGATGCCTGGTACGCGGTTCACTTCACGCAGCAGCTTCTGCGCATAGGCCAGGTTGGCTTCGCTGTCGGGGCCGGCGACCTGGATGTCGATGGGCGCCGGAGCGCCGAAGTTGAGGATCTGGCTGATCATGTCAGCCGGCAGGAAAGAAAAGGTCACGCCCGGATGGCGGCGATTGAGCAGTTCGCGCAATTTCATCACGTAGGCATCGGTTGGCTGATGCTTGTCATCGAGTGTGATGAGGATGTCGCCGTCCTGCGCGCCGATGGTACCGGTGTTGTTATAAGCCTGATTGATACCGGATACCGATAGCCCCAGATTGTCGACCATGCTTGCCAGCTCATGCGCAGGTATCACTTCGCGTATCGTGCGTTCGACTTCGTCGAAGATATGCGCCGTTTCTTCAATACGGGTACCCACAGGCGCACGCACATGCAGCTTGATTTGTCCGGTGTCGACGGACGGGAAGAAGTCCTCGCCGAGGAAAGGCACGAGCAGGAAGGACAAGGCCACGGCCGCGACAAAGCCTGCCACGAAGGTTCGTCGCGCGCCCATGGCGGCATTCAGCCAGCCGTAATAGCCCAGCCGCAGCCGGGTGAATCCTTGTTCAAACCGTTGCTGGAACCGAACCAGCGGATTTCGGCGCGTGGCTTTGTCAGCGTGGCCCGGCTCCAGCCCCCAGTCATCTTCGACATGGTCGATTTTGTGAGGCTTGAGCAAGTAAGCTGCCAGTGTCGGCACCAGCGTACGCGACAGGATGAAGGACGCGATCATCGCGAACATGACGGCCTCGGCCATCGGCAAAAACAGGTAACCAGCCACGCCTTCGAGGAAGAACATCGGCACGAACACGATGCAAATACACAGCAGTGACACGAAGGCCGGCACGACAATCTGCTGGGCGCCGTCCATGATCGCGGTTCTTACGTCCTTGCCTTGTTCGAGGTGCCAGTTGACGTTTTCTATCGTGACCGTTGCGTCGTCGACCAGAATGCCGACTGCGAGCGCGAGGCCGCCGAGCGTCATCAGGTTCAATGTCTGTCCCATCGCTGCCAGCGCAGCGATCGACGACAGGATGGCCAGCGGTATCGAGACCGCGATGATCACCGTCGAGCGCCAGCTGCCGAGAAACAGCAGGATCATCAGGCTGGTCAGGCAGGCGGCGATCACGGCCTCTTCGGCCACGCCGACAATGGCTGCCTTGACGAAGACAGACTGGTCGCCGATCGGTGAGATCTTGAGCGCAGCCGGCAGGCTTTCTTGAATCAGCGGCAGGATGCCGCGTACCTTGCTGACGATCTCCAGCGTGGACGCCGCGCCGCTCTTGAGGATAGTCATCAGCACTGCACGACTTCCCTCGACACGGACGATATTGGTCTGCGGCGGGCTGCCGTCGCGGACATTCGCAACATCGCGCAGGAACACGATCTTGTCGCCAGCCGACTTCACCGGGATCATGTTCAGTTCATCGATGGCGTTCGGGCTGTTGTTGAGCTTGACGCTGTATTCGGTGGCCCCGATTTTCTGCGTGCCGACAGGGATGATCTGCGTCTGCGCTGCCAGCGCGTTCTGGATGTCCTGCGCCGACACCTTCACCGCCGCCATCGCTTTCGGATTCAAATCAATCTGCACTTGCCGGACCTTGCCGCCATACGGTGACGGAATTGCCGTGCCCGGCACGGTCGCCAGCTTGGGACGAATGAAGTTCTGGCCGAGATCGAACAGCTTTTGTTCCGGGATGCCGTTACCGGACAATGCCAATTGAAGAATCGGTACGGTCGACGCGTTGTAGTTCAGGATCAGTGGCGGCGTGATCCCCGGTGGCATTTGCTTTAGCACCGTCTGCGAAATCGAGGTGACCTGAGCGGTGGCGGTACGTATGTCGACGTTTGGCTGGAAAAAGATCTTGACGACACCGTAGCCGGGCAGCGACTGCGATTCGATATGTTCGATATCGTTCACGGTCGAGCTCAGCGAGCGTTCGTAGAAATACACGATCCGCCCTGACATGTCCTCGGCTGGCAGTCCGGTGTAAGACCAGACTGCGGCAATCACCGGAATTTTTATGTCAGGGAAAATATCGGTTGGCGTGCGTACTGCCGCAAGCGGTCCGAATATCAGAATTAATAGCGCAAGGACAACGAAAGTGTACGGACGCTTCAGCGCTACGCGAACCAGCCAGATCATGAGGGCGCTCCATCGGACGGCCGTGCGTTCGGTAATTGAAGCATTTGGCCAATAAAAAGCTGGTCGGATTATACTGAGCGCGTTGCTGCGCAAAATTAAAAATAGTTCAGAAAAGCATCATTCCGGTGGCGAAGAACTGCGGGCCATTGCTGTATTTGCAGTGGTGCGGTGACCTGGCTGCGTTGACTTTTCGTTGGACGTGAGAGGCGACGCAGCAGCTGTCAGGACAATCCGTTTTGTCTGTGTTTTGCGCACTCACCGGGCGTAAGACTCAATCCGATAGTCTGCAGAAGGAAGATAGATGCCAAGTGAAGCTGCATTTGCCGGCGGTGTAAGGCCATTCCGTCACGCGCTTGTCCGTCGCTCCATGCTGCTGTTGCCAGCATTGCTGATGGTGGCATCGTCAATTGCACAATCTCCGGCAATCGCCGAGCCACCGCAGGGACCTGAAGGCGACGCGATTCGACGCGGCAAAGCGCTGGTGACGGAAACCAGGGCACGCTTGCCAGACCATGTGGGCAATGGCCTGAACTGCACGAATTGTCATCTTGACGGGGGTACCCGCGCCTGGGCATCGCCCTGGGTGGGAATGAATGCCGCATTTCCAGAATATCGCGCGCGAAGCGGCCGTGTGATCTCGCTGCAAGAGCGGATTAATGATTGCTTTGAGCGCTCAATGAATGGCAAGGCACTGGGATGGGATTCCGATGAAATGAACGCCATCCTTGCCTACATGCGATGGCTGTCAAATGAAGGATGGGCCGGCAAGCCGGTCCCGGCCCGCGGATTTTTCAAGATGGATACCAGAATGAAGCCGGATCCTGTGGCCGGCGGAAAAATCTATGCGACTGCCTGTGCTCAGTGCCATGGGGCGAATGGCGAAGGCATAGGCAATGGCCAGGGCGGCTACATCTTTCCACCGTTATGGGGAAAAGATTCATTCAATCTCGGTGCAGGCATGGCGCGGCACTTCACCGCAGCCGCGTTCGTACTGAAAAATATGCCGATCGGCCAGGAGGGCAGTTTGACGCCTCAGCAGGCACTTGATGTAGCCGCGTACTTCACGCAGCAGCCGCGGCCGGATTTCGTGCGTCGGTTGAATGACTGGCCGCACTCAGCCAAACCGGTCGATGCAAGGTAAAGGTATCCAGGGAGCGAGTGCAGGCCTCTAGAAATGCCAGGTACCGCTCGCGTTTGACGGTCTGATCGAGGCCGCGCAAGAAAAAATCCCCGCGTGAAGCTGCGGGGATTTTTTTGTCTCTGACAAGCGATTGCCTGTCGAGCTGTCCAGCATGTCAGAACTTGTGGCGGATGCCGACTGCGGTAATGTAGTTGGTTTTGTTGAATCCGCCGTCCGTGCCATTGGTCGTCAGTGCGCCGTTATCGAAGGTAACGTACATCAGGCCGGCATAGACATCGGTGCGCTTCGAAAACTTGTAGTCAGCCAGCAGCGAGTAGGCCCACTCGTTGCCTTTCAGTGAACCGACAGTGTCGTTCTGCTTGGTGTATGCCTGGTTGACCAGGTTATACACACCGACGGCCACGTTGAATTTTTCAGTGAAGTTGTAGTCGCCGCCGACAAAATACAGGTCGTATTTTTTCGTGGTGTCATTGTAGGACTTGACCAACGCGTTATATCCGTAGACCTCAAGAATCGAGCCGGATGTCGCCAGCTGGGTCGATGCGCCCTGGCGCTCATAGTGCAGATAGCCCGCCTTGACCGTGGCCTTGTCCGTCACTTTGTATTTGCCGGCGATGACAAACGATTCCAGGTCATACAGCGTACCTGCAAGCGGTACCGCTTGCGACGCGCCGACATCGGTAACGATCGCGTCTTTCTGTTTCGTGTAAATGAAGGTCACGCCGAGCGGGCCGCTCTCATAGCCTACCTGGCCGGCGAAACCGCCATAGCTGCTGGTCGAGCCGGCATCGGCTCCAACTTTGTACATCAGGCTGTAGTTGAATGCGCCGCTGGTGTTTTTGTACTTGATGCTTTGGTCCCAACGCGAGTTGTCGGTCGAACCTGCGCCACCGCCGACGGTGCCGCTGAAGCCCAGCGGGGAGAAGGCGTCAGCCTTGCCGAGCGGATCGAAGATGCCGAATTGGTCGTACTGAATCGACGTCTGGCGGCCCACCGACAGGCGTCCGAGGGTGGCGTCTTCGAGGCCGACAAAGGCGCCGCGACCGAACAGCTGACCACTGATTGCGCTCGCGCCGGACGAGGTATTGCGCGTCATCGGTGTGGTGCCGGCGTTTGCCGCCAGCGAAGCGGCACCGTTGGAGATTTCACCGGTCGGCAGGTTGAAGCCCGATTCCAGCTGGAAGAAAGCCTTCAGTCCGCCGCCAAGGTCTTCCGAACCCTTCAGGCCCCAGCGCGAATGCTGAATACCACCATTGATCAATCCCGTTTGGGACGGTGCGTTGGCAGCCGTCTTGTCCCAGATGTTAAAGGTGCCGGGGAAGGTCGAGCTGGCGGGCCAGGCGCTCTTGGCATAGCCGACGCCAACATCCATCACGCCATACAGTTGTACGGAGCTTTCAGCCTTTGCGCCTGCGCAGGTCATCAGGGCTGCCAGCGCGATCAATGATTTTTTCATTATGCTTCCTCAATTATGAAATTGATAAAAATACAAAATTCAGGCTATGAATCCGGGGATACGAAATTGTGAAACTTTGTGATCGACTGGACTGTACACATTCAATATTTCATTGTTGTGACGCGAGCAAGCTGCGTAATGAAAATAGCGATCTTCCCGAATGCACAGCCGATATGTGAATTTGAGTTCGCGTACGCCGGCATCCGGGAAGAATTTTCGCTCGGATAAAATGCGGGGTTTGAGTTGTCCGGGCATGCTGATGCGCAAATACATTTTTATCCTCATAACCGCCGCGCTGTTGTCTGCCTGCCAGACAGTGCCGGTGATGACGCAGGAGAAGCCGGTGGCGAGCACGCCGGAGGCCGCGCCGGCCACACCGCGCCGCGTGCGTATCGGCCTGGCGCTGGGAGGCGGCGCCGCGCGCGGCTTTGCGCATATCGGTGTCATCAAGGTGCTGGAGGCGCAAGGTATCGTGCCCGAGTTCGTGGCCGGCACCAGTGCCGGCAGTCTGGTTGGCGCCCTGTACGCGGCCGGCAACGATGCGTATGCATTGCAGAAGATGGCCATCGACATGGACGAGGCGGCGATCTCGGACTGGACGGTGCCGTTCTTTTCGCAGTCGACCGGTGTGCTGAAGGGGGAGGCGATCCAGAATTATGTGAACCGCGCACTCAACGGGCAACCGATAGAAAAATTGAAACTGCCGTTCGGCGCAGTGGCCACCGATTTGCACACCGGCCAGCCCATCCTGTTCAGGCGCGGCAATACCGGCGCCGCAGTGCGCGCCTCGTCAGCGGTGCCCGGTGTGTTTCATCCGGTCCGCGTGGGCAATGTCGATTATGTCGATGGCGGCCTGGTGTCGCCGGTGCCGGTGAGCTTCGCGCGCAAGATGGGCGCAGACTTCGTGATTGCAGTGAACATCTCGGCGCAGCCCGATGCGCAGCCGGCGGCCAGCACGTTCGAGGTGCTGTTGCAGACCTTTGCGATCATGGGGCAGAGCCTGAATCAGTACGAGCTGCAGCAAGCAGACGTGGTGATCCGGCCGGAGCTGGCGAAAATGAAGGGGGGCGATTTCCAGGGCCGTAATCTGGCCATTCTGGCGGGTGAAAAGGCGGCGATGGCGGCACTGCCGGAGATTCGGCGCAAGTTGCAGCTGAAGTCGGGCGCTCAGCCCTGACAGCGCATGGCGGCGCGGCAGCTTGCGCTGTGCCGTCGGATCAGCGCTTCGGCTTGTCGTAAATCTCGGATTCGACGATCCGGCGTGCGCCGTCGAAGCGCGCCTTCCAGTAGGCGAGGTCCATGCTTTCTACGCGTACCGTGCCGCCGGACGAGGGCGCGTGAATGAACTTGTTGTCGCCCAGGTAGATGCCGACATGTGAAAACGTGCGCTTGAGCGTGTTGAAGAACACCAGGTCGCCCGGCTGCAGGTCTTTCTTGTCGATTTTTTCGCCGACCCGGCTGATTTCGGATGAGGTGCGCGGCAGCTCGGTGCCGTCCGCTTCGCGGAACACATAGCGTACCAGCCCGCTGCAGTCGAGTCCGTGTTCCGGCGACGAGCCACCCAGCTTGTAGTGAATGCCCACCAGCGACATTGCCTCAATGGCAAGGCTGGCGGCGCGATCGGTGAAGCTGCTGATGCGAGACAGCAGCGGCGCGGCATCCTGCGCCGGCTCGCCGTCGACCGCGTAGGCGGACGGAGCAGCAATGAGTGCGGCAGCCAGCAAGGCCGGCGCGCAGCAGCGCTGCAGGGAGTCACGGAATCGGCTGGCGCGGAACGGCAAGCGTGTCACCTGTGGATAGACGAAAACACGCGAGCCTACGCGATCGGGGGACGCTTGTCAAAGTGACTTGCTTAAAAATTGTGCAAACCGGCGCTGCCCACCGGGGTAAAAAAGTTATCGTACAATCCTGCCTTTTTTCAGGACAACAGGAGCACAACATGCGTTCGAAACAGGCCCTTACCCTCGACGATGTGAAAAAAATCGCCGCCGCCGCCGAAGCGGAAGCCGTGGCCAACAAGTGGGCCGTGACGATCGCCATCGTCGACGACGGCGGCAACCTGCTGTGGCTGCAGCGTCTGGACGGCGCAGCGCCGGTGTCGGCATCGATCGCGCCGTCGAAAGCGCGCACTGCGGCGCTCGGCCAGCGTGAAACCAAGGTTTACGAGGATGTGATCAACAATGGTCGCTACTCCTTCCTGTCGGCCCCGAATATCGACGGCCTGCTCGAAGGTGGCGTGCCGGTCATGGTCGGCGGCGATTGCGTCGGCGCGGTGGGCGTGTCGGGCGTGAAGTCGAACGAAGATGCGCAGATCGCCAAGGCCGGCATTGCGGCACTCGGCGTCTGATCCGGCTTTCCGCTTTTCCCTGCGCGCGCGGCGGGCGACCTCGGTTGCCCGACTAGGGGCCTTCGCGCTATAATTGGCGGGTTTAGCCAATTATCTCGCCGCCCGCGCAAACCACCTTCCTTTCGTCCAGCATCACCCGGAATCCGCATGCCAGCAGGCACGCGTGCCCTGATGCAGACGCCCAGTCGCGGCGGTAACAAACCAGGAGTTACCTTTGCCGCCACTCTTCACGGCCAACCAGACCCCGGCCATTCTCGCGCTCGCCGATGGCACGATTTTCCGGGGATATTCGATCGGCGCCGCTGGCCATACCAGCGGGGAAGTCGTTTTCAATACCGCCATGACGGGTTATCAGGAAATCCTGACCGACCCCAGCTACAGCCGTCAGATCGTCACGCTGACCTATCCTCATATCGGCAACACCGGGGTGAACCCGGAAGATGTCGAGTCGACCAAAGTTCACTCCGCCGGCCTGATCATTCGTGACTTGCCGCTGCAGGTGTCGAATTTCCGCGCGACCCAGAGCCTGCCGGATTACCTGAAAGCCGAAGGCATTGTCGCCATTGCCGGCATCGATACCCGCAAGCTGACCCGCCTGCTGCGCGAAAAAGGCGCACAGAACGGCGCCATCGTCGCGGGTCCGGACGCGTCCGAAGCGGCGGCGCTCGATCATGCGCGTGCTTTCCCGGGCCTGAACGGCATGGACCTCGCGAAGGTCGTGTCGACCAAGACTGCCTATGCGTGGACCCAGACCGAGTGGGAACTCGGCCGTGGCTACGGTGAGCAGTCTCAGCCGAAATTCCACGTGGTCGCGTTCGACTACGGCGTCAAGTACAACATCCTGCGCATGCTGGCGCAGCGCGGCTGCAAGGTCACCGTACTGCCCGCGCAAGCGAGCGCGGCCGACGCACTGGCGCTGAATCCGGACGGCATTTTCCTGTCGAACGGCCCCGGCGACCCGCAGCCTTGCGACTACGCGATTGCCGCGTCGCGCGAGCTGATCGAGAAGGGCATCCCGACCTTCGGCATCTGCCTCGGCCACCAGATCATGGCGCTGGCTTCCGGCGCGAAGACCGTCAAGATGAAGTTCGGCCACCACGGCGCGAACCATCCGGTGCAGGACCTCGATACGAAGCAGGTGATGATCACCTCGCAGAACCACGGCTTCGCTGTCGATTCCGACACGCTGCCGGCGAATTGCCGCGTGACGCATGTGTCGCTGTTCGACGGCTCGCTGCAAGGCTTCGAGCGCACCGACAAACCCGCATTCTGCTTCCAGGGCCACCCCGAGGCGTCGCCCGGACCGCACGACATCGCCCCCCTGTTCGATCGCTTCGTGGCGATGATGGAGAAACACAAAAATGCCTAAGCGCAGTGATATCAAAAGCATTCTGATTATTGGCGCCGGCCCGATCGTCATCGGCCAGGCCTGTGAATTCGACTACTCCGGCGCACAAGCCTGTCAGGCACTGCGTGAAGAGGGTTATCGGATCATC